>ERZ1699236.264-NODE-264-length-16208-cov-9.707560_pt1 | contig 16208 bp, 14 predicted proteins | sample MGYA00581538_ERZ1699236 | MGnify/ENA primary metagenome ERZ1699236 (study PRJEB42319, sample SAMD00040336) | human oral metagenome | material: saliva | host: Homo sapiens | study: EMG produced TPA metagenomics assembly of PRJDB4115 data set (Metgenomic analysis of... | reverse complement strand
ACAAATCGCAAATTAATAAAACAACTAAACAACTTATCCAGTCTGCTAAATATGAATTAGAAGATATTCGTAATAATTACACAGATGGTGTAATGAGACATATTTATCGTGGTATGGGAGTATTAATGGTCCTTGAATTAGATGGTGAAGAAATCCATAGATTTGGAAGTGAGAATTTTATAACATCAGATATTGATGGAACTGATTTAAGCTTAATCTTCTGGAATGAAACTCCATCTATTGAGGAAGATATTGAAACAGTAATAACTGCATACATGAATATGGATGTTAGAAAAGGTGGTAAATCTATTCCATCTGTATGTTCCATTGGTGTAATAGTAGGATATAAATAAGAGGTAAAGTCATGGCATATAGCGAAAAGAACAGACAAGAAGCAATTAAATTATTTAAAAAAGGTTTAGAACGCATTGAAAAGAACTCAAAAGATGGATGGGAAAATGAATTGTATAGACAATTCAGAGAATCCTTAGTTGGATTAGAAATGCAAAATACATGGAAATATAAATCTGATGCGGTTTATGATAGTAAGTTTTATAAACATACTAAAACTAAAAAAGGTAGACATGTATTTGTACCTACTGGATTCAAAGAGGGCGTTTCTAAGAAAGATTTGGCTAAAATTAAAGAATTAACTAGTTTAGCTAATGTCAATGCTCATTCATATAAAGAAGTAACTCATAATTTAATTGTAGATAATACTGGTAAGCGAGTTACTAGTATGTTAGATGGCAAGAAAGAACGTTTTTATAAAAAAGGTTTTGTTAAACAAGTCAAGAAACGTATGAAAGAAACTTTAAAAGATATGGAAAAATTATATCTTAGTGAAGTTTATAATGAAAAAGAAAAAGAATGGAAAGGTCAACGTTTAAGAAGTCCTCTAAATACATATAATAATTTATATAGAAATATATCTGAATTAAATAGAGGTTTCATGGATAAAGATAATGATGAAGCTTATCAATATACTTTAGATATGATGTTGAAAGGTAAACGAGATACTTTCAAATATGTAAGTGAAATTATAAAAGATTTTCCATTAGATTTGAAAGCTAAAGATTTAGATAGCTATACTAAATTGTTAAATGTAAGAGCTAAGAAACGTCAGATCATAGGCGATGAAATTAAAGGTGCAGATGCTATTCTAGAAGTTTATAAAGAATTAAAAGCGGCGCCTTATGCTGATAGGGAAAAATTAGATTTAGAACGTCAACGAACTAATGTTAAGAAAGTTAATACATTCTTAGACCGTAGGAATTTATTAGATGACGGCGGTGATGAATTTGTTAAAAAATGGAAAGAAGTTTATTCTAACTTAGTAATAAATGGTCGTCTATGGAATATGGCAAATTTATTTGATGATTCTGAATCTAGAGAAAGGATTGTATTACAAGTGACAACAGAATCTGCTAAAACAGATGAAGTAGAGCAAGAGTTAAACGAAATAATGCAACAATATTATTTACCAGAAAGTAAAACATTTACAGTAGAGGGTGAACAAGCCATTAGAAAGTATTTAAAGGACAAATTCAACTTCTACTAATCGAAAGGATTTACGATGCAGAAAGTAGAAAAGTTCTATATAAAATATGAAAATTATATAAATGGCAACTCAGTAAAAGCTAATGAATTTGAATTTGATGATTGGATTGCAAATACTGATCAAGAGGGTAACATTAAAGGTGCTATGTTAAATCAAATTTTAACATTTGACAGTGAAACATCTAATGGTTATGTTCGTCCTATTACAACATTAGATAATGAGGGCTTGAAGACGACATGGACTGTTGAAAAATATAATGATGAAGCAGTTAAAAAAGACTCTGATTATTACAAAGGTTGTTATAAAGTTGGTTTGTTATATTCAGGTCAATTATGTGTTGAAGATGAAAATGAGCCGTACTATACTTATGTTAGAGATATTGATGGAATCGTTCGTATGTTTGAAGAATTAGATTCTGAAATATTTGCTGCTTATAAAGTTTGGTTAATGACTCATGAATGTAAGAATCCTAAAGCCCCTGAAGTTAGAGTTTACGTTCATAATTTAGGATTTGACTTTGAATATTTACGTAATGTATTCTCATTTGAAGATGTATTTGCTCGTTCTACTAATCATCCTATGTATGCAGTAGCTAGAAGTTTAAAAGATGGTCGTCCTTTGAATTGTGATTTCAAGTTTGTAGATACATATAGTTTAACTCAAAAATCATTAGCTCAATGGTCTAAGGATTCCGATTTACAAGTTAAGAAAAAATCTGAACCTGAAGAATTCTATAAAGAAATGCGAACTCCATATGATAAATTGACAGAAGATGAATTAGATTATAACAAACAAGATGTTTTAGCTGTTTATTATGGAATGTGTGATTATAGAAATCAATTTGGAAATCTCAAAAAGATTCCTTTAACACAAACTGGAATTGTCCGTGATAAATTGAATAAATATGTTTATGCTAGAGAATCTTCTTGGTGTATGTTACAAGCAGATATCACTAAAAGATATACTTGGGATGTTTTCCAACATCTAGTGAAATGTTATACAGGTGGATGGGTTCATTCTAATGCCAAACATGCTGATAAAATTTTAACTTATGTTAGAGCTTTCGACTTTGCATCGTCTTATCCTGCAGTTATGTGTTTACATAAGTTTCCAGTAGGTTATCCACAAAACATTATGACTGTTGAAAATGAAGTAGAACGTAATCAACAAATTAACTTTCTTCTCAATCAAGATATTGAAAGTTTAGACTTAGAATATATGTTTACAATGAGTGTTAGATTGAAAAACGTTCGTTGTAAATTAGACAATACTTATATATCAATTTCTAAAATTGATGAATTAGTATTTAAAGATGATAGTATTTTCAACATTGATAATGGACGTTTAATTAAATGTGAATCTGGAATTTTTCACTTCACGGCTCTTGATTGGGCGATTGTGAAACAAGCATATGAGTTTGAGATTGTTGAATTTATCAATTTCTATGCTTATAAGGCTGAGTTCTTACCTAAAGCATTAGTAGAAATTATTTTAGAATATTATGCTTATAAAACTACTATGAAAGGCATTGAAGAATTTAAAGAACGTTATGCTGAATCTAAACAGTTCATCAATTCAATCTATGGTGTAGCAGTTACTAAAATCGTAGATGCTATCATTGAATATGATGATGAGGGTTGGCATAAGTATGGCATTGATGATGAATACTTACAAACAAAAGGATCAACTCCTGCAGAGTATTTTGAAGATTTAGTATCTGATACCAAAGCGAATAAAACTTCATTGTCATATCAAATTGGAGTGTTCGTATCTGCCTGGGCTAGATATAATCTATTCAAATGTGTTATCAAATTAGATAAAAATGTTGTATATTGTGATACTGATTCTATTAAAGGAACTTTTGGTGATGAAGATATGAAAGTTATTGAAGATTATAACAAAGAAGTTGAATTTCTTCAAGAGTATGTATCTAACATGTATAACATTCCATTAGAACAATTCCGTCCTACTGCGCCTAACGGTGAGAAAGAAAGTATCGGTGTTTTCGATGAAGAAGAATTTTGTGTTAAATTCAAAACATTAGGTGCTAAACGTTATATTCGTGAATTTGTTAAAAATGGAGAATCTGTTGTGTCTGCTACAATTGCAGGTCTTCCATCTAAAGGTCGTAAAGAAGCTTTCCCTACAGTAAATGATTTCAATGACGGCACTGATGTTCCAGTTCATATGGCACATAAAAATACTGCAAGTTATATTGATCCTGAGAAATTCCCTGAAGATTTAGAGTTAGAATGGACAGGTCGTGATGGTGATGTATATTATTCTAATGTTATGCATGGTGTTGTCATAACTCCAACCAAATTTAGTTTAAATATGTCTCAAGATTTCAAAGATTTAACAGTGCATTTATCAAAAGGAAATATTTTATCAGAAATTTTGATATAATGCTTGACAAAGATAAGTATTTATGGTATATTTATATCATAAGGTGATTAATTAGGAGGCTTAAATTCATCCTTTCGTAATAATTTTAGCATGACTTTCTGTAAATCCTTTCAAACCTCATTAAGTCTCCTAATTAATCGCCTTATGATATATAGAAAGGACCATAAAATAATGGCTATTTTAGATATTGATGGTTTGCGTTCAGTATTAGGTGGCGTTGAGGGGTTAACCCCTGAAACGATTCAAGCTATTTTAGATTTAGATGTTGATTATGAAGATAAAACATCTGAATTAGAACAGCAAATTGAAGTGTTGACAGGCGAACGTGATGCTAATGCAACTAAAGTTTCTGAGCTAAGCACTCAAATTGTTCGTATGTTTGGAGATATTTCAACTCCAATTGTTAAAGAAAAGGTTATTGCACCATTAGATGATGTGGCAGAAGCTGCTATTGAAGCTAATGAAGTAGACCTTGATGATTTAGAATTTTAAGAGGTAAAACATGGCTACAGGTAATTCATTAACAAATGGTATTAATACCGCTAATTATGTACGTTCTTTATTAGGCGATGCTGCAAGTGGTTTAGCGGAATTTAATGTGGATAATTTTTCAGCATTGGGTAATATGATCAAGGGAAATCCAATTCTTAACAATGCTTTCTTTTCTACATTGCTTGAAAAGGTTGTAGGACCTAAAGTAACAACTCTGCAAAGTGCAGGTAAACTTAAGTTCTTGTATGACAATCGTGGATGGGGTTCAATTGAAGAAGAAATTGCAATTGACATTCCAAAGGCACGTGAATTCGATCCATCTAAAGGTGGTGAACGTGAATTCAAACGTATGTTCTCTGACATCAAGAATGTATTCCATACTATTAACTTAGAAACTCAATATGGTGTAACATATGATGACAAACAAGCAGAACGTGCTTTTACAAGTCCAGAAGCATTTAATACATTTGTAGCAGATTTAATTGCAACAGTTCAACGAGCAGCTGACTATGATGAAGATTTGTTTGCACGTGGTACTTTAGCTAAAGGTATTATCAATGGTAATATTACTCAAGTTCAAGTTGACTTGACTAAAGCTAATGACATTTTACGTAAGATGAAAGAAATGCAACAACGTTTGACATTCGGTCTTCCTAAATATAACACAGCTAAGATTCATATTTCTACTAATCCTAGTGATGTTTATTACTTCATGACTCCTGAAGTTCAATCCCTGATTGAGATTGAGGGTAAAGCAGGAATGTTCCATGATTACTATGCTGAAGTGGCAGGCAACATCATTGCCATTCCAGATTGGGAAGATTATGATGAAGAACGTTACAATGACATGAAAGGTAAGGCAGATTTCCTACGACTAACAACTGCTGAACGTGAGTTCCTTAAGAAAGTTGGAGTTGTCATGGTTGATAAAGAATGGTTCCGTTTGAATCGTGCATACCAAATTGCAACGAGCTCAATGAACCAATCAGGTCTTTACAAGAACCAATTCCTTACATCAGCGTATCAATTAGCAAGTTCTCCATTCAACCAAGCAGTTGCATTAGTATCTAACACTCTGACTGTTCCAGAAACATTCAAAGTTAAAGTTACATCAGCAGAAAGTGATGGCAAGTCTGTTAAGACTCTGAACTTGGATGTATCTGATATTGCAATGGGATTCAAAGATCGTGTTCGTTTCGTTAAACGTACTGAAGAAGAAGTTAAGGCTGATGGAATTGTCACAAGTGAATTTGGTAAAGTTATCTTTACTAAGGCAGGCAAGACTAAGCTTAAAGCGGAAATTGATGGTGTTGTTTACACAGCAACAACTGATTTAGCAAATACTGCCGCTCTAGATAGCGAACTAGCCTTTAACAAAGGTTAATTGAGAGGGCGAAAGCCCTCTTTATTTATTAGAAAGGATTAATATGGCTAATAAAATTAATAAAGAAACTAACTCAACTAAAATTGAACAATTGGAAAAAGAAGAATTTGAATCTTTTTTAAGTAAATTTCGTACTAAGAGGAATAAAGTTAAATACGGACCTGAGTTTGAAGAAATTTTCTGGCGACATTATTTCCAATTATGTGAATATGCTAAAAGTCAATTTGAATGGCATGGTTTGCCAGAATCTATTAATGTTCGTTATTTAGAATCTGTTCTTTTAGCTAGAGGTTCAGCTGCTGTTTATAATATTAAAAATACAGGAATTATTTTAGCTAGTGAATATGCTAATCGAGATATTGATGTTTATGGCTATCCTATTAATATCTCTCCTGCTTTGCCTAACAATAAGATGAATCTTACAGAACATGATATTGACCAAGATACAGTTATTATTGCTTGGGATAACCAAACGAATTATAACATCATTCAAGATATTATCATGTTTGCTAAACGTTTAACTAAAATTTATATTACAACAAATATGAATTTAGACTTGATGAAACGTCCATATATCATGAAAGTTAATAAGCAAGATAAAGCGGCTGAAGCTAATGCTAAGGCAATGATGATGAACTTGGATACATTTGAACCAATCATTGTTATGGACGATACAGTAAATGTTGATGTTATGAATACTACAGTTCCTGATAATACAAAATCTCTAACTGATATTTATAATGAGACTTGGAAACAAGCTTTTGCATTCTTAGGTATTAGTTCTGAAACAACTAAACGAGAACGGATGCTTGATCAAGAATTAACTATGAACCGACAAAGCGACCAAATTAGGTTATATAGTAGACTCCAACCTCGTGTTGAGTTGGCTAATGAACTTAATCGTATTTATGGGTTGGACGTTAAAGTAAACCTATCCACTGAAAAATTTGATGAGAAAGGTGAAGCAGATGGCGAAATACACGATTACACTCAAAGAAGCTCTGCAACAACACAATCCGAATCTTCGGATGCGCAATAAAGAAGATTTAGTACGTACTGCCAAAGAAGTTATCTTTGGCGATGCTGTTAATCTTATAGCTGAAACGAACCGTGATATGTTCATTCAAACATTCGTAAACCATTTCCGTAACTACGAGAATCCTTTCTCTGATGTTGAGGAATGGGGAGAAGAAATTGATGATGTGTTATATACTAACTATGCTTATATCAATGCTATGTATGAAATTGCTAAGAAAGGCATCTTCTCTAAATATAGTGTTACTAAGATGTTAGGCAATACAACATCCAACAATTCAGGAGAATTCAGTAATACTAACAATGGTAGTACAACTGCTAATGATAGTTCCACATCAACTTCTGAAAATAGTGGTACTAACACTTCAACACGTGGTTTGAATTCAAGTAATACATCCCAACGTGATTTACGAGATTCCACTTCTAACACTGGTAGTACTACAACCACTGACAAAGGAACTGTTAAAGATGCTACTTCTGGAACCGATACTGACAGTACAACCAAGAACTTGACAAATACATTCACTCCAAGTGGTGAAAAGAGTCATGAAGTGAACCATGGCGAAACAACTGCATTTACACCTACAGGTGAAAAATCCAGTGAAACATCATTAGGCGAAACTTCTACATTCACTCCTAGCGGTTCTAAGAACACGACTGTTAACTACGGTTCATCTAGTACTACTACACCTACAGGTGAAAAGACTACAGAACAAATCAAAGGTTCCGTTGACACTACAACCCCTCACAATAAACAAGGTGCATCTGCTGACGTTTCTTGGAAAGAGGGTAGTATCACTAAGTCAGGTGTTGTAAGTGAATTTAGTAAGGGTGTTAAAGAATATACTACGGTTAAAATGAGCGACACACCTCAAAACCAATTAGCAGGTGTTGACAATAATACTTACTTAACAAACTATTCTAAGACAGAATCAGGCGCTGTAGATCCTAATGGTAAAGACCGTACTACTCAAAATATGTCTGAAACATACAATGGTTATAAAGAATATACTCAACATAATACCATTACCGAATTAAAACGTACTGGTAAAGATGCTACGGTTGAGAAGTTCTCTAACTATAATGAGAAGACAGTTAAAGGCGGCAGTGATTCTACTAGTGAAAGTTATACTAACTATAACGAACGAACTGCCAAAGGCGGTAAGAATGTAACAACTGACAAGTTTGCTAGTTATAAAGAGCTTACTACCAAAGGTGGTAAAGATGTGACAACTGAGAAGTTTGCTAACTACAACGAAGTTACAGCTCAAGGCGGTACTGAATCTACTACTCATGAAAAGAACAGTGCTAATACTCGTACTAGTGACATGGTCAATAAAGTTACAAATGACACCAGTCAAGCATCAACTCATACTGGAAGTGTTACTGACACGAAGTCTGACACTGAGACCATCAAGGCTGTCGATTCAGCAACTGGTAAAGTCATCAACAAAGGCGAGAAAGCTATCAAGAGTTTAGATTCTGCATCTGGAACATCTAGCTCTAATGGCACTGTCCGTAATGATGTTACATCTGAAACATTTGAATATCATTATGAAATGATGATTAAAGCTGAATCCTTAATGAATAATGTTTGGGATTTATTTAAAAAATGTTTCTTATCTGTATATTAAGGCTTGACAACACAAGCCTTTTTTGCTATACTTATATTATCAAATAAAAGAGGTATAACTATGTCATACATTAATTCAAATTTAAATTTCCCAAATGCTGATGAACTAATTGAATACTTAATCGGTCGTGTTGATAATATTTCAATTAGCGCTCATTCATATCTCGATCAAGAAGATGTTGAAAAGCTCGACGCATTAAGTCTTGAACTTGCGGAACTTAAAGCGAAGCAAACTAAAGATATTGAAGATGTTAAGAAGTTGATTGACAACATCGAGTTAACTGGTACTCCTATTGATGTGTCAGGATTGAAGTCTCGTATTGAAGCGTTAGAAGCTAAAACAGATAAAGATACTGTCTATGATGATAGCGAAGTTAAACGTCGTATTTCTGAACTTGAAGCTAAACCTGCTGTTAATACAGACCAATTAGTTACAAAAGATGAATTGGCTAAAGAACTGGCTAAAGATGTTGAAGTTCGTTTCGATGAAGCAATCTTAAATGATTATTTAAAATCCCTAGACGCAGAGTTGTCATACGTGAAGAAAACGGAATTGTCCACACAACCGTCATTCATTACTTTGAGTAATCGTGTTACATCTCTGGAAACACGTCCGTCTGGAAATGGAACTGCTTATGATGATTCTGAACTTCGAGGTCGTGTCGAAAATTTAGAAAATCGTCCTGAGTACAACGATACTGAAATCAAACAACGTTTGGGTGTGTTAGAAGCTAAGACGGATAATGACACTATCTACAACGATACAGAAGTTAAACAACGTCTCACCGCTCTTGAAGAAAAGACTGATAAAGATACTGTTTATGATGATAGCGCGTTGAAAACTCGTGTTGAAGCTTTGGAACAACGTCCTGCAGGAAATGGAACTGCATATGACGATACAGAAGTTAAGAATCGTTTAACAGCTCTTGAAACTAAACCTGATAAAGATACTGTTTATGATGACACTTCAATCAAATATCGCCTTGATGCGTTAGAATCCAAAGCAGATAATGATACTGTCTATAACGATGCGGAATTACGAGGTCGTGTTGAAGCTCTGGAACACCGTCCTACAGGTTCAGGAACCTCTTATGACGATTCAGCTTTGACTGCTCGTGTTACAGCTCTTGAAACTAAACCAGATAAAGATACTGTTTATGATGACAGCGCGTTGAAAGCTCGTGTTGAAGCGTTAGAGCAACGCCCTGCAGTTAACACAGAAAACTTAGTTACTAAGGATCAGTTAGCAACTGGACTGGCAAACAAGTTAACATCAGCTGATTTGTCAGGATTGCTCACTAAAACACAAGCAGATAATGACTACGCTACTAAACAGGAATTGCAAGCGTTAAGCGGTGGTTCTAAATCTGAATATATTGAGGGAACTGTGGCAGAATGGTTTGCTGCCAATTTAAATCCTGGATATAAACTTAAAAAGGATTCAATTTCTAGTAGCACAATTCATATTGTAAATGAAAATAGAAATATTTTCAAAGCTGATAGTGATAAAACAATCCATCAATGTTTTTACCCTGCTCGAGGAACTTCAGGGTTAATTGGAGTGGCTATTGGAGATTACACATATTATGTTAAGAATGATAATTTTAGTAATAATTTTAAACTTGCTAAGGAATATCAATTCAAATCAATACCATTAACAATTAATTCTGTAATTCCAAATGGTTATTCTCGTGATTAATTTAAACGAAAGACTTGACAACTCAAGTCTTTTTTGTTATAATCAAATCATAGAGTTACAACTTCTACGTTGAAGATAAGCAAAGCAGGGTCGCTCCCTTTAGTTAGGGCCTGAGTGTGGTGTCCGTAGCAGGATGATTCGGAAGCGTAGAGTTGGACTCCATTTTAAATGAAAGGTAATATAACATGCGTCAATGGACACAACGACATATTGAAGAACTTGTTAAGAAACATATTCAGATTAAACCGCCTAAAGTAGTGAATGACTACTTCAACGGTGATGATTGGAACTGGTGGGATTTCTATTACCTACCACAAGGTTCTATAGATTTAAGAAATTTTTCGAAAGAGCGGTTCGGCGGTGTAGATCCTAATAGCGACTATGAAGCTCCGTTGACCGCAGATGGTAGATATATATGAGAGAATGGAATCAACGACACATTGAAGAAATTGTTAAGAAGACTGCTACAAATGTAGCAAGTACTGTACTTAATAAAATAGGTGGTAAAGCTGTTAATAGTTATGGAAATCAAGGCTATACCCATTTCTATGCCTATCCTCAAATATTCTCTGAATGTAGAATTCCTGTTGTAGCTCCTAAAGGTGGTAACATGCAAATGTCATTTGGAACGTTAGGTGCTTATAGAATGTATCAAGGAGCGGCTTATTTAAATGCAGAAACATTTGCTTATGCAGTTAGAGCTTCTAATCCAACAGGAGATTTAAATCATAGAGACAGTCGTTTCAACACTGGCGATGCAGATGGGGGCGCTCATGATATGGCTAAAGCAATCTGGGGTGGGTTTATGAACATTCAATCTAAACCTGAAAAAGATTTACCATATTTATGTTTCTTTCCATATGATTATAAATTTTATTCTCAAATAAATTATTATGGCAATAAACCCAATTTCTTAGTAGGAAATGAGGGCGGCCCTAAAACTGAATTTAAAATTAGTGATATTGCAGCTGGTGTAATATATAACATGAGTGGTGTTCAAGTAGGTAGTTTTTCAATTGGTTTGGGCGCTCCACATTTAGCTATTAATAGTGAAAACTATGATTTGAGTAATCTGGCAATGTTATTAACTTTCACACAATGGCCGGGAACTGGAAGATTCTTCTACATGTTAGAATATAATCAAGCAGTGGCAACTGCACTTGTAAATAATGGTTTGCAATATAATGAGTTTAGATATGCCGTTGCAGATTATAAACCTTGGTTGTTAAAGGCTTGGAGATTACACTTCACCCATTCAATAACCTCAGTACAAAATTTCTATGAAGTCGCCGATGCAGGCGAAGCGGAGCGAATATGAAAGATAAATATTATAATTTTTTAAAATATATTGTTCAAATTGTCATTCCTGCTAGTATAGTTTTCATTACTGGATTAGGAGAAATATATAAATTCGAGGCTGCTAATATTGTTAACACCTTATTGTTAACTGCAACATTTGGCGGCTCCCTGCTAGGAATTTCTTCCCTTAGTTATCAGGCAGGTAAAAAAAATGATAGTAACACGTCTAACGACAAACGAATAATAACAGTAATAAAGGAGAACAAAAGCCATGGCTAAACGTTCACAAATGGTTAATTTAGTAACTTCACTTCAAGGACAACGTGTAGATTTCGACGGTGCATGGGGCAGTCAATGTCAAGACATCATCGAATATGCATTAAATCAACTAGGATATTCACGTCAAGGCGGCAATGCAATTGATCAATTAAATATTGCAGCTTCTAAAGGTTGGGCAGTGCAATATGATGCTGTAGGTGTTAATCCAAAAGCAGGCGATATTGTTGTATGGGCTAGTGATTATCATGAATTCGGACATGTTGGCATTTGTGTTGTAGATTCTGATGGTTATACTATCACATCTATCGAACAAAATGTTGACGGAAATGCAGATTCGCTTACTAACGGCGGACCTGTACGACTCGTAACACGTGGATTCCATCAAGATGGTCTTCATGTAATTGGATGGTTTGCACCGCCATACGAAGAAGAATCAACTCCTACACAACCTGCACCTCAAGCGCCTGCAGATGGTTATCAATATGACGAAGACGCTACTATGCGTGTAACAGTCGATAAACTTAATGTACGTGCAACACCCAGTCTTAGCGGCGAAATCGTCGCATATTACGAAGCAGGAAATGAATTCCATTACGATAGCGTCTATAAAGGGGATGGCTACTGGTGGGTTTCCTACATTGGTGCTAGTGGCAATCGTCGCTACGTGGCTTGTCGCGACAGCGCAGGAACTCCTTACGGAGAATTCTTCTAAGAGGTGTCTATGAACAATTCATTATTACACGATATTTCAATTATAGTAACCACACTCGCTCCGTCTATCGGAGCGGTATGGTTCAATATGACTAAGATGAACAAAAATTTCGAACAATTCTGTAAAGATAGAATTGACATTGATAGAACTATGTTACGTAATTCAATTGTAGCATCTTGTTATCCAATTCTTAAACGTGGTTATATAACAGTAGCTGAAATGGATAGTTTGAGTGAAATGTATAATCAATATAAGAAATTAGATGGCAATGGAACTTGTGAAATGTTATTCAATAAAGTTAAAATTTTAGAAATTAAAGAAAAGGAGTAGCTATGTCTCACTATGCAACTAAATTAGAAATATATGCAGATACTGGCTTAGATTTAGATGTTAACAAAGCTACTAATCAAGCAGGTCTTTATCAATATTTTGCTAGTAAACGTATCGCATCAATGAATTCTATGAGTGTTATTAGAGGTACTACAGGAACTGTTGAAGTTCAAATGCGTATGGCAGATCTTGAACGTGCGGATTACCTTAGTTTCGTGAATGAAAATCTTTCATTTAAACGTTACTATTGTAAAATCGTTAATGTTGAATACATTAATGATAATAACACTCGTATAACATATGTTGTAGACTATGTTAAAACATTTATTTATAGCGCTAATTTTCATAGTGGCGGTATCCGCCGTGAACATTTATCAGAAGCTGACTGGCAAAAAGCAATTGCAAATCCATGGCGTAAAGACATTCTTGAATTAACAACTGCAGAATCTTATGCAATTCCAGAAGAGGGTTATACAGTATCAGGACGTGGTAATGCAGAATTTGAGAGTGAGGGTACTTCATTCTTACCTAGAGACTTAGCTTCTAAAACAGGAAGCGGCGGCGATTTAGTATTAGCAATGAGAATTTCTCCATTCGAACAGCCAGATCCTATAGTTGAAACGAATAAAAAAGAAGCTGCCGAAGCTGTTAAAGCTCTAAATGATAAATATGGAATTAAAACTGATAAACAAATTCGTCAAGCTTCAAATTGGGTTAATACAAGAGACGATGTGGCTTTCTGGCAATTAGCAGGTTCTGTTGTTAAAGCAGCTTTAGGAAATTCCACAGACTTAGTGATTCATCAACGTTCTAGAGCTTATGTTCAAGAATTCAATGCTATTCGTAAAAAATATGGCATTACAGGCGATGATTTTACACAAGCATCTAAATGGGAAATTTTTAAATCCAAATGTCCTGCTATGATGTCTCCTTATATCATTAATGGAGTCTCATGTCCATTCTATACATTAATCTTCCCTGCCAATCAATCAGGTATTGAAAGTCTATCAGATGTTACTGACTGGCTAGCTGCTAATGGATTTACTAGTTCAATTATTGATATTGTATCAGTTCCTATTGCATTGCTAGATGAAACATCAACTCCTAATAAAGAATTAGATTTATATGTTTCGAATCGTTCTAGACATCCTAAACTTTGTCGCTCTCCATTTACATTCATTCGTATTACAGATCCTAACGGAAATAAGAAAGAATTTCAATTTGAAAACTTCTCTAATGTATTTAATGGACATAGTAAATATGCTAAATTTAAATTCATTAGAAGTTTGGATGGAGTTCCATTAATGGGTGTTTCTCCAATTTCTTACAAAACAGTTATGGGTTCAGGTGAGGGTGCAGGAAATACAACTGACATTTCATTGAATGTTCATGAAAGTATGATTTACGATTCATTCCCTAAAATGCCTTATTCAACTGACAGTTGGTTGCAATACGTTTCCACATTACAAGCGAATCATGCCCATAGTTCAACAGCACCTGCTATGACACAAGGAGCTGCTAATCTATTAGGTGGTATGCTATCAACCACATTATCTCTAGGAACAGGTGCAGCGGCAATGACACAAGGCGGTCAAGCAGCAGGAATGGGAGCTGCTAACATGGCAAATAATGCATTAGGAAATGCAGGAATATTAGCTCAAATGCAAGGTTGGGGTGCTAATGAAAAGATCAAGCAATCTCTTAATAAAGGAGATACTGAAGTTCTTAAATCATATCAAGGACCTACTGACTTATGGAATAGTGTGAAACCATTGTATGCGATGGACCAATACCATCCAGGAAGTGATAGAGGATTCCTACCATATCACTTGTATGGAATGAACTTTAAGATTGAAGTTATTACGCTTGACCCTCGTTATAAAGAAGAAGTTGAAAAATATTTAGATTTATATGGCTATTCATCTACTCGAATTGGTGTTCCATATATTGTACAACAAATTCAAGGATGGGGCGAAGCTCCACACTTTGAAAGTGTTGATGGTAAACTTACTACATTTGTTCAAACTGAAAATTGTATTGTAAGTGACGTACCACAACCTGCAAAACAACAGATTGAACGAATCTTTAACACAGGTGTTAGATTTGTTAAATAGGTGATAAAATGACAAATAAATTCTATGATTGTAAATTCCTATTTGAAAGTAAAGACAAATATGGAAATGATCCTACAGTTAGAATTGTCATGAGTAGAGGGCGCAGCTATGGAAAAACATATTCCATAGCTAAACGTCTACTCAACCATTCTCTAAATGAAAAACATAAATTCATTCTATTAACACGAGTAGGCGAATCTTTAGGTAATATTGCTGTAGGACGTTTGAAAAGTGTTGTGAATGATTTATATCCTAAATGGTCAGTTCTAGAATCTGTAGCTCAGAAAAATGTATTCTCTAATATATTTCTAACAACAACCAATGATGAGGGTGAAGTTGTTAAAGAACATATAGGTTATGGCGTTGCCATAAACGCATGTTCTAAGATTAAAGATATTAGTTCAACATTCATTGATGTAGATACGATGTGGTTTGATGAATTTCTACCTAAACGTCAAAATGAATATATTTCAAAAGAAGTTGAACTATTGATTGATATTTACAAATCAGTAGCTCGGGGTAATGGTGAAAGCTCTAGATATGTCCAACTAGTTCTATCAGCTAATGCTCTTACTATGAGAAATCCATATTTCACTGCATTACATCTATATGGAAATGTCCATCCTGATACTAAATGGTATCGCGGCGATAGCATCGTATATCAAAAGTTTGAGAGTGATGTTATTAATCAAGAACATAAACTATCAGGAATCAACAAAGCCTTTAGCCAAATGCATATTATAAACTATGAAGATGGTGGATGGCAAGATGATAATAAACAATATGATGTATGTAAGAGTGATAATTGGGGCTTTGCTAATTACATAGGTACTATTTATCTTAATGATAAAGTATATGCTGTTAAATACTATTCTTTAGTAGGTCTATATTATGTAGACAAATCTCCAGACTTATCCCACCCTATTAAGTTTAAGGCTAATATAGATAGCGGTACGGCACCTCTATTAAAAAACACTCCTACTCATAAGAAGATGCGTAAAGAGTTCGAAGCAGGAAAATATCGTTTCAAAGATGCAACTACTAGAGATGATTTTGTATATGAAATATTATAAAGGATTCTAATTAGAATCCTTTTTTCTTGTTATAAGATTATATACTACTTTAGTAGCTTCTTCAAGCACATATGCAATCTCATCGCAATTATATCCAAATAAGGCTAATATAAATGCCATGCCAATATACATAGAAATAATAAGCTTGCCTAAGTCAACGATAATGTTAAATAGAATTGTTAATAATGTTA
>ERZ1699236.260-NODE-260-length-16306-cov-2.418135_pt1 | contig 16306 bp, 16 predicted proteins | sample MGYA00581538_ERZ1699236 | MGnify/ENA primary metagenome ERZ1699236 (study PRJEB42319, sample SAMD00040336) | human oral metagenome | material: saliva | host: Homo sapiens | study: EMG produced TPA metagenomics assembly of PRJDB4115 data set (Metgenomic analysis of... | reverse complement strand
GTTCTACGCAGATCGTGTGGCGACCAATGTTCAATGTCTAACATTGCCCCACTTTTTCTAAGTATCCAAGTTCTTTCGGTAAGGTATTTTTGTTGGATAGGCTTTTCTTGTAATCGCATTTGAAATAAGTATTTTGTTGAACGATCAAATGTTTTAAGAAGATCTACTGTTTGATTAGATAGCTGAACATAGCGAGATGTGCCAGTTTTAGTTTCTCGAAGAAAAATTGTCTTCATTTCTAAATCAATATCATCCCAAGCAATAGCGCAAATTTCCCCTGTTCGACAGCCTGTGAGTAATGTAAGTAGAAATACGTTTTGGATTTTTTCTGTTAGTCTTGATGTTTTCAGCCATTTTAGGAATATCCCTAATTCACGGTGATCAAATGCTCTAGTTCCTTTGTTATTAGTGAGTTTAATGGTTGTCATTTTTAACGTTTCTTTTGCTAATAATGCAGGGTTTACAAAATTTTCATCAAATTTATCTAGTCCAATAGCAAAACGATATGCCGCAGTCCACTCTCTAAGAACACTTCCTGCTTGTACGCTTGCACCTCGATTGTTCACGATATTTGTAATATGTTCGGCGATTTCTTTTCTTGTCATAGAAGAGGCTAATCTATCGCCAAATGGAATGACTACATCATTGTATAAAGTTCGTCTAACTTCATCTTGCCCTTTAGGTTTTCTTGCTCCAACTATTAAACGACCATTTTCACTATAGTGATCTTCAATATATTGCGATAAGTAAAGTTCAACAAGATCTTTGACATAAAAGAGTTTCTGGCTTTCTTTTTGAGCTTGCTCTTTTTTAAATTCTTTTAATTCGGTTGCAGGACAGCGACCAGCTAAACGAATATGTTTTAGCTCTTTTAGCTGCTTTCTTGCCTCTGCTAGGCTAGTTTGAGGAAATGAGCCTATTTTTACTTGAGTTAGCTTTTTAGTTATCGGGCTAGAATATCTATAAAAAAATGTTTTTATACCAGTTTTACCACAAGTTACCCTTAGACCTGAATACTCACCAATATCAGCTTTATCAAAATCTTTAGGCTTCATCATTTCAATAGTTTTCGTAGTTAATGGCTTTTTCATAGCATTACTCATAAAATATTCCGATAAATTCCATTTTTTGCTATATGTATATTATACTATAAGCTATAAAAACCTACAAAAAAACCTACATTTTAGTATAGGATTTAGTGAGTCTTCATAAAACCTAATGAAACTACTAGATACAATAAATTTTATATATATTGTTTAAAATCAATATATTAAAAGGATTAAATAGATGATTTTTGAAGAGAATTTCCAACAACATACGCCAATGATGCAGCAATATCTCAAGTTAAAAGCAGAAAATCCTGACATTTTGTTATTTTATCGAATGGGGGATTTTTATGAGCTTTTTTATGATGATGCAAAAAAAGCGGCAGCGTTGTTAGATATTTCTTTAACTAAACGTGGACAATCAGCAGGTAATCCCATTCCCATGGCGGGCGTGCCTTATCATGCGGTAGAAGGTTATTTAGCTAAATTAGTGCAATTAGGTGAACCTGTAGCTATTTGTGAGCAAGTGGGAGATCCCGCCACATCAAAAGGACCGGTTGAGCGCAAAATTGTACGAATTGTGACGCCAGGTACGGTAAGTGATGAAGCCCTTTTACCAGAACGCCAAGATAACTTAATTGTGGCGGTTTATCAGGAAAAAGAAAAATTTGGTCTAGCCACATTAGACATGACATCTGGACGTTTCCAGCTTTGTGAACCTCATTCAAAAGAAGCCTTGCAAGCTGAATTACAGCGTATTAATCCCGTAGAATTACTTTATTGTGAAGATTTTGCTGAAATGGCCATTATCGAACATTATAAAGGATTACGTCGTCGTCCAATTTGGGAATTTGAACTCAGTAGCGCGATCTCAGAACTTAATCGTCAATTTGGTACGAAAGATTTACGTGCATTTGGTGTGGAAAAATCCCCCCTTGGCTTAGCTGCTGCAGGCTGTTTATTGCAATATGCAAAAGAAACACAACGCGCTTCTCTTCCACATATTCAAAGCATCAGTGTTATTCAAAATAACGATAATATTCAATTAGATGCCGCAACACGCCGAAATTTAGAACTCACTCAAAATCTTGCAGGTGGTACAGAAAACACACTGGCTTCGGTATTAGATAAATGTGTTACCCCAATGGGTAGCCGTTTGTTAAAACGTTGGCTTCATCAGCCAATTCGTGATGTGACAAAGCTTAAAGAGCGGCAGGATATTATTGAAAATTTGCAAAAAAGTGAGCAAATTCCATCGCATCAACTGGCGTTGCAAAACGTAGGCGATATGGAGCGAATTTTGGCACGTGTGGCGTTGCGTTCGGCACGTCCACGTGATTTCACTCGCTTGCGTTCTGCATTAGAACAAATTCCTGAAATTAAACAACTTTCACAACAATTAGCTCCAAATTTAGATCATTTATTAGCACAATTAGCCGATTTTGATGATCTGGCTGATTTATTACAACGGGCGATTATCGACAACCCACCGCAGCTCATTCGTGATGGGGGAGTGATTGCAGAGGGCTACAGTGCGGAGCTAGACGAATGGCGTTCGCTTTCTGCAGGGGCAACCCAATATTTGGAAGATTTGGAAATCCGCGAGCGGGAAGCAACGGGTATTGATACGCTCAAAATCGGCTTTAATGCGGTGCACGGCTATTACATTCAAATCAGTCAAGGACAGACACATAAAGCACCGATTCATTATGTTCGCCGTCAAACATTAAAAAATGCCGAACGTTACATTATTCCTGAATTAAAAGAATATGAAGATAAGGTTTTAAAATCAAAAGGCGCGGCGCTTGCTTTAGAAAAGCAACTTTATGATGAATTATTTGATTTATTATTGCCACATTTAGGTCAATTACAGTTAACCAGCTTGGCATTGTCTGAATTGGATGTGTTAGTTAACCTCGCAGAACGAGCAGAAACCTTAAATTATGTTGCACCACAATTTAGTGATGAAATTGGCGTAAAAATTGAAAATGGTCGCCATCCTGTAGTGGAACAAGTCTTAAAAGATCCCTTTATTGCTAACCCTGTGAATCTCAATCAGCAACGTCATTTGCTGATTATTACTGGCCCAAATATGGGTGGTAAAAGTACCTATATGCGTCAAACAGCTTTAATTACATTGATAGCGTATATAGGCAGTTTTGTGCCAGCTGATAGTGCGGTTATCGGGCAAATTGATCGTATTTTTACTCGAATTGGCGCCTCTGATGATTTAGCCTCCGGTCGTTCTACATTTATGGTAGAAATGACCGAAATGGCGAATATTCTTCATCAAGCCACTTCACAAAGTTTAGTTCTGATTGATGAAATTGGACGCGGTACTTCTACCTATGATGGGCTTTCTTTAGCTTGGGCTTGTGCCGAATGGCTGGCAAAGAAAACTCGTTCACTTACATTATTTGCGACCCATTATTTTGAACTCACCGCACTGCCAGAACAAATTGAAGGAATTGCTAACATTCATTTAGATGCATTAGAACATAACAATACCATTGCCTTTATGCACGCTGTTCAAGACGGTGCGGCAAGTAAAAGTTATGGACTTGCTGTTGCAGCGCTGGCTGGTGTGCCTCAATCCGTTATTAAACTGGCGAAGCAAAAATTGCATCAATTAGAAAAATTGTCGGCACAAAATGGTGATCAACAAATTCAACATTTAAGAGCATTAAATCAACATCAAGGTGAATTGGCTTTTGAAGCAGAACCGGATGCTTTACGCGAAGCCATTGAGCAACTTGATCCAGATGAATTAAGTCCAAAACAAGCCTTAGCTTATCTGTATCAATTGAAGAAAATGCTGTAAGAAATAAAAAAGAGCGGTCAAAAAATTCATTATTTTTTATGACCGCTCTTTTATTTTCACTAATTTCTTAAAATCTCATAGATTTCAGAATCTTTTCTATCGAGATAATGGATGGATTGGATTTTACGAATGGTGCGTGATTTACCACGAATTAATAAGGTTTCTGTAGTTGCCAAGTTACCACGGCGAGAAATCCCTTTGAGTAATTCACCGTGCGTAATTCCTGTTGCGGCAAAAACAAGATTATCATCACGTACTAAATCTTCTAATTTTAAGATTTCATTGACCTTCACACCTAAGGCTTCACAACGTTGAATTTCTTCAGCGGCAATTTTACGATTTTCTTCTGTATCACCTTTCACTTCATTACGTGGAATAAGACGAGCTTGCATATCCCCACCTAATGCACGAATTGCAGCGGCAGCTGCCACACCTTCAGGTGCACCGCCAATGCCATAAACCATATCCACTTCAGCATCCGGTAAACAACATAAAACCGAAGCCGCAACATCACCATCTGGAATAGCCATCACACGAATCCCTAGATTATGCATTTGCTTAATCACTTCATCATGGCGCGGTTTAGCGAGCACCATCACGGTTAAATCTGATAAGGATTTACCTAAACGAGAAGCCACACGGCGAAGGTTTTGTTCAATCGGTAAACTCAAATCGATCATACCTTTCACTTCAGGGCCGACAACCAATTTTTCCATATACATATCAGGCGCTTTTAAAAAGGTACGTTTACCACCAGCAGCCAACACTGAAATAGCATTTGATTGGCCCATTGCGGTCATTCTTGTGCCATCAATCGGATCAACCGCAATAGAAACGAGCTCACCATTACCTGAGCCCACTTTTTCGCCAATATAAAGCATTGGTGCTTCATCAATTTCCCCTTCACCAATCACAATTTCACCGTCCATATGGATTAAATTCAGCATATAACGCATGGCTTTGACTGCTGCATCATCCGCCGCATTTTTATTACCACGACCAAGCCAAGTGTAAGCAGCCAATGCTGCCGCTTCGGTTACTCTTGAAAATTCAATAGCTAATGCACGATTCATTTTTTCCCCCAATGCAAAAAGTCTCGTTATTTTATCATCAAGCAAACGTTTGCATAATAATTTTTGACAATAGGCTTTTAAAAATAGGATTAAGTGGGTAGAATAAAGCCATTTCGGACTATTTTAAAAAAGGAAATCACTATGTCTTTAGAAATTTTAGATCAGCTTGAAGAAAAAATTAAACAAGCAGTAGAAACGATTCAATTACTTCAACTTGAAGTAGAAGAGTTAAAAGAACAAAAAAATCAATCTCAACAATCAGTAGAAGCCTTGCGAAATGAAAATGAGCAACTTAAAAATGAGCACCGCAACTGGCAAGAACATATTCGTTCATTGTTGGGTAAATTCGACAACGTATAATGACTATAAAGGCTTAGAAAATCTAAGCCTTTTTTCTTATTAGGAAACACTATGAATATTTGCGTGATTTCAGGCAGTACATTAGGCAGCGCTGAATATGTGGCAGAGCATTTAGAAGAGGTGTTAAAAACACAAGGTTTTTCTACCGCACTTTTCCACGGACCAGAATTTGATGATGTGATTGATGAAAATATTTGGTTGATCGTTACTTCAACACATGGTGCAGGTGAATTGCCTGATAATTTGAAACCACTCTTTGAACAAATTGCGGCATCAGATAAAGATTTATCTTCCCTCCGCTTTGCCGTTGTAGGCTTAGGTAATTCAGATTACGATACATTCTGTCATGCCGTAAATAAAGTCGAAACACAATTAAGTAAAAAAAGTGCGGTCAAAATCTGTGAGAGTTTAAAAATAGATGTCTTGCATGTTGATGATCAAGAACAATTTGCTGAAGATTGGCTGCCACAATTTATAAATGCACTTTAGTCATAATAAAGCGATAATTTGAGTTTATCGCTTTTTATTTATCCATATCCAAAAAAATCACCTGTGGATAACTTTAATAAAACCTGTCAAAAAAATGTTCTTTTCCACTGAATAAATATAAGGGTTGTTTTAACTGTGGATAAAATTGAAGGTTATCCACAAGAAAAAAACGTCAAACTGATGACATTTCAACACAGTCTAAAATGATCTAACGTCTTCATTTAAAAAAGGAAAAGTATCTTATTCACAAGGTAAAAGGATCTTAATAGTAACAATAATAAGATCTTTATATATAAATAGATCTTATCTTTATTACCTATTCGATCTTCTCTTATCACAGATTGAATTCTTGCTTTCAAGCACACGTAATTTTCAGTAGAATAGCGCCTATTTTTAGATCGAAGATTAAATTGAAGACGAAGAGAGAGATATGTTTTACACCGAAAATTATGATGTGATCGTTGTGGGTGGCGGTCATGCCGGTACAGAAGCCTCATTGGCTCCGGCACGCATGGGATTAAAAACCCTGTTATTGACACATAACGTTGATACCCTTGGACAAATGTCATGTAACCCCGCTATTGGTGGTATTGGTAAAGGCCATTTAGTGAAAGAAGTGGATGCCATGGGCGGTTTAATGGCGCATGCTGCAGATAAGGCGGGTATTCAATTTCGTACTTTAAACAGCAGTAAAGGACCTGCTGTACGCGCAACTCGTGCTCAAGCTGACCGCGTGTTATACCGTCAAGCTGTACGCATCGCACTAGAGAATCAACCTAATTTAGATATTTTCCAACAAGAAGTAACCGATATTTTAGTTGAGCAAGATTGCGTTTGTGGTGTGGAAACCAAAATGGGGCTTAAATTCCGTGCTAAATCGGTGGTTTTAACTGCCGGTACTTTTTTAGCGGGTAAGATCCATATTGGTTTAGAACATTATGAAGGCGGTCGAGCTGGTGATCCGGCATCCGTTACACTTTCTCATCGTTTACGTGATTTGAATTTACGCGTTGATCGTTTAAAAACCGGTACACCACCGCGTATTGATGCACGTACAATCAATTTTGATATTTTAGCTAAACAGCATGGTGATGAGGTGTTGCCTGTGTTCTCTTTTATGGGATCAGTGGATGATCATCCTCAACAAATTCCTTGTTATATCACCCATACTAATGAACAAACTCATGAAGTGATCCGTAATAACTTGGATCGTAGTCCAATGTATACCGGTGTGATTGAAGGAATCGGTCCGCGTTATTGTCCATCTATTGAAGATAAAGTGATGCGTTTTGCGGATCGTAATTCACATCAAATCTATTTGGAACCAGAAGGCTTAACCAGTAATGAAGTGTATCCAAACGGGATCTCTACCAGTTTGCCGTTTGACGTGCAAATGGGCATTGTGAATTCCATGAAAGGTTTGGAAAAAGCTCGCATCATTAAACCGGGTTATGCCATTGAATATGATTATTTTGATCCACGTGACTTAAAACCAACGTTAGAAACTAAATCGATTTCGGGTTTATTCTTTGCGGGTCAAATTAATGGTACAACCGGTTATGAAGAAGCAGCGGCACAAGGATTATTGGCGGGGATTAACGCAGGTCTTTATGTACAAGAAAAAGAGGCATGGTATCCACGCCGCGATCAATCCTATAGTGGCGTATTGGTTGATGACCTTTGTACACTTGGTACCAAAGAACCGTATCGTGTATTCACTTCTCGTGCAGAATACCGTTTGTTATTACGTGAAGACAATGCAGACATTCGTTTAACGCCAATTGCCCATGAATTAGGTTTGATTGATGAGGCTCGCTGGGCACGCTTTAATCAAAAAATGGAAAATATTGAGCAAGAACGTCAACGCTTACGCAGCATTTGGTTGCATCCGCGTTCTGAATATTTAGAAGAAGCGAATAAAGTACTTGGCAGTCCACTTGTGCGTGAAGCCAACGGTGAAGATTTATTGCGCCGTCCAGAAATAACCTACGATATTTTAACTTCCTTAACGCCATACAAACCAGCAATGGAAGATAGAGAAGCCGTAGAACAAGTGGAAATTGCTATTAAGTATCAAGGTTATATTGAGCATCAACAAGAAGAAATTGAAAAACAAAAACGCCACGAAAATACAGCTATCCCGGCTAACTTTGATTACAGCAAAGTGTCTGGTTTATCTAATGAAGTACGTGCGAAGTTAGAACAACATCGTCCTGTTTCAATTGGCCAAGCGAGCCGAATTTCAGGCATTACTCCTGCGGCAATTTCAATTATTCTGGTGAATTTGAAAAAACAAGGTATGCTAAAACGTGGGGAGTAAACTTCTCAGGTATTGAAAGCAAAAGTGCGGTGAATTTTCATCGCACTTTTTTATATTACAAATTAAAAAGATGTAATTAGTAGGCTAAATTTTTGCTGAAATAAAAACACTAAGGATTTTAACCGCACTTTCAAGTAGAATGACGACAAACAGACAAGATAGATAGAAAAATGAAAGCAAAACTCGAAAATTTACTGACTCAAGCTGAAATTCAATTAACAGATCGACAAAAAGATCAACTTATCCAGTTAGTGCAATTACTCAATAAATGGAATAAAGCCTATAACTTAACCTCTGTGCGTGATCCACAGGAAATGTTAGTGAAACATATCTTGGATAGTATTGTTGTTAGTCCTTATTTACAAGGGGATCGTTTTATTGATGTAGGAACCGGTCCAGGCTTGCCAGGTCTGCCTTTAGCCATTATTAATCCTACCAAACAATTTGTCTTGTTAGATAGTTTAGGTAAGCGTATTAGCTTTATTCGAAATGCAGTACGTGAGTTAGGACTAACAAATGTAGAACCTGTTCTTAGCCGCGTTGAGGAATACCAACCTGAACAAAAATTCGACGGTGTATTAAGTCGTGCATTTGCTTCGTTAAAAGATATGACAGATTGGTGTCATCATTTGCCAAAGAAAGATGGATATTTTTATGCCTTGAAAGGCATTTATCACGAAGATGAAGTTCAAGAATTAGACAAAAAATTCGAAGTAAAAGACGTAATAACTTTACATGTTCCTGAGCTTGTAGGTGAACGACATTTAATCGTTTTACGATAAAACACACTTTTTTTGTGACGATTTTGTGAATATTTTTTTAAAAGTGTGATTTGTTTAACATTTTTTAGTGGTTTAAAAGTTGAAACTCTTTGTAGCATGGGTATAATTAGATAGTTTTTATATTTTAAAAAAATAAGATAATGTCTAAGGTTTTAACACAGGCTAAAAATCGATATCAAAAGGCGATAATCATTGAGTCGGTTTGTCTTGTTGTTTTTGGGGTATTCCTTGCAATTTGGCAAGGTGAAAGTGCGGTAGATTTCAGTTTAGGATTTATCAGTGCTTTTGTACCATTTTGTGCTTTTGCTTATATTGTTTTTTTTCGCAAACAAGATTTTTCAACAAAATTAAAGGCATTTTATCTTGCTGAAGTAGTTAAGTTTCTATTCACTATTTTGTTGGTTATAACCTTTTTTAAATGGTTTGAAATTACTAATTTTTTACTGTTTTTTAGCGGTTTTATGGTGGCATTATTATTGAATAATTTGCTTCCTTTTTTGTTTAGATAAAACAGCATCCATTTTATTATTTTTTATACAGGGTATTTATTATGTCAGGACAAACCTCGATTGAGTATATCCAGCACCATTTGACTTACCTAACCACAGGGGAAGGATTTTGGACCTTTAATTTAGATACATTTTTCTTTTCTATCGTTTGCGGTTTAGTTTTTATTGGTATTTTTTATAAAGTAGCTAAAAAAACGACAACCGGTGTTCCAGGAAAATTGCAGTGTGCAGTTGAAATGGCTGTAGAATGGATAGATGGTGTCGTTCGTGAAAACTATCATGGAAAACGAGGGGTTATTGCGCCATTAGCATTAACTATCTTCGTTTGGGTGTTTATCATGAATGCAATTGACCTTGTACCTGTTGATTACATCCCTCAACTTTTTGCTTTAATTAGCGGAGATCATCATATTCCTGTACGTGCCGTGCCTACTACAGATATGAACATGACCTTCGCAATGTCTATTTCTGTATTTATTCTAATTCTGTTTTATACCGTGAAATCTAAAGGTATTACAGGATTGGTTAAAGAATATACGTTACATCCTTTTAATCATTGGGCTTTTATTCCCGTAAACTTACTATTAGAGTCTGTTACTTTAATTTCAAAACCAGTCTCTCTTGCTTTACGTTTGTTCGGTAATATGTATGCTGGTGAGTTGATTTTCATTCTTATCGCAGTGATGTATTCAGCTAATGCTTTCGTTGCTGCTATGGGAGTGCCATTGCATTTAGTTTGGGCTATATTCCATATTTTGGTTATAACGTTGCAAGCCTTTGTTTTCATGATGTTAACTGTTGTTTATCTCAGTATCGCTTATAACAAAGCCGAACATTAATTAACTTTTTTATTAACAAACCGGGCGAAAGCCTTAACTCAACTTGGAGAAATCTTATGGAAACTGTAATTAGTGCAACAATTATTGCATCTGCGATTATGCTTGCTTTTGCTGCTTTAGGTACTGCAATTGGCTTCGGTCTTTTAGGTGGTAAATACCTAGAATCTGCAGCTCGCCAACCTGAATTAGCTAACTCACTACTTACAAAAATGTTTATCGTTGCAGGTCTATTGGATGCGATTGCTATGATTGCAGTTGGTATCGGCTTGTACTTTGCATTTGCAAACCCATTTGCCTCATTATTAGGTTAATAAACAACAAACAGCCTATTAAAGAAGGGGGTATGTTGTGAATATTAATGCAACATTAATTGGCCAAACTATAGCATTTATCATCTTTGTATGGTTTTGTGTTAAATATGTATGGCCACCAATTATTAAAGCAATTGAGGAACGTAAGAGCCAAATTGCGAACGCGTTAGCGTCAGCTGAAGCAGCGAAAAAAGAGCAAGCAGATACTAAAAATCTTGTGGAACAAGAACTTTTATCTGCAAAAGTACAAGCTCAAGAGATTTTAGATGCTGCGAATAAACGTCGCAATGAAGTGTTAGACGAAGTGAAGGCAGAAGCCGAAGAACTGAAAGCAAAAATTATTGCTCAAGGTTATGCTGAAGTAGAAGCAGAACGTAAACGTGTTCAAGAAGAATTACGTGTTAAAGTGGCTTCATTAGCAGTGGCTGGTGCTGAGAAAATTGTGGGTCGTTCTATTGACGAAGCGGCAAACAATGACATTATTGATAAATTAGTTGCAGAGTTATAAGAGGCTTAGCTTATGTCAGAATTAACTACAATAGCTCGCCCTTATGCAAAAGCTGCATTCGACTTTGCCATTGAACAAAGTGCGGTCGAAAAATGGACTGAAATGTTAGGTTTCGCTGCTGCCGTAGCTGAAGATGAAGCGGTAAAAGCTTACTTAAGTAGTTCTCTTTCTGCACAGAAATTAGCTAATACAGTAATTTCTATTTGTGGCGAACAATTGGATCAATATGGGCAAAATCTTATTCGGTTAATGGCTGAAAATAAGCGTTTGAGTGCGATTCCTACCGTGTTTGAAGAATTTAAACATTATGTGGAAGAACATCAAGCTATTGCAGAAGTTGAAGTAACTTCTGCACAACCATTGAATGCAACACAAATCGAAAAAATTGCAGCTGCAATGGAAAAAAGATTAGCTCGCAAAGTGAAATTAAATTGCAATGTAGATAGCTCACTGATTGCCGGTGTAGTGATTCGTACAGAAGATTTTGTGATTGACGGAAGTAGTCGTGGACAACTTGCTCGTCTCGCAAATGAGTTGCAATTATAAGAGGAATACAAGATGCAACTAAATTCAACTGAAATTAGTGAATTGATTAAAAAACGCATCGCTCAATTTGACGTGGTGAGCGAAGCCCGTAACACAGGGACAATTGTTTCTGTAAGTGACGGGATTATTCGTATTCATGGCTTAAGCGATGTGATGCAAGGCGAAATGATCGCCTTACCGGGCAACCGTTACGCAATGGCACTTAACCTTGAACGTGATTCTGTTGGTGCGGTAGTAATGGGTCCTTACGCAGATTTAGCGGAAGGTATGGAAGTACAATGTACTGGCCGTATTCTTGAAGTACCAGTTGGCCGTGGTTTATTAGGTCGTGTGGTAAATACGCTTGGTCAACCAATCGATGGTAAAGGTGAAATTGAAAACGATGGTTTCTCTCCTGTTGAAGTCATTGCACCAGGTGTTATCGATCGTAAATCGGTTGATCAGCCTGTACAAACCGGTTATAAAGCGGTTGACTCCATGGTTCCAATCGGTCGTGGTCAACGTGAGTTAATCATCGGTGACCGTCAAACTGGTAAAACTGCGTTAGCAATTGACGCTATTATTAACCAACGTAATTCTGGTATTAAATGTATATATGTTGCGATTGGTCAAAAAGCCTCTACTATCGCAAACGTCGTGCGTAAATTAGAAGAACATGGTGCGCTTGCAAATACTATCGTGGTAGCCGCATCTGCATCTGAATCAGCAGCGTTACAATATTTAGCACCTTATGCTGGTTGTGCAATGGGTGAATATTTCCGTGATCGCGGTGAAGATGCGTTAATCGTTTACGATGACTTATCAAAACAAGCCGTTGCTTATCGTCAAATTTCATTATTATTACGTCGTCCACCAGGTCGTGAAGCATATCCAGGTGACGTATTCTATCTACACTCACGTTTACTTGAACGTGCAGCACGTGTAAATGAAGAATATGTAGAAAAATTCACTCAAGGTGCAGTAAAAGGAAAAACAGGTTCTTTAACCGCTCTTCCTATTATTGAAACTCAAGCGGGTGACGTTTCTGCATTCGTTCCAACCAACGTAATTTCGATTACCGATGGTCAGATTTTCTTAGAATCTAACTTATTTAACTCTGGTATTCGTCCAGCGGTAAACCCTGGTATTTCGGTATCTCGTGTGGGTGGTTCTGCACAAACTAAAGTAGTGAAAAAATTAGCTGGTGGTATCCGTACTGCATTAGCTCAATATCGTGAATTAGCGGCGTTTGCTCAGTTCGCATCTGACCTTGACGATGCTACCCGCAAACAACTTTCTCACGGTGAAAAAGTCACTGAATTATTGAAACAAAAACAATATGTACCGCTTAGCGTAGCAGAGCAATCTGTGTTGCTTTTTGCGGTTGAGTTTGGCTATTTAGAAGATGTGGAATTGCAAAAAATTGCAAGTTTTGAAGCCGCACTTTTAGATTACGCTCGCCGTAACCACAGCGAGTTTATGGCTGAATTGACCAAAACCGGTAATTACAATGATGAAGTTAAAGCATCATTGAAATCGATTTTGGATAACTTTAAAGCCAACAGCGCGTGGTAAAAGTAACGGAGAAATAAGATGGCAGGTGCAAAAGAGATAAAAACCAAAATTGCCAGTGTACAAAGTACACAAAAAATTACAAAGGCAATGGAAATGGTGGCGACCTCGAAAATGCGTAAAACGCAGGATCGTATGTCGGCTTCTCGTCCGTATTCTGAAACAATACGAAATGTTATCAGCCACGTCTCTAAAGCAAGTGTTGGTTATAAACACCCATTTTTAATTCAACGCGAAGTGAAAAAAGTCGGGATCTTAGTGGTCTCGACTGACCGCGGAATGTGTGGTGGTTTGAACATTAACTTGTTTAAAACCGTGATGACAGAAATCAAACAATGGAAAGATAAAGGTGTTAATGTTGAATTGGGTTTAATTGGCTCAAAAGGCATTAGCTTCTTCCGTTCATTAGGATTACCTGTTCGTGCACAACTTTCCGGTTTGGGTGATAATCCGACAATGGAAGACTTAATTGGTGTTGCAAACGGTATGTTTGGTAGCTATAAAGACGAAGAAGTAGATGTAGTTTATATTGCCTACAATAAATTCGTTAATACAATGGCACAAAAACCTGTTTATCAACAATTAATACCATTACCGGCATTAGAAACCGATAATTTAGAGCAAAGACAAAGCACCTGGGATTACCTTTACGAGCCAGAGCCAAAAGTCTTATTAGACAGTTTGCTTACTCGTTATTTGGAATCACAAGTGTATCAATCTGTGGTAGATAACCTTGCTTCCGAGCAAGCTGCTAGAATGGTAGCAATGAAAGCGGCAACTGATAATGCAGGTAATTTAATCAATGACTTGCGATTAGTTTACAATAAAGCCCGTCAAGCAAGTATTACAAATGAATTAAACGAAATCGTCGCCGGCGCGGCAGCGATTTAATGAAAGAGGAACGGTAATGTCAGCAGGAAAAATTGTACAAATCATCGGTGCGGTGATTGACGTTGAATTCCCACAAGATGCAGTACCAAAAGTTTACGATGCATTAAAAGTTGAATCAGGTTTAACCCTTGAAGTTCAACAACAATTAGGTGGCGGTGTAGTTCGCTGTATCGCATTAGGTACATCTGACGGCTTAAAACGTGGCTTAAAAGTAGAAAATACGGGTAACCCGATTCAAGTTCCAGTAGGGACTAAAACGTTAGGCCGTATTATGAACGTATTAGGTGAACCAATCGATGAGCAAGGTGAAATTGGCGCGGAAGAAAATTGGTCTATTCACCGTCCGGCACCAAGCTATGAAGAACAATCAAATAGTACGGAATTATTAGAAACTGGTATCAAAGTTATCGACTTAATTTGTCCATTTGCTAAAGGTGGTAAAGTTGGTTTATTCGGTGGTGCGGGTGTAGGTAAAACCGTAAACATGATGGAATTAATTCGTAACATCGCGATCGAACACTCAGGTTACTCCGTATTTGCGGGTGTAGGTGAACGTACTCGTGAAGGTAACGACTTCTATCATGAAATGAAAGATTCTAACGTATTAGATAAAGTATCATTAGTTTACGGACAAATGAATGAGCCACCAGGTAACCGTTTACGTGTTGCGTTAACCGGTTTAACTATGGCAGAGAAATTCCGTGACGAAGGTCGTGATGTATTATTCTTCGTGGATAATATCTATCGTTATACCCTTGCTGGTACTGAAGTATCTGCGTTATTAGGTCGTATGCCATCTGCGGTAGGTTACCAACCAACATTAGCAGAAGAAATGGGTGTATTACAAGAGCGTATCACTTCAACCAAAACAGGTTCTATCACCTCTGTTCAAGCGGTATACGTACCTGCGGATGACTTAACTGACCCATCTCCGGCAACAACCTTCGCGCACTTAGACTCTACAGTTGTATTAAGTCGTCAAATTGCGTCTTTAGGTATTTACCCTGCGGTTGACCCATTAGATTCAACTTCACGTCAATTAGACCCACTTGTTGTTGGTCAAGAGCACTATGATGTAGCGCGTGGCGTACAAGGTATCTTACAACGTTATAAAGAATTAAAAGATATTATCGCAATTCTTGGTATGGACGAGTTATCTGAAGATGACAAACTTGTGGTAGCACGTGCACGTAAAATTGAACGTTTCTTATCACAACCGTTCTTCGTTGCTGAGGTATTCAACGGTACTCCAGGTAAATACGTTTCTTTAAAAGAAACTATCCGCGGCTTTAAAGGTATTTTAAACGGCGAATACGATCATATTCCAGAACAAGCGTTCTACATGGTCGGTACAATCGACGAAGCGCTAGAAAAAGCCAAAAATATGTAATCACTTCAAGTCATTTGAAGGAGAACAAAAATGGCGACATTTAATTTAACAATAGTAAGCGCAGAGCGAAAAATCTTTGAAGGTGCTGTGAAACAAATCCAAGCAACAGGTGTGGAAGGTGAACTTGGTATTTTACCAAACCACACCCCTTTGATGACGGCGATTAAGCCAGGGATTGTTAAACTCACCCTTGAAGATGGCAATGAAGAAGTTATCTATGTTTCAGGTGGCTTTTTAGAAGTTCAACCTAAAGTAGTAACGGTACTTGCCGATGTTGCAATTCGCGGTAGCGAGTTAGATGCAGATCGTATTCGTGAAGCAAAACGTAAAGCGGAAGAAAATATTGTGAATCACGCTGTTGATGTGGATCATGATTTACTTGTAGCTAAACTTTCTAAAGAGTTGGCGAAACTTCGTGCTTACGAACTTACTGAAAAACTCGTTAAATCAAAACGATAAGTTAATGATAATAAAAAAGAGCGGTTATTTTGACCGCTCTTTTTATTTTTTATCGTAAGAAATATCGATACGCTTTACTTTCACTCACATCTTCATAAACATAGCCGAGTTCAGCTAAAGCTTTTTCAAATTCTGCGTTATCTTTTTCGCCTAATTGGAAAGCCGCAAGAATATTACCGTAATCAGCTCCATGTGCACGATACTGGAATAATGAAATATTCCAACGTTTACCCAAAATTTCTAAGAATTTAAGTAAAGAGCCTTTTTGTTCTGAAAATTCAAAGCAATAAAGTCGTTCATGATGTTTAGAAACTCGTTAACACATTAAATAACCAACGTGAGTTATTGCAATATCATCATCAGACATATCTTCTACATCAAAGCCATTTTGTGTTAAATAAGTCATCATTT
>ERZ1699236.253-NODE-253-length-16401-cov-3.235406_pt1 | contig 16401 bp, 10 predicted proteins | sample MGYA00581538_ERZ1699236 | MGnify/ENA primary metagenome ERZ1699236 (study PRJEB42319, sample SAMD00040336) | human oral metagenome | material: saliva | host: Homo sapiens | study: EMG produced TPA metagenomics assembly of PRJDB4115 data set (Metgenomic analysis of... | reverse complement strand
ACATCTGCATTGGCTATGGTTCACTCCCGTTTCAGTACGAATACATTCCCAAGCTGGGCTCGGGCGCATCCTAACCGTTTCTTAGTGCACAATGGTGAAATCAACACAATCCGTGGTAACGTAAACTGGATCAATGCTCGTGAAGGTAAAGCAGAATCTCCATTATTCCCAGATATTAAAAAGGTATTCCCTGTAGTAGATGACAGCGGTTCTGACTCCGCTATGTTCGACAATACTTTGGAATTCTTGCACATGACAGGTCGTTCCTTGCCTCATGCGATTATGATGATGATTCCTGAACCTTGGGAACGCAATAATCTCATGAGCCAAGAAAAACATGACTTCTACGAATTCAATAGCTTTATGATGGAACCATGGGATGGTCCTGCCGCTATGGGCTTCACTGATGGTACTGTTATCGGTGGCGTACTTGACCGTAATGGTTTGCGTCCTGCTCGTTACTATGTAACAACTGATGATCGCGTTATCATGGCATCCGAAGTGGGTGTAGTAAACGAAAACGCTGAAAATATTCGAGCTAAAGGTCGCTTGGAACCAGGCAAAATGCTTCTCATCGATACTGAAGAACAACGTATCATTTCCGACGAAGAAATCAAACAACGCGTTGCTACTGAATTGCCATATGATGAATGGGTAAAAGAACACGTTATCCACTTGTCTGAAATTACTCAAGCTGATGAAAGCGATATTCCAAAAGTAGACGATTTGTTCCAAAAGCAACAAGCCTTTGGTTATACTCAAGAAGATCTTGTACGTATGATCGTACCTATGGCAAAAGATGGTAAAGACCCTGTAGGTGCAATGGGTGCCGATGCTCCACTTGCTATCTTGTCTGATAAACCACAATTGTTATACAGCTACTTCAAGCAAATGTTCGCGCAAGTAACAAATCCTCCAATCGACTCCATTCGTGAGGAAATGGTTACATCTACTCGTGTTATGCTTGGTAACTCTGGTAACTTAACAGATCCTAATAAAGCTGGTACCTATGCGTTGTCCATGCGTACACCAATTCTTACAAATCAAGAATTGGCGTCCATTAAGGCTCTTGACTGCCGTCGAATGAAATCTGTTACATTGCCAATCCTCTTCGACCCAACTAAGGGTGCGGATGGCTTGCGTGATGCGTTGAATGAATTGTGCGAAAAAGCAGAAGAAGCAGCACGTACAGAGCAAAATGTATTGATTTTATCCGACCGTGAAGTCGATGAAAATCATGCACCAATTCCAGCGTTGTTAGCTGTAGCAGCTGTTCATAATCACTTAATTAGAAAAGTATTGCGCACAGAAATTGGTCTTATCCTCGAATCTGGTGAGCCTCGCGAAGTACATCATTTCTGTACATTGATCGGTTATGGTGTAACAGCTATCAATCCTTACTTGGCTCTTGAAACTGTACGCGATTTACAAGCTCGTAAACGTCTTGGTGATATTACACCTGAACAAGCAGAAAAGAACTACATTAAAGCAGCTGTAGGCGGCATTATGAAGGTTATGTCCAAAATGGGTATCTCCACAGTTCGTTCTTACCATGGTGCACAAATCTTCGAAGCTTTGGGCTTGAACACCAACTTTATTAATAAGTTCTTCGTAAATACACCAACACGTATTGGCGGTATTGGTCTTGTAGGCGTTGCCAATGAAGCATTGGCTCGTTATGACCGTGCTTTCAAATCCGACGAATCTGTGCTTGAACCAGGTGGTTGGTATGGCCCTGTAAAAGATGGGGAAGAGCATTTGTTCAACCCTAAAACAATTGATCTTTTACAAGAATCTCTTATCAACGGTGATTACGCAAAATATAAAGAATACTCTAAAGCGATTCGCAATGATTATCATGTAACATTGCGTTCCTTAATGGAATTGAACTACCCAGTGGGCGGCGGTATTCCTATCGAAGAGGTTGAACCTGAAGAATCCATCGTAAAACGCTTTAAAGCGGGTGCTATGAGTTATGGTGCCATCAGTAAAGAGGCTCATGAAACGATTGCTATCGCTATGAACCGTCTTGGTTCTACATCTAACTCTGGTGAAGGTGGCGAAGACGTAGCTCGTTTCAAACCATTGCCAAATGGCGACAGCATGAACTCTGAAGTAAAACAAATTGCATCTGGCCGTTTCGGTGTAACTGCAAATTACCTCATTCATGCAAAAGAGTTGCAAATTAAATGCGCACAAGGTGCTAAACCAGGCGAAGGTGGTCAATTGCCAGGTAAGAAAGTATACCCTGAAATTGGGAAAGCTCGTCACTCCACTCCAGGCGTTGAACTCGTATCTCCACCACCACATCATGATATTTACTCCATCGAAGACTTAGCTGAGTTGATTTACGATTTGAAATGCGTTAACAAAGATGCTCGCATTTCCGTTAAATTAACCTCTGAAGCTGGCGTAGGTACTATCGCTGCTGGTGTGGCAAAAGCGAAAGCAGACAATATCTTAATCTCTGGTTACGATGGTGGTACAGGTGCGGCAGGCCGTACATCTGTAAAACACGCTGGTGTGCCTTGGGAATTAGGCTTGTCCGAAACACATCAAACATTGATGCTCAACAGATTGCGTGACCGCGTTAAATTGGAAGTAGACTCCAAATTGATGACTGGTTTTGACGTAGCTGTTGCGGCTATGCTTGGTGCTGAGTTATTCGGTTTCGGTACATTACCACTCGTTGCTGTAGGCTGTAAAATGGCTCGTGTATGTAACCTCAACACATGCCCTTATGGCGTAGCGACACAAGATGAAAAATTGCGTGCTCGTTTCACAGGTAAACCTGAGTACGTAGAAAACTTGATGATCTTCATCGCTCGTGAATTGCGTGAAATCATGGCTCGATTAGGTATACGTTCCGTAGCTGAACTTGTAGGCCGTATCGACCTTGTTCGTCAAAAATCTCAAGACGATAACTTCAAATTGTCTCGCGTTGACCTAAAACGCGTATTGTTCCACCCATACATCGATGCATCTGTAGGTCATATGCACATGATTGACCAAGATCACGAATTGGAACGCACATTGGACATGTCCAAGCTCTTGCGTATGTGCCGTCCTGCCATTGAGGACCAAAAACCAATTCGCGCTAAATTGGCTATCAACAACATTAACCGTGTTGTAGGTACCTTGGTTGGTTCTGAGGTGACACGTCGTTATGGTGAAAGCGGTTTGCCAGATAACACAATCAAGTTGAACTTTGAAGGTTCTGCAGGCCAATCCTTTGGTGCTTTCATTCCTAAAGGCATGACATTAGAACTTGAAGGTGATGCGAACGATTACCTCGGTAAAGGCTTGTCCGGTGGTACAATCACTGTATATCCGCCTAAGAAATCTATTTTCGAAGCGGACGAAAACATCCTTATCGGTAACGTTGCCTTCTATGGTGCCACATCTGGTACAGCCTACATTAACGGTGTAGCTGGTGAACGTTTCGCTGTTCGTAACAGTGGTATCACTGCTGTTGTGGAAGGCTTAGGCGACCATGGTTGTGAATACATGACTGGTGGCGAAGTTCTTGTACTCGGTAAAATTGGCCGTAACTTCGCAGCAGGTATGTCCGGTGGCTATGCATACATCCTCGATTGTGATGAACGCTATGTAAATACAGGCCTCGTAGAATTACGTCCTGCTAATAATGATGACCTTAAACGCATTAAAGAATTAGTAGAACAACACGTATTACATACTAACTCCTCTAAAGGCCGTCACATCCTTGAAAACTGGAATAACTTTGTAAACAGATTTACAAAAGTTGTACCTGTAGCATATGAAGAAATGCACGCTGCTATTGAACGCTATAAAGAACAAGGCTTATCCTTGGAAGAAGCTCAATTAGCTGCATTCAAAGAAAAATATGCAAAATAATTTCTAATCTAACTGAATATCCTTTAGATAAGACATATGAAATGCCTCTATAGCTTTGACTATAGAGGCATTTTCATGTATAATATTTGTATTGCAATATTGGATCATGGCAGTTCTCGGGCCTGTGCAATGGGGGCCTGTGAATCGTGTCAGGACTGAGAGGTAGCAGCACTAAGCGGTAACCTTCATGTGCCACGGGGAACCCGGGGGCTGTCGTGATCGAATATTGCAAGGCGGCCTGTGGGGCCGCTTTTTTTATGTCTAATTTAGGATGAATGATACTTTATTTTGAATTATACGATGTTTTATTGTGAATCATATGATGAAATTTTGACTAGGCAATATCAGCATTATTTATAAGTAAATATATTACTTTCGTATTGGGAAAAGAACTTTATTAAGGAAGTCAGAATTTCATGAATATGGTATAATAAAGTATTGTAATTTTCGGAAAAAGGGGGTGTTCCAATGGCATATATTGCGTTATATCGTAAGTACCGTCCACAGACGTTTACCGATGTGGTTGGTCAGCATCAGGTGTCTGATACATTGATGCGTGCTATCCGCGAAGATAAGGTGGCTCATGCGTATTTGTTCGCTGGTCCGCGAGGGACTGGTAAGACGAGTATGGCTAAGATTTTCGCGCGGGCTATCAATTGCGAGCATGGGCCAACGGATCATCCTTGTAACGAGTGTAGTGCTTGTAAATCGATTTTGAGCGGTCAGTCCATGGACGTTCTTGAAATCGACGCTGCATCCAATCGTGGTATCGATGAGGTGCGTGCTCTTCGTGAAAGCGTCAAATTCATGCCGGTTGAAGGCCGTAAAAAGGTGTTCATCATCGACGAAGCCCACATGCTCACAACTGAGGCGTGGAATGCGCTTTTAAAAACTATCGAAGAGCCACCGGCTCACGTTATGTTTATCTTTGCTACTACAGAAATTGAAAAATTGCCTGTTACTATCGTTTCTCGTTGTCAGCGCTATACCTTTAGACGCATTACGTCTGATGATATCGCACAGCGTTTATCCTATGTAGCGGAAAAGGAAGGCTTTGGTTTAGATCCTGCAGCAGCACAGCTCATCGCTGTCCATGCAGACGGCGGTTTGCGCGATGCGTTGAGTATCTTAGACCAATGTGCCGGTATGGCAACAGGAACTATTACGCCGCAAGTAGTAGAAGAGCTGATCGGTCTTGTTAGCAAAGAATGGATAATTCACTTCCTAGATGCGTTGCGCAACGGGGATGGTCCCAAATTGTTGTCCTATATTCACGATGCCTTAGCAGAAGGTCGTGATGCGACGCAGATTATGGAAGCCCTCATTCAGCACGTGCGGGCCTTATTAGTTGGTAAGGTCGCACCTGATGCGGATGAGCTCAAGGTATATGATGCCTTTAAGGATGAGTTTTTAGCTCAAGCTGAAAGCATCGATTTTAATGAGCTTAATCAGTATGTGCGCAGTGCGCAATCCATCATGAATGATGCAAAACAGGTGGATAATCCACGAACTATCATCGAAATGGGCTTACTCGTTTTATGTGCTAAATTAGGTTCTGTTGATGAAAGCTTAGAAGACCGTGTGTATGCATTAGAGTCTTCAGAACGATCTGAACGAAACGACTTATTGAACCGCATGGCTCAATTAGAACAACGAGGCCCAGCTGTAGCAACTGCACCTGCTTACGGTGCTAACTCCTTTGGACCGCCAGGTGGTTATGCCAATAGCTTTGTTCCTGTAGATAATGCTGCTGTACAGAATGCTTCCATGAGTAGTACTCAAAATAGTACTGTTGGTACTGTGCCGCCTCCAAGTGGAGTGGGGATGACACCACCGCCTGCGAGTGTAGGTATGACACCTCCACCTATGGGTGCACCAGGTAGTACACCGCCTCCTATGAATGGAGTAGGTATGGCTCCGCCTCCAATGGGCGGTATTGGTATGGCGCCACCAAGTACAAGCAGTGCGCCAGAACAATCGGCTAGAAATCAAGCCAAAGGTCGTAGTAAAAAAGGTATTAGTACACAGGCTATTATTAGTGATCAAATCTTGTCGGCTCAAGAGTATCGCAATGTACAGTCCAATGTCATTAAATACTTGAAGGATAGCAATCGCAATATGACCTCTACCGTAATTGGACAAGGTCAACTTGTATACGTAGACCAAAGCAAGGCGGTTATGGCCTTCAAAAATACATTGCACCTCAATGTAATGACCAACGAAGTAAACTTGGCAGAAGCGGCGGATGCTTTCACCTATACGCTAGGCTATCCAGTACATGTAGAAATCGTTGATGCCCTCACACAAGTTTACAAAGACTATAAAAAGGCCTCTGGCAGTACGACGCAGCACCAAGTAAAAGCACCGCAACGTCCACCAGAGCCAATGGTTGATGTGCAGAAGACCTCTGGAGGTCAACCGACGCAAATGGATTTAACAAATTCATCAGCACCACAAGGCACTAATAATGCACCAGTGGGAAATAGTTCAGCAGGAGCTAATAGCGCTCAAGGCAGTAGCGCTCAAGGTAGTAGCGCGTCACAAGCTCAACAATTTACCGCACAGATTGGCGGTTCAACCACTGACGAACAATCTAGCAAGCCCGATTCTGCAGCGGTAGATGCGGCAAAGGCGGCGGCCTTAGCATTCTTAGCAAAGAAGACTGGCGGTGCTGCTGTAAGTGCCACAACTGGTGCTGATATTCCAGTTCATTCCTTTGATGATGTGCCTGTAGAGGATATGGAGGAATCTTACGTATCATCTTTAGATGATATACCACCACATCCCTTAGATAGCGTCACTGTTATCAGTGAAGATGGGGAAGTCTTAGAACGCCCTATGGATAGCGGTGCACATATTGAGGTGGAAGCTGTCCCAAAGTCTAATGGGGGCGAACTGCAACAGGGAACCCCTTATCAAAGTGATGGACATGCAATGCTTTCACAAGCACCTATTGAGGTCGCACCTATCGATAGTGTGACGGTGGCTCGTGAATATGCATGGGACCCAGCAAATATGACGGAAGAGGAGCGAAATAATCCTCTCTTGGCAGAAACATTAGAAAAACTATCTGAAGATCACGACATCATCGTCGAGGTCATCGAAGAATAAATCAATTAGAATATTAGTATAGGACGTAGATCCTAAAAGGAGGAATTACAATGTTTGGTAAAGGTATGGGCAATATGGCTGGCATGATGAAAAAAGTTCAAAAAATGCAAGCAGATATGAAGAAAATGCAAGAAGAATTAAAAACTCGTACAGTAGAGGCTTCCGTTGGTGGCGGTGCTGTAACAGTTGTGATGAACGGTGAAAAAATCATCGAGTCTTTGAAATTGAACCCAACTGCAGTTGATCCTGAAGACGTAGAAATGTTAGAAGATTTAGTGATGGCTGCTGTAAACGAAGCTAGCAAAAAAGTAGACGACCTCTTGGCTCAAGAAATGGGCAAAGTAACTGGTGGTCTTAACTTGCCAACAGGTTTATTCTAAATGACAAATGCTTTAGAACGGCTCGTAGAGCAGTTGCGCCGCTTGCCAGGTATCGGCTCCAAGTCGGCTAGACGCTTGGCCTATCATTTGGTAGAAATGCCGAAGGAAGAGGTAGACCGTCTCGTGGAAACCATCGTAGAAGCGAAAGGGGCTACACGTCACTGTTCTATTTGCTTTAACTTATCAGCTCAAGACCCTTGTGAATTCTGTAGCAATCCGAACCGCGATCAAACGACGATTATGGTCGTTGAAACATCTCGCGATGTCATTGCTATCGAGCGCAGTGGTGACTATAAGGGCTTATATCACGTATTGGAAGGTGCCTTGTCCCCTATGGAGGGCATCGGTGCTGACGATATTCGCGTAAAAGAATTGATTGCCCGCCTTCGTGATGGTGTCGTACAAGAGGTTATCCTCGCTACTGACCCAGATGTAGAAGGGGAGGCGACAGCTCTCTATTTGGCGCGTTTATTAAGTCCAAGTGGCATTAAGGTAACGCGCATTGCCCGCGGTGTTCCTGTAGGTGGCGATATCGAATATGCCGATGAATTAACATTAGGCGGTGCTGTAGTGAACCGCCAAGAAATGAAAGGATAATATGGGAGCTTTATTAGCATCACCGATTATTTCGGCGGTTGTATCCGTTGCTGTAGCCTACATTGCTTTCAAAGTAGCATTTTTCACCATTAAACGAGTGGCTATGAATGCAGTAACTGGTATTTTGACGTATTTAGTATGCGTTCATATCCTCAATATTCCTATGGATATTGGTTTGGGCGTATGGGCTTTAACAGCAATTCTAGGCCCTATTCCAATGCTCATTGCAGCCGGATGGTACGGCTTTTTAAAATAGGAGGACCTCATGCTTATCAATCGTGAACAACAACGCGTTATTGATGAAGTTGAACAGAATATCCTCTTGTTAGCGTCCGCTGGGACGGGAAAAACGAATACACTTGCTTATCGAGTGGCTCACCTCATCGAGGGCGGCTATGCGAAGGCGGAGAATATCTTGTGCATGACCTTTACGAACAAGGCGGCAAACGAGATGAAAGACCGCATTCAATCGCTCGTAGGCAGTCCTGCAAAGGCTGTGGAGGTTAGTACATTCCACAGCTTTTGCTTTTTCGTGCTCCAACAAGAGGGCAAGCGCAATGAAACCTTGTATACGGACGTAACTATCTTTGACGAAGAGGATTGCAAGGAATTGTCTGAACCGTATCGTCCAGGTAAGTTGCGAGAAATGTCCTTTGCCAACATCATCGGCATGGTAAAAGAATATCGTTCCTTATATGGCTTTTATTCTGATGATCTCCTAGGCGATTATAAACGAACTATTGAGCGTTTACAAAAGGAACAGCGTCCTGCTATTGAGCAACAGTTCTCTAGTTTTGGCAATGTTCTTTATAGTGAACTCCATGACTTCTTGAACCATGGTCACGAATGGATTGCTGCCTATGATGAAAGCTTAGCCTCCGTACATGGTCTAGATTTTACGGACCTTATCTGTGGTGTTCATCATCTATTCCAAGACCCTGTAGTTCGGGAGCGTTGGCGTAGCCGTTATAGCTATATCTCTGTTGATGAAATGCAAGACACAGGTGTACTAGAGTACAAGGTACTTGAAATGCTGTGGGAAGGTAATCACGTCCTATTATGTGGTGACTATTTTCAAACCATTTACGAATGGCGTGGGTCTGATCCATTCCGTTTGCTCAAGCAGTTTGATGCGGACTTTAAGCCGTTAAAAATCATTTTCTACGAAAACTACCGCTCTAACTGGACGCTCTTTACGATGGCTTTCAAAACATTGCAGAATATGTTCCCTGATCTGGTAGGCTCTGTATATACTGAATTGCCTCGTGCCAATAGTGAAAGAAAGGGCAAACCTGTTCTCATAAAAGGCTGTAAAAACAGCTATCTTGAGGGCAGATATATCTATGAAGCTATCTGCGCCTTGCCAAAGGATGCCAATATTGGCGTTCTCGTACGAGATAATAAAAAGGCGCAACGGCTGAGCGACTCCTTTGAACGCCTCAACAATGAAAAACCTGAAGACGAACGTCGTCACTTTATGATCATTGATGAGTTTAAATTTTTTAGACGCCAAGAAATCAAAGACGTTATGGCTTACTTTAAATTGCTTATGAACCCGAATGACTCCGTCAGCGCTAAGCGTATTATAAAACGCTATGTTGCTGGTATCGGTGACGCTCGTATTGCAGCTATTGAAAGCCCTGAGACGCGTCAAGTGGGATTAAAATTGACGGACTTTATGGATATGCCTATCTTTGAAGCAGAGCCTTATGCGAAGCTCGTCAGTGGTTTAGAACATCATGAGGTTGTGGTGTATGACGTAGAAAGTACTGGTACCGATACGTCTCAGGATCGTATCATTCAAATTGCGGCCATCCGTATCGATGAAAATGGGCAGGTCCTAGAAACCTTTGAACGCTTTATTAACCCCGGCGTACCTGTGGGGCAATCCGAAGAGGTACACGGCTTCTCCGATGCGTATTTACAGGAACACGGCGAAGAGCCAGCTATAGTGTTACAAGCCTTTAAGGAATTCTCCAAGAATGCTATTATTGTAGGCCACAATGTAAATTATGACGTAACCATCTTTACGAATGAATTGGCGCGCCATAATTTAGGTAATCCAGAGTTCAAGGCTATTTATGATACACTGGACATCTATCGTCGCTTCTACCCTAATTTGCCAAACCATAAATTGGGCTTCCTAGCCTCTGAGTTCCCTATTAATCACACACCTACGCATAATGCGATGGACGATATCTTGGCCACAGCACAGCTTTTAATCTATGCAGTGAAAGAAAATATCGTGCCTACAACGACTGGTCGTATGGTGGCAATCAATAAGTATAAGGCTGCTTTCACCAATATTGCGTCTCAAATGGCAACGTTACGTAGAAAGGCTTATACGGAATTGCCAACGAAGTTATTGGCGTACATTATGAATCAAATGGGGGTTCTAGAATACTATAAATCCCATGGGGAATCGGCGAAGGTAGAGCATATACGGGATCTATATCGCATTATGGAAAAATTAGATGCTGCCTATGAGGGCCCGGCTGGGTTAGCTCGATTAAATCAAATTTTGCAGATGGCGGCCCTTACCGCAGGTGAGCCAGCTCAACAGGTACGAAATGAAGATCGCATTCCTATCATTACCATCCACCAAGCAAAGGGGAGCGAGTTTGACCATGTATTCCTAGCAGGCCTCAACGAAGGTACCTTCCCAAGCCCGTTTGCCATTGCAGAAGGGCGTGAAGACGAAGAAAAGCGCTTGTTCTATGTGGCCATTACACGCCCTAAGCAAGAGCTGACTATTACCTTTGAACAAACCAATATACGTGGCCGAGCGGTTCAACCAAGCTCGCTACTGAACTATATGCCACGAGATAATGAGCTCGTAGAAAGGAGATACTAATGGCGAGAAAAACACATCGTCCCGACGATATTATGTGGACCGTAACTGCCGCAGATATAGACGCTGCACGTAGTGAAAAACAGGATGTTACATTAGGTGCAGTACTAGATACTCGATATCCTCGTAAATCCTTAGTAAAGTTGTTTGAGGAAAAACTAATCCACATCAACGGACATAAAGCAATGCCAAAGGATGTTATCTCCGAAGGTGACGAGATTTGGATTGCCATGGCGAAGGAAAAAATAGATTATGAACCAATTGAAATGAATCTACATATCTTATATGAAGATGATGATCTCCTCATTGTGGATAAGCTGGCTGGTGTGACAGTAAACTCCAAAGACCAAGTATCCCTTGCCAATGGTGTGGCTCACTATTTCAAAGCACATGGCATTAAGCGAAAGGTACGTTTCTTGAATCGCTTAGATAGAGATACAACGGGCTGTATTGTAATTGCTAAAAGTGGCTTAGCTCAAAGTCTTTATCAACAGCAAATGGATGATAATACCTTTGAAAAGTGGTATATGGCTACTGTGGAAGGCATCGTAGAAGCTGATGAAGATTCCTTGGTATTATCTATGGAACGCAGTGCTGATGGGATTCATTACGAAGTAAATCCTAAGGGAAAAGAGACTCGTACAGATTATTCCGTCCTATGTAGACATCAATCACAGCCTGTGGATAACTCTGTGAATAAGTCCAAAAATTCTGTGGATATAGCATCAAAAAATGTGGATATAGAACTATCAGATGTGGATAAAAGTGGTCAAAATGTGGACAAATCTGTGTATAACTCCCAAGAATGTGGATATACAGAGGTTTTAGTCCGTTTGTACACAGGAAAAACACATCAAATTCGTGTGGCTTTCAGCCATATAGGTCACCCTCTTGTAGGGGATACCTTATATGGCGCACAGCCAACGGGGCAGCCGTTCCAATTGCGTGCCCAAAAGGTTGTATTTACACACATGCGCACAGGCGAGCGTATTACGGTTACCGCATAATTACCTCTAATTACTTTAATAGTTATCACTAGGTAAGTATTAAAAAGTGCGTAATATGTATTACGTCTTAATAAATAGATCGTAATTTGTTAACAATGGGTCTATACTATAGATTGTGAAGTCACAATACACCAAATACTCTAATTGAGAAATGAGAATTATTGATAACTCAGTAGAATCAACGATTTTATAAAAATTTTTCGAAAAATATAATGACAAATGATAATCGATAAGCTATAATAGGAATGTAAATAAATCGATAGGCTTCGATTTATAGCTTAGTGAATTGAATGTAAGAGGTGTAGTTTAATATGATTTTACAAGAAAATAGTGCAGCACGTAATCGGGGGATTACGCTTGCTAGTATAAAAGGTATTATAGGTAACGTCGTTCTCGTTATTTTTAAAATGATTGTAGGCCTTGCATCTAACTCTATCGCCATCATCCTTGATGCGGTAAACAATTTAACAGACGTTTTGTCCTCTGTATTGACGATTGTTGGTACAAAATTAGCAGCTAAGGGGGCCGATAAGGAGCATCCATTTGGTCATGGTCGTATCGAATATATGACTACCATGGCCATTGCTTTCATCATCCTTGGTGCAGGCATTGGATCCCTCAAGGAATCTATTGAAAAAATTCTTCACCCTGAGGTATCTACCTTTGATATTCCGAGCTTGGCTATTATCGCCGTCGCTATCGTTGTAAAAGTTGTGATGGGCCGCTATATCAAGGCACAAGGCGAGAAATACAAATCTGATGCGCTTGTAGCCTCTGGAATAGATGCGCTCTTTGATGCGGTAATTACCTTTGCCACATTGGTATCTGCAGGCTTAGTATTCTTCTTCAACTTTGACATTCAAGGCTATGTAGGTGCAGCAATCTCCGTATTGATTTTGAAAGCTGCTTATGACATTTTAAAAGAAATGTATAATCACTTGCTTGGCATTCGCGCAGATGATAACTTAATTCGTGATATTAAAGAAACTATCGCTCAACATCCAAATGTAGGTGGTGTGTATGATTTAGTTTTGAATAGCTACGGTCCTGGTGAAACAATTGGCTCCGTACATATTACAGTGCCAGATACGATGACTATGGCTGATATTCATCCTTTGACAAAAGGTATCGCCGTTCATCTTTATAAAAAATTTGGTATTGCTATGACTGTTGGTGTATATGCTGAAAACCAACCAAGTGTGGAAGTACTTGAAATTCGACAAGCTCTTGATCAAGTTGTAAGTTTATATACTCATGTAGTACAAGTACATGCCTTTTACGTACACGAAGAAAAGAAAGTTATCTACTACGATATTATCTTTGATTTTGACGAAGAAGATCCGCATGGTACATTAGAAAAAATTAAAGCAGAAATGCAAAAACGCTGCCCTGAATATACACAATTTGCTATTGTGGATACTGACTTTAGTAACTAATAGTATAAAAAATAAAGGCTTCAATCAATCATCGACAGAATACGTTTTGTCGAGCATTGGTTGAAGCCTTTTCTTTTATTAGGGTAGAGATTTAGTTATACTATACATAAGAGAGAGGTGATTCCATGTTGCGATGGAATCAAATAATCAAGAGTACTAGTTCTAATACAGAAGAATGACTTGATATAAAGCGATATAATGCATATAATATGATTTGTTGTATAAAATATAATTTGTTTTAGTGTAACCTGACTAAGGAGAGATAGAATGAAGAAATTTGCTCTTACAACGTTAGCTGTAATGGCGGCCGTTGGTGTGTTGGCGGTTCAGCCTGCAGATGCGAAAAAGGTACAACAAGACCCTAGTATGGCACTTATTAATATGCCTATGAATGATGAAATTCAGCAAGTCAATGGTGTATCTAAATCTGCAAATAAAGAAACACAACGTTTATCTAACAAGTTAGCAGATGCTACAAGAGTGATGGTTAAGAAAAATTGGAAAACCATCTATATTAAAGCTGTACCTACAGGAGATAAATCAGCTGTACGTTTCTATTACACAGATAAAAATGGTCAAGTATATAATGGCCAAGTCATTAGAAATACAGGCCTATCTAAAGGTAAATATATGACTGGTTCGTTGCGACAAGTTGAAGCGCTACAAGAATTAGTAAATCATTTACAACAAAATGGTCAAGAGGTACCATCCTCCATTGATCTTATCATTACCCAAGGCGGATACCGTACTAAGACGATCTTTAATTATGGTGAAGATACAAGAAATCTACAAGCTTACCAACAACAATATGAACAACAAAACTTCCCTACTATGAAGTAATAAATAGGCCCGTGCATAGCACGGGCTTTTTGTGTTAGATTATGTAATCGTCAGAATCTTCTTTTTTATGTTTTTTGTAAATTTCTTTTACACCAGCCATCTCGATAAGTTCCTCACTGAGAGCATCTTCATCGTCCGTATTAAGCATGGAGTAGAAGGCCCAAAGGATAACGAACCAAATTGGTGTGAACAAGAGGGCAATTCGAGTGTCTTCATTTAAGGCAAGAATGCCTAGAATGAAAACAAAGAACGCAAGAATGATGTAGTTCATCACAGGGAATAGAGGCATCTTGAATTTAGATTGTGCCGCTAATTCAGGGTTTTTCTTGCGATATTTAAGGTGACAAATAACCATCATGGCCCAAATAAAGATGAAGCAGAATGTAGAGATAGATGTAATCATAACGAATACTGCTTCTGGCATTACATAGTTGAGTACAACTGTAATCAATAGTACTGCAGCGGAGAAAATGGTTGCTTGGTATGGTACGCTGCTGTGGGTTAAGCGGCGCATAGAGCTTGGCGCATGACCGCGTTTAGCAAGGGCGTAAATCATACGGCCTGTACTAAAGATACCAGAGTTTGTTGCAGATGCAGCAGATGTAAGAACTACAAAGTTTACAATACCTGCAGCGGCTGCAATACCAACTGCTGTAAATACGGCCACAAATGGGCTAGCAGATGGGTTGACGGCTGTCCAAGGATAAATGCTCATGATGATAGCCAAAGAGCCCACATAGAACAAAATAATGCGTAATGGAATGTTGTTAATCGCCATAGGGATAACCTTTTCAGGATCCTCTGTTTCACCAGCTGTTAAACCTACGAGCTCGATACCTGTGAAAGCGAAAACAACCATTTGGAATGATAAGATAAAGCCCATCGTTCCGTTAGGGAACCAGCCCCCATAATTCCACATATTACTAAAGGCGGCAACGCCTGCATCTGTAGTAAAACCTGTGACAATCATGATGATACCGATAATAATGAGAGAAATGATGGCAATTACCTTAATCAAGGCAAACCAGAACTCCATTTCACCGAAGTACTTTACGGCTGTTAAGTTCATTAATAGCAATGCCACTAAGACGACAAGGGCAGGTATCCATTGAGGCAGCCACGGTATCCAGAACTGCATATAGAGGCCTACGGCTGTTAAATCGGCCATGGCTAGTGAAAGCCAACAGAACCAGTATGTCCATCCTGTGATAAAGGCTGCTCGATCACCTAAATAATCTTCCACGAAGTCGATAAAAGAGTGGTGATTCAAGTTGGATAATAACAATTCGCCTAATGCTCTCATGATGAAGAAGCAGATAATACCTGTAATAAGGTAGGCGAAAATAATGGATGGACCTGCCAAGTGAATGGCACGGCCGGAGCCTAAGAACAAGCCTGTACCGATGGCACCGCCGATGGCGAGCAACTGTACGTGCCGATTCTTAAGGCCCCGTTTTAACTGATGCGTATCAGACATAGTAAAGACCTCTTTTCTACAAACTATCTACAAATATAAAAAGCCATGGATGACCATAGCTTTTATAATCTATAGAATCTATAAAACTATTTTCTTATAATACAGTATCTATTGTAAAAAGTCAAATGTATTTATACAGTAGACATATGTTAGAAATAGTATTATTTATAAATAAAGAGTAGTTGTTTATACCTTCAAAATAATACTTTTTCATATATGATATCGAAAATTTGCTATAATGATACATAGATTATTTTTTACGTAAAACTGTGGAGACTATTATGAGACGACAAGATCGCATGGTTACTAATATAGAAGAAATTAAAGGTATTTTAAGTAGCACTCGTATCATTCACCTAGGTCTGATGGATGGTGATTACCCTTACGTGGTGCCCTTACATTTTGGATATGAATTTATAGATGAGGTACTTTATATCTATGTACATGGCCATTATGAGGGGAAAAAGTTTAGTTTGATTCAAGCGAATCCCCATGTATTTATTGAAATTGATGGTAGCGATGAAGCCCTCGTTTCAGGTGGAGATATACCATGTAAATATAGCTCGGTTTACTCTAGTGTGATGGGTCGTGGAGAGGCTACCTATTTAGAGAGAATTGATGAAAAGGCTCATGGCTTACAAGTATTGATGAAACATCAGACAGGACGTGAATTTACTTTTACGGAAGCCATGGTAAACTCTGTGGGCGTAGTACAAATAAAAGTGGTAGACTATACTGCAAAAAGACGAAGACAACTTGAACAAGATATTATTATGCCTCCATTAATTAAATAATGATCCAACAATCCTATTGAACTCTATTCTGA
>ERZ1699236.252-NODE-252-length-16426-cov-2.587889_pt1 | contig 16426 bp, 12 predicted proteins | sample MGYA00581538_ERZ1699236 | MGnify/ENA primary metagenome ERZ1699236 (study PRJEB42319, sample SAMD00040336) | human oral metagenome | material: saliva | host: Homo sapiens | study: EMG produced TPA metagenomics assembly of PRJDB4115 data set (Metgenomic analysis of... | reverse complement strand
GACCTGAACTCCTCGGTGAGCGCGGCCGGTAGCGTGACCGCCGCGGCGACCGCGACTGACTACCCGATCTCGGGCCTGGTTCTCCAGGATGGCTCGGCTCTCGTTGCGGCGAACTTCAAGTACACACTGACCTACCAGCGCACGGTTGCGGGCGCGACCATGAACCTGGGCGGTAAGACGGCAACGATGAGCGCGGGCGGCCCGACTGTCGAGGGGACCGCTCCCGCGGAGTACCTGGCCACGATCCTCCTGCGTATTCCCCACAAGACCGCGGGAGGAATTCCCCAGATCGTTGGCGGCGAGTACGCCATCGTGTCTGTGACGCTCGATCCCTCATCGAGTCCGGGCTGATTTTCACCCACAGCGCACACGTCGTCCCCGCGGCTTAGAGTCGTGGGGACGACGCATATCATCGTTCCTAGCACCAACTGTTTTGACGAAGAGGACACCATGACCACGCCTGACCCTCGCCCCGCATCTGAGACGACGCCCATGCCCGCAGACTCGCACGGAGCCGTCGACCTGTCGGCACGTTCGAGCGCGCCCACCGCCCCGGAGGCTCCCGCGTCCGCAGCGGGGGAGGGCCTGCATATTCCGCTCATCACCACGACTGACGAGGAAAACTTCCAGGACGTCATGTCCACCTCCCAGGCCGTGCCGGTCATCATGGTCATGTGGTCGCCGCGCTCGCTCGAATCGAAGCCCGCGCTGGCCATGCTTGAGGAGATCACGCGCGAGCATGCGGGTGCCTTCCAGCTCGTCGAGGTGGATATCGACAAGGCTCCTGCCATTGCCCAGGCCTTCCAGATCCAGACCGTTCCCACGGTCGTTGCTCTCGTCGGCGGTCGCCCGGTGCCGCTCTTTCAGGGTGGCGCGTCCAAGGAGCAGGTCCTTCCGGTCGTCTCTCAGCTGCTCGAGGCCTCGGCGCAGATGGGTATCACCGCGCGCATCGCGGTTGCAGCTGAGGACACCGCCGCGCCCATTCCCCCCGAGCATGAGGCACCGCTGGCCGCGGAGGAGGCCGGCAACCTCGATGAGGCGATCACCCTGTGGGAGCGCGTCGTCGAGCTGAACCCGCGCGATGAGGACGCGAAGTCTCACCTGTCCCGCGTGCGTTTCGCCGCGCGTGCCTACGGTGAGCAGAACGCTGACGACCCGGCCTCTCGTGCCGACGCACTTTTCGCGGCAGGTGACGCAGCCGGAGCCTTCGATGTGCTCCTCGAACTCCTTGCCGCCACTACCGACGCCGAGGAACGCGATGCGTTGCGCCTGCGGCTGCTTGACCTCTTCCGTGTCGCAGGCTCGTCCCCCGAGGTTTCCAAGGCGCGTACGCGCCTGGCGATGCTCCTCATGTGATATCGACGTGCGCCTGAGAGACGCGCACCTAGCACGCAACGGACGAGGCCGGAGCAGGAATCCCTGCCCCGACCTCGTCCGTGTCTCGAGGAATGCTCGGTCAGCGCGCCTGGGAGGCGGGCACCAGCCACACGGCACCCAGCGGCGGCACGCGCAGCGACGCGGAGACCGGGCGACCGTTCCACGGGGTGTCCTCCGCGATGATCGTGCCGACATTGACCACGCCGGAGCCGCCGAACTCCTCGGCGTCCGTGTTCAGGATCTCGACCCACTCGCCGCCGAACGGCAGGCCCACGCGGTAGCCCTCGTGCGGGTTGCCAGCGAAGTTCGAGACGCACACGACGACCTCACGGTTGCCGTCAGCGTCAGTACCCTTACGCAGGTAGGAGATCAGGTTGTGATCACCGTCTGAGGCATCGATCCACTCGAAGCCCGTGTAGTCGTCGTCCCACATGGCGGGGGAATTCGCGTAAATCTTGTTGAGGCGCTCCACCAGCGCAGCGACACCGGCGTGGCCCTCCTGGTCCAGCAGCCACCAATCGAGGGAGTAGGACTCGTTCCACTCCTGCTCCTGGCCGATCTCCTGGCCCATGAAGAGGAGTTGCTTGCCGGGGTGACTCCACTGGTAGGCGTACAGGGAACGCAGACCAGCCAGACGCTGCCACTTGTCGCCGGGCATCTTCGAAATCAGCGAACCCTTACCGTGCACGACCTCGTCGTGCGACAGCGGGAGCACGTAGTTCTCGGAGAAGGCGTACACCAGAGAGAAGGTAAGCTCGCCGTGGTGCCAGCGGCGGTTGACCGGATCCTCGCTGAGGTAGCGCAGGGTGTCGTTCATCCAGCCCATATTCCACTTCATGCCGTAGCCGAGGCCACCGCCGGACGTCGGGGCAGTCACGCCGGGCCACGCCGTGGACTCCTCGGCGATCATGATGATGCCGGGGTGACGACGATACGCGGTCGCGTTCGCTTCCTGGATGAAGTCGATGGCCTCCAGGTTCTCGCGGCCACCGTACTGGTTGGGACGCCACTGGCCGTCCTTGCGCGAGTAATCCAGGTACAGCATCGAGGCCACTGCGTCGACGCGCAGGCCGTCGATGTGGAAGTCCTCGAGCCAGTACAGGGCGTTGGCGACCAGGAAGTTACGCACCTCGCGGCGGCCGAAGTTGAAGACGTAGGTGCCCCAGTCGGGGTGCTCGCCGCGCAGCGGGTCCGGGTCCTCGTACAGCGGGGTGCCGTCGAAGCGGGCCAGCGCGAAGTCGTCCTTGGGGAAGTGGGCGGGGACCCAGTCCAGGATGACGCCGATGCCCTCGCGGTGGAAGGCGTCCACCAGGTAGCGGAAGTCGTCCGGGGTGCCGTAGCGCGAGGAGGGAGCGTAGTAGGAGGTCACCTGGTAGCCCCAGGAACCACCGAAGGGGTGCTCAGCCAGCGGCATGAACTCCACGTGCGTGAAGCCCATCTGCTTGACGTAGGGGACCAGCTCGTCGGCCAGCTCGCGGTAGCCCAGGCCCTGACGCCACGAACCCGCGTGGACCTCGTAGATGGACATGGGGCCGGCGTGGGGGTTGCGGTCCTTGCGGGTAGACATCCACTCGTCGTCGGTCCACTCGTGGAAGTAGTCGGTGACGACCGAGGCCGTAGCCGGGGGAATCTCCGTGGCGCGAGCCAGCGGGTCGGCCTTCTGGAACCAGTTGCCGCCGGGACCCTGGATCTCGAACTTGTAGCGCATGCCGACGCCGACGCCGGGGACGAAAATCTCCCAGATGCCGGAGGAACCCAGCGACCGCATGGAGGTAGCCACGCCGTCCCAGAAGTTGAACTCGCCGACGACGCGCACGGCGCGCGCGTTGGGGGCCCACACGGCGAAGGCGGTACCGGTGGTTTCGCCCAGCTCGTCAGTGTAGGTCTTCACATGGGCACCGAGGACGTGCCACAGATTCTCATGGCGGCCCTCAGAGATGAGGTAGGTGTCCATCTCGCCCAGGGTGGGCAGGTAGCGGTAGGGGTCGTCGCGCAGGTTCGTGTCCTCGCCGTAGGTCACCGAGACGCGGTAGGCGGGGATCTCCTTGTCGGGCAGCACCGTGACCCAGATACCGCCGCGCTCGTGGGTGGCGGCGTAGGCACCTGAGGGGGTGATGATGTCGACCGCGTCGGCCAGGCGAGCCATGGTGCGGACGGTGACACCAGCCTCGCTCAGATGAGCGCCGAGCACAGAGTGCGGCGAATAGTAAGAGCCTGAGGCAACGGCGTCGAGAATGTCGTCATTGACCTGAATCGGCGTTAGTTCGCAGCTCATGGATTGTCCTTACTCCAGATGGTGTGAACTGCTCAGTTCACTGTCGTGTTTATAGTCTATCGTTTGCCCAGCAAAAATGGGAGCCGGGTCTCATTCAGGTGGTCGATTTTGACGGGGTACTCCTGCTCGGTGTAGGTGGGTGGCCACACCGAGCGGGAGCAGCGACGTTAGGCCTGCGACCAGGGCGAGGAATGGGCGGGTTCGACCTTGAAGACGTGGCCAAGGCGCGTCACGGGGGATAGCTCCACCCAGTTAGACGAACCCCACACGTAGGAGTGCCCATCGAGTTCGTCGACGACGGTGATGTGGCCGCCCGGCGTGGCCAGGCCCATCTCCGCCAGGTCCAGGTAGACCGCGCCGTCGACACCTTCGTACGGATCCAGCGAGATCACGCAGATGACGGTATCCGGGTTGCCGTCTTCAGTGAACTTGCCGGGTACCTGACGCGAGAACGCGATGAGGCGATCCGAGGAGGTCGGGTGGATGCGGATCTGGTGCAGCTGACGCAGCGCCGGGTGCTTGGCGCGCGCAGCGTTGAGCAGCGTGAACAAGCGAGAGATACCGATCGCGTCAGCGTCCTCCCAGTGACGCGGGCGGTACTCGTACTTCTCGTTGTCGTTGGGTTCCTGGAAGGTGCCACGCGGTTCATTTTCGACGAACTCGTAGCCCGAGTAAATGCCCCACGTCGGCGCACCCAGCGCAGCGAGCATGGCGCGGATCGCGAAGATCGCAGTGCCGCCGTCCCACATCTGCGGGGTGAGGATATCGTGCGTGGTGGGCCAGAAGGCGGGACGCATGAGGTGCGCGGTCTCCTGGGAGATCTGCACCAGGTACTCTTCGATCTCCTGCTTGTACGTTCTCCACGCGAAGTAGGTGTAGGACTGGTCGAAGCCGATTGCGCCAAGGGTGCGCATCATGGCGGGACGCGTGAAGGCCTCGGCCAGAAAGAGCGTGCCCGGGTACTGCGCCTTAATGTCGGCGAGCAGGCGCTCCCAGAAGGGGATCGGCTTCGTGTGCGGGTTGTCGACGCGGAAGATCGTCACGCCGTGGTTGATCCACAGTTCGATGACGTCACGCACCGCCTGGTAGATGCCCTCCGGGTCGTTGTCGAAGTTCAGCGGATAGATGTCCTGATACTTCTTCGGAGGGTTCTCCGCGTATGCGATCGTGCCATCGGCGCGCGTCGTGAACCACTCGGGGTGCTCGGTGACCCACGGGTGGTCGGGGGAGCACTGGAGGGCCAGGTCGAGAGCGACTTCCAGGCCGAGGCCTCGGGCACGCTCGACGAAGCGGTCGAAGTCGGCGAAGTCACCGAGCTCGGGATGGATGGCGTCGTGGCCACCCTCGGGGGAGCCGATGCCGTAGGGCGAACCCGGATCGCCGGGAGCGGCCTCCAGGGAGTTGTTCTTGCCCTTGCGGTGCGTCGTTCCGATCGGGTGGATCGGGGTCAGGTAGACGACGTCGAAGCCCATGTGGGCGAGGCGTGGCAGGTCCTCGGCGGCATTCGCAAGCGTGCCGGACACCCAGGATCCGTCGGGGTTCTGGTAGGCACCCGCCGAGCGCGGGAAGATCTCGTACCATGCGCCGGCCAGGGCCTTGGTGCGGGCCACGTCGAGCGGGTAGACGCGCGACGAATCAAGCAGATCGCGCAGCGGGTGGTCGCGGAAAATCAGGCGGATGCGCGAAGAGATACCGGCGGACAGGCGCTGCTGGGGGGAATGCGAGCTGTCGCGCAGGCGACGCGCGGCGTCATGCAGGGCCTCGATGTCAGCGTCCGACGGGGGACGCTGGCTCGCGTTGTGGAAGGCCTTGCCGGCGGCCGCACGCTCCATGAGGCGCGCGCCCTCCTCCAGCATCAGCTCGACGTCGACGCCGACACCGACCTTGACGGCTGCGTCGTGACGCCAGGTGGCGTAGGGGTCCGACCAGGAATCCACGCGGAACGACCAGGCGCCGGGGGCGTCGGGGGCCACCCAGGCCTCGTAACGGTCCAGGCCGGGGGCAATGTCGACCATGCGGGTACGGGAGTATTCACCTCCGTCCGGGCGTAGAAGGACGGCCTCGGCGGCGAATGCGTCGTGTCCTTCGCGGAACACGGTCGCACGAATGGGGAAAGGCTCGCCTTCGGTCGCCTTAGCGGGAAGCGTTCCGTCCTCGATGACGGGGAACACTTCGATGATCGGGATACGGGGCAACAGTTTCTCGCTCACATGTCCAACCCTAACCTATGGACCGACCTGCGCATCGGCGAAGGTCACACCCCGGGATGTGACCGATCTCCTAGACGTGTTGTGCGTGCTCAGAGGGTAGCGTGAGTCCCCAAACAATGCGGGGACGGCACCCGAGTGATTCGGATGCCGCCCCCACAAGGACGCTTGCCGTGCGCCTCGACGTTACATACTCGAGTCCGGGAGCGACGCCATGATCGCTGCGCCGAAGAGAACGAAGAAAAGAACCGCCACGAGTCCGCAGATGATCTGCCAGATGAGTGCGGCGCGCGCGAAGTTCCGCTTGGCGGGGGAGCCGCCGGAGCCGAGCGCAAGCACCAGCAGGTAGACGAAGCCGACCAGAGGGAGACCCATCAGGAAGAGGGTGAGCATCCAGCCGCCGACGGAATCGTCGGGGTGCTCAGGGAACTGGTTGTATGCCATGGTGCCTCCTAAGGAGAGTTGTGCGTGGGATTAATAGTTCATCTGCATCGCGGTGCGGACCTCAGACAGGGTCTGATCAGCCTGTTCATTGGCGCGCTCGTTGCCGGCGTGCAGGATGGACAGCAGGTAGTCCTCGTTTGCGATGAGCTCGGCGCGGCGCTCGCGCAGGGGAGCGAGCATCTCATTGAGGGACTCGGTGACGAGGGCCTTCAGGGTGCCCGCGCCCGCGTCGCCGATGCGGTCCGCGATCACTTCGGGCGCATCGCCCGTAGCTAGGGATGCGAGCATGAGGAGATTAGAGACCTCGGGGCGGCCAACGGGATCGAAGGTGATACGGCGCTCGGCGTCCGTCTTTGCCTTCTTCAGGATCTTCGCGGTTTCGTCGGCGGTCATGCGCAGCTCGATGGTGTTGCCGCGCGACTTCGACATCTTCTGGCCGTCCGTGCCCAGCAGCAGCGGGACCTCGGATAGGAGGGCCTCTGGGCGTGGGAACACGGGACGCTCGGGAGTGGCGCGACCGTAACGCTTGTCGAAGCGCTGGGCGATGAGGCGAGCCTGCTCCAGGTGGGGGAGCTGGTCCTGGCCCACGGGCACAATGTTGGCCTTGCAGAACAGGATGTCGGCGGCCTGGTGGACCGGGTAGGTGAGCATGAGGCCCGTCATCGCGCGTCCCTCGGTGGCCTCCAGCTCGGCCTTCACGGTCGGGTTGCGGTGCAACTCCGACTCGGTGACGAGCGAGAGGAAGGGGAGCATCAGCTGATTGAGGGCCGGGACTGCCGAGTGGTTGAAGATCGTGGAGCGCTCCGGATCGATACCCGCGGCCAGGTAGTCAGCGACGAGGCCGAGGACGCGTTCGCGGATCGGACCCACGCCGTCGCGGTCGGTGATCACCTGGTAGTCGGCGACCAGAACCCATGTCTCCACACCGCGGTTCTGCAGCAGCACGCGGTTGCGCAGAGTGCCGAAGTAGTGGCCGAGGTGGAGGTGACCGGTCGGACGGTCACCGGTGAGGATGCGGAAACGCGACGGATCCTGGTCGATCGCCAGGTCGATTTCGGCGCTGCGGGCTTTCGAGCGGGCCAGCGAGGCGTCGGAGGTTGCGGTTTCCAGGGCATCTTCACTGCGAGTCATGCGTTGATCCTAACGAGTGGAAGGGGGGGGAAAAAAAGAAAAGTCGGGGCGCGTCAGTGTTCGGGCTGAAACGCGATGTCGGAGAGCAGGATCGTCACGGACAGAGCCTCAATTGTCAGCGTGGTACGAGGCATGACGTGCTCGACTTCGATGGAGAGTTCATTCGGGTCGAGCGAGGAACTGACACCACCGTCCGCGGGGGTTTCCCACACGGTGGAGTAGGCGATCAGCCAGTCCAGGTCGTGGCCCTCGGGCAGGGTCACTTGCGCGTCGTCGAGGTTCGCGTTGATGATGATGGGTGCGTCGCGGTCACCCCACTTGACGCCCGAGCGCAGCATCTGGAACGTGCGGTGGCGCGAATCCGTCCAGCCGTAATCGGGCATGCGGGTGCCCTGGGCGGTGTACCACGACAGGTCGGGGAGCGAGTCGCCGCCGTAGGGGTGGCCGGTCGCGAAGCTGTCGGGGCGCAGCACCGGGTGCGCCTTACGCAGGGCGATCAGCCAGGAGACGGCGTCAATCTGTGCCTGCTGCCCTTCGGCCAGATCCCAGTCGACCCACGAGATCGGGCTGTCTTGGCAGTAGGCGTTGTTGTTACCGTTTTGTGTGCGCCCAAACTCGTCGCCGCCCGTGAGCATCGGTGTGCCCGAGGAGACGAACATGGTTGCCAGGATGTTGCGCTGCGAGCGGGCACGCAGGCGTGCGATCGGCATGTTGGCGAGGATCGCGTAGGGGGTGGCGGCGTCCGGGTGGGTCGCGCCCGACGCGAGCGTTCCTTCGAGGCCGTGGTTCCACGAGCGGTTGTCGTCGGAGCCGTCGCGGTTGTTTTCGAGATTGTCCTTGTTGTGCTTGCGGTCGTAGGCCGTCAGGTCGGCGAGCGTGAAGCCGTCGTGAGCGGTCACGAAATTGATCGACGCGCGAGGTCCACGCAGCCGACCGAAGCCGTGCTCGAAGACGTCCTGGGAGCCGGACAGGCGGGTCGCCAGGTCGTTGGGACCCGAGACGATGTGGCCCGAGGCCTGGGCGCGCACGTCCGCGAGCCAGAAGTTACGCAGGGCACCGCGGTAGTGGTCGTTCCACTCGGAGAAGGGCACCGGGAAGTTGCCGGTCTGCCAGCCGCCGGGACCCACATCCCACGGCTCGGCGATGAGCTTCGTGTGGGTGAGGATGTCGTCCGTCGCCATCGCGATGAGGAGCGGGTGCATCGGGCTAAAGCCGGTGGAGAACCGGCCCAGCGTGGCGGCCAGGTCGAAACGGAACCCGTCCACGCCCATGTCGCGCACCCAGTAGCGCAGGGAGTCCAGGACCATCTGGATGGTCTTGGGGTGGTCCATGTTCATCGTGTTGCCGGTGCCGGTGACGTCGATGGTCTGGATGGGACGTGAGGTCGTATGGCGGTAGTACATGTCGGAGTCCAGGCCGCGCCACGACAGCGACGGGCCGGCGTCTCCGCCCTCGCACGTGTGGTTGTAGACGACGTCGAGGATGACCTCGATGCCTGCCTGATGCAGCAGGGAGACCATGCCGCGGAACTCGTCGACGACTGCCTGGGCGCCGCGGGCACGCGATTCGGCGGTCGCGTAGGAGGGTTCGGGAGCGAAGAAGGAGAGCGTCGAGTACCCCCAGTAGTTCGTGAGGCCTCGTTCGGTGAGGAAGGGTTCGTCGCACTTGGCGTGGATCGGCAGCAGCTCAACGGCGGTGATACCCAGGTCCTTCAGGTAGGACACGGAGGCGGGGTGGGCGAGGCCAGCGTAGGTCCCGCGCAGGGGCTGGGGCACTCCCGGCATGTTCTTCGTGAAGCCCTTGACGTGGATCTCGTAGATTACCGTGTTTTCCCAGGGCGTACGGGGCTGAGGGATGATCGGGAAAGAGGATTCGACCACGACCGAGCGCGGCATGTGCGGCGCGGAGTCGAGGGGTGAGCGGCGCATTGGGTACTCCGACGGGTACAGCTCATCGTCCACGTAGTGCGCGTACACCGCCGGCTTCAGGTCCACGACGCCGTCCACGCCTCGGCCGTAGGGATCCAGCAGGAGCTTGCGGGAGTTGAAGAACTTTCCGCCGTCCGGGTCCCACGTACCGTGCGCACGGAAGCCATAGCGCGTGCCCGCGCCGTATCCGGGGATGTGGCCGTGCCAGACGCCCGTTTTCGGACCCAGGAGGGCGAAGCGCGTCTCAGCCCCGGCCTCGTCAAAGATGCACATATCCACGGAGGAAGCACCGCGCGCGATCACCGCGACGTCGAGGCCGTCGCCCGACGGGTGAACGCCCAAGCGTGTGGGCAGCGGGTTAGGTTCAGTGACGCGCCTTGTGGGAGCGTGGGACGAGCCGGATCGCTCGGACATACAATTGTGCCTCTTCCTGGTGAACGGCTGATCAAACCGTTACGTCGTGGATATAGCCTCCCCCTATCATACGGGACCACTCACATGCCGGTCGGATTGATGGGAAGAAAGGCCTATGACGAGGCGCACGTGCGACTGAGGTCCACCTACTCCGGGTGAGGGGCGCGCGGACTGCGGCATGCGCCGGTGAGGTGACCCTCATATGGGCGTGGGGCGCGGAATGTGGCACGCTAGGAGGCATGAGAATTGTCGTGTGTGTGAAGCATGTCCCGGACATGCAGTCCGAACGCCGTTTTGAGGGCGGCCGCCTGGTGCGCGGTGAGGACGATGTGCTCAACGAGCTGGACGAAAACGCCATCGAGGCCGCCGTCCAGCTGAAGGAAACAGAAGAGGACGTAGGCCGCGAGGCCGAGGTCGTTGCCCTGACCATGGGGCCTGAGGACGCCGAAGACGCGCTCATGCGCGCCCTGCAGATGGGTGCTGACCGCGCCTACCTCGTGTCCGACGAGTTCCTCGAGGGTTCCGACGTCATCACGACGGCGTCCGTGCTCTCTGTCGCTATCGCGAAGATCGCTGACGAGTGCGGCCCCGTCGACCTGGTCATCACCGGCATGGCCTCGCTGGACGCAATGACCTCCATGCTGCCCGGTGCCCTGGCCGCCAAGGCCCACATGCCGCTGCTGGGCCTGGCCCGCTCGATGAGCGTCGAGGACGGCACCGTTACGATTGAGCGCTCCGTCGACGGTTTCACCGAGACGCTGCGCGCGGCCCTGCCTGCCGTGGTCTCCGTGACCGACCAGATCAACGAGCCGCGCTACCCGGCCTTCGCCGCGATGAAGGCGGCCCGCAAGAAGCCCCTGGACCAGTGGGGTATTGACGACCTCGTCGAGGTTCCCGGCGGGCAGGACCTGGTCCTGCGCCGCGCGCTCACCTCCGTGACCTTCAGCGAGGAGAACGTGCGCGACGGCTCCGGCACGATCATTCAGGATGCCGGCGAGGGCGGTCGCGCGCTGGCTGACTACATTCTTTCGGTGGTGAAGTGACATGACGCAGCAGATGCATTCCCCGATCCTCGTCCTGGCCGACCAGGCCGGGTCGCGCCTGACGTCCCTGACGCGCCAGGCGGTGACCCTCGCGGCGTCGCTGACCTCCGGTGACGTGGTCGCCCTGTCCGTCGCCTCCGTCCCCGACACGGCTGCCCTGGCAGAGCTGGGTGCCACCCGCGTCCTGCACGCCGACCTGGGTGCTGCGGGTCACTCCTCTGTCGTCGCCTCCGACGCGGTCATCGCTGCTTTGGGCACCGACTCTTACGGCCTGGTGCTGGCGTCCTCGGACTACCGCGGTCGCGAGATCGCCGGTCGCGTCGCCGCCCTCACCGAGGCCGGCGTCGTCTCCGGTGCCTCCTCCGTGTCCTTCGAAGGCGGCGTCCTCCAGGTCGGCAAGACCGCTCTGGGTGGCTCCTGGTCGATGGGTATCGTCCTCGAGGGACAGACCCCCATCGTGGGTATCTCCTCGGGCATCATCGACGAGGCACCGGTGGCCTCGCCCGCATCCCTGGCCCCCGAGCCTCTCGCCGTTGAGCTGAGCGCCGAGGCGTCCGTGATTGAGGTTGTCTCCAGCGTGGCCGACGAGGAAGAAGGCGTGTCCCTGGCCGATGCCTCCACCGTCGTGTGCGGTGGCCGCGGCGTGGACGGCGACTTCGAGCTGGTGCGCTCTATTGCTCAGGCGCTCGGTGGTGCTGTGGGCGCGACCCGCGTCGCATGCGACGAGGGATGGGCTCCGCGATCCGAGCAGATCGGCCAGACCGGTCTGACCGTCACCCCGAACCTCTACATCGGCCTGGGCGTCTCCGGCGCGATCCACCACACGGTGGGTATGCAGTCCTCCGCCCACATCGTCGCCGTGTGTGACGACCCGGACGCTCCGATCTTCGAGATCGCGGACTTCGGCGTGGTCGGCGCCGTGGCCGAGGTGGTCCCGGCCGCCCTGGCAATCATCGAGGAGGCGCGCGCCCAGGCGTGAGCGTCTACCTCGACCACGCGGCCACGACGCCGCTGCGCGAGTGCGCCCTCGAGGCGTGGACCCGCGCCCAGCGTGACCTGGCCGCCACCCCCGGCAACCCCGCCGCCCTCCACTTTGGAGGGCGGCGGGCCCGTCGCATGCTGGGCGACGCGCGCGAGCAGGTCGCAGCTGCACTCGGTGCCGACATCCACGAGGTCATCTTCACCTCCGGTGCCACTGAATCCGACGCTCTCGGCGTGATGGCCGCCGCCCGAGGTGTGCGTCGCCGCGAGAGTGCTCGCGACCTCATCGTTGTCTCCGGCCTCGAGCATGACGCGGTCGCCCACCAGCGAGAGGTCGCGTCGCGCGAGGGCTTCGAGTGGGAGGTTCTGCCCGTCAACGCGGGTGGTCTGTCGGTGCTGCCAGCGACTGAGGGCAGCTGTGAGCCCGTGTCCTGGGACGGACGCCTCGCGCTCGGATCCATGACCCTCGTGTCCTCCGAGATCGGTACGATCCAGCCGGTCGCCGACTTTGCTGCCCTCGTCCATGCCAGCGGAGGCCTCGCGCATTCTGATGCTGCTCAGGCGATCCCGACTCTGGATGTTTCTTTCACAGAGCTTGGCCTCGACCTCATGAGTGTGGGCGGGCACAAGGTCGGCGCGCCCGCCGGCATTGGCGTCCTTCTCGCCCGGCGTGGCATCCCCATGGCGACCGACCGTCCCGGCGGTGGTCACGAGCGTTCGATCCGCTCGGGCACGCCCGACGTCGCGGGTGCCTGCGCGCTCGCCGCCGCCCTCACCGAGGCCGTTTCCGAACGCACCGCTTTCGCCGAGCGCGCGGCATCCCTGCGCGTCCACCTGCTGAGCCGCCTGCCGGACGGCACACACCCGACGGTGGGGGAGTCGGCCTCGTCGAGCGCGATCATCCACCTGTCCCTGCCAACCGCCCGCCCCGAGGCCGTCCTCATGGCCTTCGACATGGCCGGCATCGCCGTGTCCGCCGGGTCCGCGTGCCACGCGGGAGTGACGCGCCCCTCCGCCATCGTCATGGCGATGGGGCGCAGCGAGGAGGAAGCCCTCGGCGTCCTGCGTATCTCTTTGGGACACGAGACGACCGTTGCCGACATCGATGCCTTCCTGGCCGCCCTGCCCGCCGCGATCCGCGCGGGAGCCGCCCTGGACGGCGTCTCCCACGTGCGCAACGAACGAAACGAGGAACGCTAAATGCGAGTTCTGGCAGCACTGTCGGGCGGCGTGGACTCCGCCGTCGCCGCAGCGAAGGCCGTCGAGGCTGGGCACGACGTCGTCGGCGTCCACATGGCCCTGTCTTCTCAGCCGCAGGAGTGCCGCATCGGTTCGCGCGGCTGCTGCTCCATCGAGGACGCGGGAGACGCCGCGCGCGCCGCCGAGATCATCGGTATTCCCTTCTATGTGTGGGACCTCGCTCAGGAATTCGAGCAGACCGTCATCACTGACTTCGTCGAGCAGTACCGGGTCGGGCGCACCCCCAACCCCTGCGTGCGCTGTAACGAGTTCGTGAAGTTCCGCGAGCTGGCCAGCCGCGCCCGAGCACTCGGCTTCGACGCGGTGTGCACCGGCCACTACGCCGCCATCGTGGATGGGGAGGCAGGACCCGAGCTGCACCGCGGAGCTGACACCCTCAAAGACCAGTCCTACGTGCTGGCCGTCATGGGGGCCGAGGAACTGACCCGCGTCGTCCTGCCGCTGGGGGATGCCCCCAACAAGGCATGGGTGCGCTCCGAGGCCGAGCGCCTGGGCCTGGGCGTGTCCAACAAGCCGGACTCCTACGACATCTGCTTCATCCCCGACGGCGACACGCAGGGCTTTCTGCGCTCCCACCTGGGCGCTGCCGAGGGCGACATCGTTACCCCCGACGGTGAGGTTCTGGGGCGCCACGAGGGCTATTGGAACTACACGGTCGGACAGCGCAAAGGCCTGGGCCTCGGAGCGCCTGCCCCCGACGGTCGCCCCCGCTACGTCCTCGAGACCAGGCCCGAGACTAACCAAGTCGTCGTCGGCGCCTCCGAGCTTCTGTCCATCTCCCGTATTGAAGCGACGGACGCCGTCTGGCTCGCCTCCGACGACGACGACGGCTCCGATGCCACCGACCTCTTTGTGCAGCTGCGCGCGCACGGTACGCCCGTTCCCGTCGCGTCGCTGATGCGGGACGAGGAAGCTGGAACCATCAGCGTTGTCCTCGAAGCGGGCGCGCGTGGCGTGGCGCGGGGCCAGTCGATGGTCGTCTACAGGAGGACACGTGTCCTCGGCGAAGGCACGATCAACGCCACCGCGCGCTGAGTCGTGCTGCGCGCAGGCGCTTCCCGGACCGTGCTGTCCCTTCTTGACAGGTCGTCCACCCAGGCGTACACGCCCTACCCGCCACGCGTATGAGGGACACCACCCTGTGGTGGTAGGATGCCTCGTCACATTGTGTTCGGACGTGGTGGCTCCCATCGGTTAGACTTGGGTGCGCGCGCGAGTGGCGGAATTGGCAGACGCGCTGGATTTAGGTTCCAGTGTCTTTGACGTGTGGGTTCGAGTCCCATCTCGCGCACCGACATCGCCCCCTCGCAGTGGGGGCGCGCCCCTCATAGACTGAGGGGCATGAGCGCTTTGGACATCGGCCAGCAGGCCCCAGACTTTACCGTCGATACCACCCAGGGGACGCTGTCCCTGTCGGATCTCCTCGCCGCTTCCTCGCGGGGTGTCGTCGTCTATTTCTACCCGAAGGCATCCACGCCCGGTTGCACGAAGGAGGCCTGTGACTTCCGGGATTCTCTGGCTTCCCTGACCGGTGCTGGCTACTCCGTTATCGGCGTGTCTGCCGACTCGATGGCTGCTCTTGAACGCTTTGCGGAGAAGCAATCTTTGACCTTCCCGCTGGCTTCCGACCCCGATCACGAGGTCCTCGAGGCCTACGGTGCGTGGGGGGAGAAGAAGAACTACGGTCGCACGTACGTCGGCATCATCCGCTCCACCGTCGTCGTTGCCCCGGATGGCACCGTGGCACTGGCTCAGTACAACGTGAAGGCTACCGGTCACGTGGCTCGTCTGCGCAAGGAGCTCGGGATCGACTAACCTCTTGCTTCCTGAGTAATCACCTACTATGCTTGTTCAACAAGTGATAGGTGAGTGTTGGTGGAGGACTCATGGGGGCTGCAATGCCGGACGCATACCGGGTCGGCTCAGGATCGGTCACGCCCGACTATCCGGGAGGCGTGCCCACGCCTCTGGCTGACCGTCCCGCCCTGCCCGCCGAGGCCTCGGCCCTCACCGCGGAACCCACGAAACAAGCCTTCACCCCCGCGCCCGAAGCGCCGATGAAGAATGGCCAGCCGCGAATTGCTCCCCTCTCGTCCGACGTCGAACGCACGGTCATCGCGCGCGTCCCACCCCGGGACAGCTATCCCTTAATCGTGCAGTCATCGCCGACGACCAAGCCCACGCCGGTCGTCACACCCGCACCGAAGGACGAATACACCTCGGCGGTCGTGACCCCCTCCGCCTCCTACACGCAGCCGAGCACGACCCCCGCGCCACAGGTCGCCCCGCCCACGCCGCCGCTGAGCCGCTTCTCGCCCCAGCAACGAAACTTTGCGCCACGCGAGGAGACCCCCACCGAGCGGGAATACGCCCACTGTGACGAGGCCTCGGCAGCCTTCTACGGGGACAGTGACGATGACTGGAGCGCCGAACACGACCTGCCCACGCGTGCCGATGTTGCGCCGAGTAGGCGAGCGTCTCGCGTTCCTCGGAGCGTGCCGGGTGAGCAGGTTGTCGCCCGCTTCACCGAAGCTGACAAGAAACGTCGCCGGGACGCGCGTGCCTATCGCTACGAGGAACTGGACGAGCGCCTGCCCCTGCGCCGCGAGCATCCCAAGCGGCGCACGCGTGCCATCCGCGGCCTCGCCATGTTTATCGTCGGTTTCCTGCTGGCTATCCTCCTGGCTATCCTCCTGGCTGTCGGCACCTACGTGGGGGTGTCCTACCTGCGTACCATGGCGGCCAACAACCTGGCGCACTCGCTCGATGCGTGCTCGGTCAGCAGTCCCTACGCGCGCTTGGCCTCCGACAAGACCTCCCTGACTCTCGTGGCCTACGGGGACGGGGCCAACGGCCTGTCGCAGACGGACTTCCGTTGCATCCTGGACGAGTTCGACACTCCGTCGTCGGTGCGTGAGCGCATGCTGATCACTCGCGCGGTCGACGGCGCCCAGCACGAGGAGTGGAACGTCTACCGCGTGACCTGGACGTATCACCCCGAGGATGGACTCAGCGGCGTCCTTAGCTCCCGATAGGAACGTCATCAGGAGTTATCTCAGGGATCACGATCTGAGAATTGCATCGGATGAGTCACGGCACCGCCGTAAAATCGACAGGCATGTCACGCGTGAAGGAGCCTGTTGTGTCCGATACACTGCCCGCCGCCCCCGTCGGCGACGATATTGCCTTGGCGATCCGAGGCCTCGTCAAGATCTACGGAAACCTCGTCGCCGTCGCCGACCTCTCCCTCGATATCCCGACCGGATCCTTTTACGGCATCGTCGGGCCCACCGGCGCGGGTAAGACGACGACGCTCACGATGGCCACCGGCCTGCTCACTCCCGACAAGGGCACCGCCTATGTGCA
>ERZ1699236.236-NODE-236-length-17481-cov-3.481964_pt1 | contig 17481 bp, 16 predicted proteins | sample MGYA00581538_ERZ1699236 | MGnify/ENA primary metagenome ERZ1699236 (study PRJEB42319, sample SAMD00040336) | human oral metagenome | material: saliva | host: Homo sapiens | study: EMG produced TPA metagenomics assembly of PRJDB4115 data set (Metgenomic analysis of... | reverse complement strand
TTGTGTTGCTTTTTGTGTTGGTTGTTTTTATGGCTTGTGTGATTACTGTTGTGTTGCCTTGTGTGTTGACTTGTGCTGACTTATAGTTATGAACTTAATCTAACGGTCTGCCGATAGGCAGACCAAAAACAAAAAAACCGATTTTTGCGATAGCAAAAATCGGAAAATCGCCGTAGGCGATAGCGCGAAGCGCTTAAAAAACACCGTTTCGGTGACGAAACGGTGATAATATGTTTATTCTTCTTTTTTACGACGAGCAAGAGCGATAAGACTTGCTGCGCTGAGTGTTAAGACACCACCTGCTGTTACTAATTGAGCGTTTGTGTTTTCGCCAGTGCTTGGAAGCGTGTCGTTTGATGCTTGACGGTTACTGTTTAATGGAACCGCAGGCGCACTCTCTTGTTGAGCTGGTGTTGCTGTTTGTTGGGTTGGCGCAGGTTGCGCGGGTTGTGCAGGCGCTGGTTGAGCAGGTTGTTCTGCAGGTGCGTCTGCTCCTTTTTGAGCTTTGATGTCTGTGATTGTCTTTTCAAGATTGTTCAAGAACTCTTCACGTTTATCGGCAGAGAGATTAGGGAATTTTTCATTCATCTCTTTGATTTCATTTTCGCTAAAGGTTCCTGGTGACAATTCATTGATCGTGTTAATGTCATCATTAAGACGTTTAAGTTGTGCATCTAGGGTTTCTTTAGCTTTTGCTTGTTCGCTGTCTGCTTTTGTTTTTGCAGATGGTGCTTTGTCATCTTTAGAAGCACTTGGGGCGCTGTTAGATTTGCTTGATGACGGTGTTGTGTCTTTTTGATCTTTGACTTTTGTTCCTTTTTTAAGGGCGTCATTCAAGGTTTTACCTGCAGGTGTGAGAAGTAATTCGTCACTTTCTGTCGTGTCTTCTTTGATGTCGAGATTTTTGTAAACATTGACAAGGTCGCCATTGTCATCTTTTTTGATTTCAATGAGTTGACGTCCTTCGATAGCATCTTTATTGGTGTCAGGGTGGCTACCATCTTCAGCAGGTTTTAGAGGTTTTCCATCTTCGTCAACCCATTTTGTCACATGGCCTTCTGTGACAGTGTAGTCAGTTGTTGTGTCAACGGGTGTTGTGTCAGTTGATGTGTTTTCTGTTTTTGCGTTTTGACGACTTTCAAATTCGTCAAGAGAAATTGTTTTTGAAAGGTCTACTTTTTCAGTATTTTCGTCAGCCGAAACAGAGGCAACAGGTGCTAAAATGCTAGCTAGGCTTGCTGCTGTTGCCGTTACATTTTTTGTTGTTAACATATTTGGAGAGATCTCACTTTCTTATTTAATATCTTTTATTTTCTCATGTTTTATGAGGTTTGTCAATGTGTTAAGAAGTTTTGTTCGGGGTCATATTCGAATTGACTTTCGTCGATTTCAAATTCTGGTGGGAGATAGTTGTCAAGATAGGGGTCACCTAGAAAGATATCTGGTTGAAATTGGTCGTCTGGGTATACGGGATAGTCGTGGTTGGTTTCGGGGTAGTCGTGATTGGTTTCAGGGAGGTCATGATTGGTTTTAGGGAGATTATGATTGGTTTCAGGGAGGTCATGACTGTTTTTGGTATATTTGTGTTTGGGATGATTTTTTTCTTGGTGTTGTTGGATGGTTTCTCTAAGACTTGGTGCTTGTGTGTCTGTTGTTTCTGTTTCATCTGTTAATTTGTTGAAGGCAGAAAAATCAATGGGTTGTTCGAGAACGAGGGTGTCATAGGTTTGTAGGTTTTGTTTTTTATTGTCGAGAATCGTTTGGGCGTCTTCTTTTGAACAGCCGTCGAGGGTACTGATGACACGCGCACGAAGAACCATTTCAATGGGTTTTCCTGTTTCTTTCGTGCCGCCTGTGTAATAGGTGTCTACGAGTTCTTGTAAGGTTTCGTCGTATTTACTTGGGATTTCGTTAACAAAGGTTTCAAAAGCGTTGAGATTACCGTTTGTGTAAAGGTTATCGTAAGCTTTTTTGTCCAGTTGTTCGTTAATAAAGTCGCTTCGTTCGTTAAAGAAGGTACGGACATTGTCTGGAATGATGTTGCTTAGACTAGCGTTACTGTTGACACGTTCTTCGGAAATGGCTTTAAAGCAATTGTAGTAGTTTTGGTCGGTGTCACAAAGGTAGTTGATGAGAACGTAGGCTTGGGCATCTTTTTCAGAGGTTGAATCGAGTGGGAAGTTGTCATCACGAGAAAGGAGAATGTCGTTGAGTTGGTCAGGATTTCCTCGGTAATAGGTGATGATGTTATCGATATCGTCTTCTGATAAGTCGAGGGTGATGTTGTTTTTTTCAAGCGATAGGTTGTATTTATCGATGATATTGTTTTGGGTCATTTGGGCGGCAAGCATTGACCATTTGTGATGTTCGGGTTCGGCTTTTTGAAGGTAGGTACTTGCGGTGTGTAGTTGGTTTAAGTCATAGAAGATTTGGTTGGTTTCTTCTAAGACGTTTTGAGCGCGTGTTTTTTGTTCTTCTTCTTTTTTGGTGAAGATATTGCTAATTTCGCTCATAAAGACTTTAGCACCTGCTCCAAGGTTAACGCCACGTGTGACTTCAAGTTTTTGCATTTGATCAGGATTGTCTTGAGTCATTTCAATGAAATGTTTACTGATATTTTGTCGATTTTTAAAGGACGTATCGAGCATATATTCAGCGTATTCGTCACGAGCTTTTTTACGTTTTTCAGGGTCGTTAGCAAAATAGGTTGCTAAACGCGCATAGGTTTCTGTTTCTTTAACAAAAGGTTTTAGATCTGTCATAGGTGTTCAATTCCTTTCTTTGTGACCTTGTTAAATGGGTTTAATCTTTGTATAATATAAGTATATCATATTTCAGAAAGGCTTGTTTTTTATGGATTTTAAGAAACATACGGACGTGTTAACAGGACAGGTTCGTGAGCGTGCGGATGGTTTAAAATCAAAAGCACGTGCGCAGATGACGGTTTCAAATGCTAAAAAATTGTTTTTGGGTCGTCGGAGTAAACGTGAGATGGAACGTGCCTATGCACGTAAGACTGTTGATGGCTTTAAGAAGAAAAAGGAAGTCGATTTAGAAGCTGAAACGGCTCGTAAGAAACCGATTGGTCCTCAGTCTCGTAAGATTTATCAACAAGGGTCTATTGTGGCTGCCGCTGCCGTTGTCATTGTGTTTGGTCTTTTGATTCAAGGGCTTAGGGAGATGACAGCTAATCTTCATGGCAAGGATCAGGGCTTCTTTCATAATTATGGGGGCATCCCTCAGACCTTGTTTTTGATGTTTGTTTGTTTCTTCCCTTTGTGGGGTTTGTTTAGATGGAAAATGAAAGTCGTTTGGGAACAGAACAATACACAATACATTAACGATGATTTGACAACGTTTGATAATGAAGCGTTTTTACGTCAAATTGACCATTTGGTGTCTGATTTTCGTGTAGCCCCTGATGCGGGTCTTGGTTATGATGGGACGGTTATGGTATTGGCTAGTCACATTATGATGAAAAATGATGGGATTAAGAAAATCATGATGCCTGTTTATGATAAGACGGTTGATGGTTTTGTGAAGAAGGATATCAATGGGGATGTTGTTAAAGAAAAAGTGCCAATGTTCGATCATGATTTTGGGGAAATGTTATATGATATGAGTGACGTTCCTGCTGAATATCAAAAATGGTATTCAGGTCTTGATTATGATTATAACCCTTTAATTCCTCGTCGTGACGGCGGGGATGGCAAACGTCGTGTAGGCGGTTTCCAACGTAAGAATGACCCTTATGATACGCTTGCAGATTTCATTAATGCCAATTTCCATCCTCTTGATTGGAACACTCAACGGCCAGCAGGTGTTTATTTTTATGATGATGCTCCTGTTAATGTGATTTTGATTGCCATTACTCGTGGCGGTAAAGGACAAACCTATATCGAAGTTATCTTTGATTTATGGATTCGAGCAGATAATCCATGGAATATTTTTACGACAGACCCTAAAATGGAGTTGCTTCGTAAATTCTATTATCCTGCCACGAAAGCAGGGTTTGAGGTGGTACAGTTTAACCTGATGGTGCCTAACCTTTCTAACGTTTTCAATCCCTTGATTAATGCGCTTCAAGAGTTTCGTCGTAATGATGTTACTAAAGCCGTGGGGATGATTGATGCCATTGTTGCCATGTTGTTCCCAGATAATGGTGAAATTTGGAATCCTGCTGCAGGTAATATGCTTCGTCGTATTGTGTATTTGTTGTTTGATTATTTGATTGAACAAGAAAAATATGTACGTTATGTGGGTTATCGTGATAATATTCCTCAGGAAATTGTTGATGAACAGGTTGAAGACATTTATTCGAAGATTTCGATGTACTCGGTTTATGTGCTTTTAGGAGAGTTGGCTGCCAAAGTATCGACTGATCTTAACTTTATTAATGTAGATCCAACGCTTCCGCCTGAAGATAAGAAAGATTTGTTGACGCTTGTGTTTGAAGCCATGTCAATGCTTCCTCGTAATGAGTTGCGTGTTAAATCTATCACTGCGAACAACGCCATTAAACAGATTTCTGGGGCAGAACAAACGGTTGCGTCTATCTATGCGACTTTGTTAACAGGTCTTTCTGTTTACGATGATCCAACAACCATTGCCTTGATGTCAGGTGGTTTGTCTGATAGCTTTGACGTATCAGGGGTTGGATTCCCTCGTCGTATTGGGGTTCGTTTTGATAAGAATTATGTCAGTCGTTATGGATTTGCCAATGCCAATACGACATGGACAGCTTATGAAGACGCTGAATTTACAAAACCAATGGATGTTGAAAAGTATGGACATATTGAAAACGTGTCCATGGCAGGTTGGTCTTGGCTTCATATTGTTGGGAAATATCCAAATCGCACGACCTATTTGACACTTGATGTCTCAACATCAGGAACACGTGTCGCACGTTTTTATTTCCGCTTTATCAAAGGCTATCGTAAACGTGGCCAAGTGGCTTATGTTCGTGATGAAATTACGAATGATTTGATTGTTAAAGATGGTGTTTTGATTGAAATGCAAAAAGAAGGCGATCATTTTGTTGATGGCGTGTCTCAATTTGAAGATACGAAGTATGATGCATTAACTAAGTCATTTGTGCAACAACAATCACCAGTTATTGATATGACGCAGGTCTTTTATAGCGAACGTCCTAAGTTCATGTTTGCCGTTGTGCCACCTCATTTGCAACACTATCAAAAACACGTTCTTACGATTTTCTCTCAATTGGTTAATGAGTTTTATGATTTGGCCTACACAACGAAATCAGCAGGTAAACCGATTGTTGGTCTTCATGTCATGCTTGAAGAGTTGGGTAATATTCGTGATGGTGAACGTGGGATTGCTAATTTGGATACAATTACGTCTATCGCCCTTGGACAAGATTTGCAGTTGACCTTTGTTCTTCAAGCCTATCAACAGTTGCGTGATATTTATGGGGAAGCTGTCGAAGCGGTTATTCGTGCCAATTCAGCCTATACGGTATTCCTTAAATCAAATGACAAAGAGTTGATTGAAGACTTGATTTATAACTCAGGTATTCGTCATGAAGTGCGTGTTAATGGTAAGAATGTGACACGTCGTCCAAGTGATGTGATTACGCCAGGAGAAGCTGGTATTGGCTATAATATCAATAATGAAGAAACGTCAACCATTAAAGTTAATGATTTGTTATTCTTGCCAGGTAAGAATCCAGGTAATGGTGCGGTCTTCTCTCAAACAGGTATGCCGATTGTGAATAAATTGGATACCATTACGCCAATGGCGGCAGGTCTTCATGGACGCTTGCCTCAGCCTGTTGCAGGTAAGTATACGAAATCAACCTTGCCAACAACGGCAAATCGTTTTCGTGGTTCAGATTCACTCGCTACCATTGATGGGGAAGCTCTTGTAAAAGCGCGTGTGGCTCATGCCAAGATTGCTCAAACCATTAAAGAAGATGCTCTTTTGGCGGCTAATAAGGCAGGTATTAAGCTTGATGAATATTCGGCAGAGTTGTCTGAGTATATCATGAATGCGGTTTATGATGAATATAATCGTGAAAATGGTATTTCGTATACAACACAAAGTAAACCTGTTGAATATTGGCAAGTGTCTCGTGAATTGTTGGATAATTTCACTGCGATTGGTCGAGGGGATTATAAGAATGATGATGCGCTTCGTCAATCGAAGATTCAAATGCTTAAAGAAGGGTTGCTTCGTTGTTTGATGGATCCTCAGTTGAATGAAGTGACAATGATTTTCCGTGATAAACAAGCTGACGGTGCCTTTGGTTTTGAAATTAAAGCGGTTCAAGAATTTTTGCGAGCCTTTGTTGCTAAGTATCCTGAACCTGAAAAATTAGAAGTTGAAAAACGTGATGTTTTTGAAGAAGCTAAACGTGAAGGTTGGGAAAAGAAAGAAGTTCGTGAGTATGTCTTTGATGCCTTTGATAATTCGTATACAGGTCAAGCGGTTGCCGATTTATGTCGTGATTTATTGATGGGTAAATTGTCATTGTCAGAACTTGATTTGCATGAAGATCCTGAGATGGCTGATAATTATAAGGTTATCTTTAGTGGCATGCCTATTGGTAATTATACGGCTAAGGATCATACGGGTGAATCTGTCAATACCTTTATCTTTAAACATGGGATTAATCGTGATGCTGTTCTTGATTTGTACGAAGCGTCATCAGGAGCTTTCAAAGAAGCCTTTAATGATAAGAAACGTCTTGCCATGACGGTTGACGATTGATAAAAAAGAGACGATGATGTCTCTTTTTTTTATGTGTTCAGAAAATGTTTTTGTGGGGTTAATGGTTTGTCTTGAATAATGATTAATAGGCCACAAATAAGGGGAAGGAAGATGTAGAAGATTGAAAAGCCTCGTGATTGTCCCCACGCGCGTGCCCATTTGTAGTTGGCGTAACTGTTATAATCGTTTGGCATGAGTAGATTAAAGAACCAAAACCATTTGTTTTTGTTACCAAAGGTTAGTTTGTGTTGGGTGAAGTTGCCATAATAGGGGATAAAGGCTTTCCATGGATTTTCATTAGCTCTTTCAAAAAGAATAAAGTTAATGACGCTAGTCTGTGTGAAATTGAGAATAGCGACATAGAGCATTAGACTATAAATAATAAGATAATAACTTAAAATGGTGTTCATAGGTATTCTTTCTTAGAATTTTGGCTTTTCAGGAATGATGATCCATGCGATAAGGTAAAGCAGTGCGCCTGTACCAAAGAAACAGATGGCGATGGCCCAGAGTAAGCGAATGATGGTTGGATCAACATTGAGATAGTTGGCGATTCCTGAGCAAACACCTGCAATCATTTTGTTGTCAGTGTCTCGTGTGAGTTGTTTCATAATAATAAACCTCGTTTGTTTTTTTGTATCTTTATTATAGCACATTGATAGGTTAGATTAAAGGGAAAATTGAATGTATCGTGTGGTTTATGATTGTGTTATTGAGGGTTTTTTGTTACACTAGGGTTACGAAAAAAATAGTTAAAGGAGCTTTTATTTTGGCTAATGAATTATTGTCGCGTCGTTCAAAAGAAGAGACGCCATCGGTTAAAAAAACGATTAAAAAAGGACTATCTGCCACTCAGAAGACACTGGCGTTTATCGGGTCAGCGCTTGGGATTATTACTGCTTCTATTACGATTATGACCTTTATGTCAGGAGGCAATAAAAAAGTTCCTGAAAAGCCAACAAAGACAACTATTGTGAAAGAAGTTCATACGTCGTCACCGTTATCTGTGGTGTCTTCTGAATCTAAGGAATCGTCTGTGGTTTCTCGTGAGTCGTCTGTGCCGACACATTCAAGTGTTCCTTCGAGTTCAAGTGTGGCGAGTTCGGTGGCGGTACCTTCGACATCTTCTTCTGTAGAAACGACACCTTCGTCAACGGAAGTGTCTAAAACAACTACAGAATCATCGTCTGCTTCTATAGAGACAACGAATAACTAATGTGATATACTAGAATTATCTTTTATGAAAGTAGGTTATTTTTTTATGAAACAACGTGGTTTTGAATTGGTATCGACAGAAAGTGATGTGACACTTCTTCCCAAACGTGCAACACGTCATGCGGCAGGTTATGATTTGAAAGCAAGTCAAGATATGCACATTTCGCCTGGAAGTATTGTGCTTGTTCCGACAGGTGTTAAAGCCTATATGGGTACTGAAGAAGTGCTTTATTTATTTGATCGCTCAAGCAATCCTCGTAAACGTGGGATTGTCTTGATTAATTCGGTTGGAGTTATTGATAGTGATTACTATAATAATTCTGGGAATGAAGGACTTATCATGGCAGCATTTAAAAATATTAGTGATAACGTGGTTCATATTAAACGTGGTGATGCTATTTGTCAGGGTGTATTCATGTCGTTTTTGATTGCTGATGATGACGTTGAAGGTGATGTTCGAGGTGATGTTCGTAAAGGAGGCTTTGGATCAACGGATGACTGATTTGAAATTTAGTTTGTGGCGAACGGTTTGTCGTTTCTTTTATCTTCCCTTTCATTTTTTAGCACGTTTGTGGTTTCGATTAACTGAAGCGTTTGTAGCAATTTTGCTCTTTGTTTCTTTTTTAAACGTGCTTAAACCATCGGGAGTAACGGTTGAAAACTTTTTAAGGGTTTGTGGAACTTATTTTACAGGCGTATCTGTCGAAAATGCCTTTGGTGCCTTTTTGACAGTTAATGTGATTTGGTATTTTGTTATTTTGTTTTTGACTGGTTTTGTTCTTTTGATTGATATCTTTGCGTTGATGTTTGGTCATGCAACGTATCGTTATAAGGTGCTACGTTTTTATCGTGTACTTAGAGAAACAGAGGAACCGATGTTTTTTGCACGAGAAAAAGTTACTGATGAAAATTCATCTGAGGAACCAACTTCTGAGGAATCTGAGGAAACGACGTCTAAATAATAAAAAACTATCTCAATCGAGATAGTTTTTTAGTTATTGAATGAAATGTGAACATGGTCGTAGTGGTTGGCGGTTGCTCCCCCTCGGTCTGGCATGAGGTTCCATGTGTTTGCAGGACCATAGATGTTGTTTTGAGCCATGTAGTAGCGTTGTTCCCAGATTTGATAGTAGACACCTAAAGCTTTCATGTTTTTAGCGACGTAGGCTGAGAGTTTATCGCCTGTTGATTTATCAACCATAAAGTCAGCTGATAGTCCTGAGCCGTGGCCATGTCCTGTACCGTCATCATCACCTGCACGGTAGCCACCAACTTCAGCAATATTGAATTTTGTTTTTAAGAAATTACGAACTTGTCGGGCATGTGTTGGCATGTGGGTTGTACCTTCATCGTTATTGTCTTTGACTTTGTTGAAAAGGGCTTGATCTTCTTCAGATAAGAAGGAGGTATCGACGCTGTTGATCGCGTAATCTGCGAGATTTGCTTGAACAGAGGCTAAGGCGTTTTCTTTTTCTGAAAGAGTTGCTTTGGCGTTTGTGAGTTTGTTGGTTGCGTCACTGATGGCTTTGTTTTTATCGGTTTCTTTTTGCGTTAAGGTATTTAATTGTTTAAAGAAGGTTTCTTTTTGACTTTCTAAGGTGAGTAATTGAGCCTTTTGAGCATTTTTTTGATAGGTTAGAGGTTTTGTTTTCTTTTCTTTAAGGCTATTTTTTGTTTTATCTAAACTTGTTTTTAGAAGATCAATTTCTTTTGCTTTTTCGTTTGTTTTTTCTTCTTTTTCTGTTTTTGTATTGGTATCAAGGGCAATGTTGTTTGCGTTTGTAACCTCTTGTTCTGCGTTTGTGATGAGCGCTTTGGCATCAGCGACAGCTTTTTTAGCGTTTTCTAAAGGACTGTCTGCGTGCGCATGTGAGGCTGTTAATAAAGCTAAACTACAAAGTGATAAGGTTGTTAGTTTTTTAAACATGACAAACCTTCCTTTCAATTGTTTTATGATTCTAGCTTAACAAATTTTGAAAGATTTGTCGATTGAAAAATCGGTGTTTGAAAAATGGGCGGTTTTTTGAGATAATAGTTATGTAATTTAAGATGATTAGAAAGGATTTATTCCATCCATGACAAAGTATATTGTTATTGTTGAAAAAAAGTCAGCACGTGAGAATTTTGCGCGTGCTTTAGGTGGTACTGAAGGTACGCTGCCTGATGGTAGTGAGTATGTATTGTCCTTGCCTTTGAATGGGCATACCATGACCTTGCCTGAGCCTATTAAGGTGGCTAAGGCTGGTTGTGAAGATAAGATTGGAGGTTTTCGAGATGTTGATGTCTTGCCGTGGTCTTATGATGATTTTGATTTTAAGAAAAAAGTGTTCATTTCTGCTGCTAAACGTGATGTTGTTATGAACATCAAGTCTTATTTGGATAATGGGTATGTTCCTGTTGTGGCAACTGACCGAGATTCTTCAGGTAATGGGGATCTTATTGGTATGGAAATTTTAGATATCCTTAATTACAATGGGCCTATTATGCGTGATGAACATGCGTCAGAAGAAGAAGCCGATATTCAGTATTCGATGTCTCATTTGCGTCCAATTACTCGTAATCATATCCCTTATTTACGAGCAAAAGTGCGTCAAGAAATGGATTTTATGTCGCAATCCTTGACACGTTTGGCCGCAAAATCATTGTCAGAAGATGGTTATCGTATTAGTGCGCCACGTATTGGTGGTTTGCAATCGGTAATGCTTCTTTCGGTGTATAAACAATTAGAAGCGATTCGTCAGTATAAGCCATCTTCTGTTTATGAATCGCGTTATAAATTTGGGGATTTGTCATTAACGCATAAGGGTGAAGATCAATATTCTGATGAAGCGACATGGAAGGCAAGTGTTTCGTTACCTGAAACGTCGGCGGTTCGTTTGGTGTCTAAAAAACCAGTATCATCAGCGCCTGGGAAACCCCATACGCTTGACTCGATTTCAGGGGAAGCTGCTAAGATTGGTATTTCAGGGTCTGATGTCTTGCCGTTGATTCAAGCTATGTATGATAATAAGTATTTGTCTTATCCTCGTCCTGATGCGCGTATGGTTATGGAAGAAGAGTTTGATAAGAGTTTAGGTACGTTGGATGAGGTTTTGGTTCTTCTTGACTTGCCTAAGGAATTGTTTACACATCGTCAAGCTCGTGTCAAGACACATGTTGTTCCAACGCCTAAGACTGATAAGGAAAAAGAAAATTCTAAGATTTCTCACGGGGCCTTGCGATTTGGATCTAAAGTGCCTAAAGATTTGCTTGAATTGGATAAACAATTTGGTAAGGGGGCATCTGCGCTTTATCGTGTGATTTGTGAGGCTTATGTGGCCATGTTCTTGGAAGATACGGAATACATGCAATATAAGTATGAAACAACGGATACGCCTTATCCATTTACAGGGTCGCTTCGTCTTGTGACAAAACAAGGTGGTATGGACGCTGAAGCAGATGTGAGTGATGTGGCAACGACTTTGCCTGATGTGAATTCTCGTGCGACCTTGTATGGTCATGAAGTTAAATCTAAAAAACCAACAGCACCAACACGTAAATGGTTGGCTGATTTTCTTGAACGTGAGAATATTGGTACGCCTGCGACACGTGTGCCTACGCTTGACCGTATGGTTGCTTCTAACGGTGATCGTCAAGCTTTGGTTGAAACAAAAGGTAAGTTGACCTTGACACCATTAGGTGTCATTTCGGCTCGTTTTGCGGAACAGTTGTCGTTTGTGACTGTTGAAGGACGTCATATTTTCATCAATGCTCTTGATGATATTCATTCGGAAGCTGACTTAGATGCGGTTCGTGAAAAGATTTTGGAACTTCTTGATGAAGACGTGATGACGATGAAAACAGCTAAAGTTGACGCGTCTGATTTGTCTGTGAATCGTTCTTATGTGGCTGAGTATCATGGGGAACGTATTACACTTCCTCGTGTGTTTGCAGGCCATGAATTTACAACAGGTGAATTTGAAAAGTTGTTGGCTGATGAAGAAATTTCTTTTGATGGTGTGACGAAGAAGAAAGAAAAGATGACTTTTGTTGTTCGTATCGGTGATAATGAGTATGAGGGTAACGTTCGTAAGGGTATTGTGCTTGTACGTGCGCTTAAAGTTGGTCGTATTCCTTGTGAATGGGCTAGTAAACAAATGTCCTATAAAGGTTCTTATGGGTCTCATGAGTTTACTAAACTTGAGAATGACAAATTGCAAAAAGGTGAGGAAATTACCTTTGTGATGCATTCTGACAATGGGGATTCAACTGAGGTTACTGGTAAATTGATGCTTCAAACCTTTGTTAATGATAAGAATGAATCGATTGAATATCTTGGGTTCAAGGTGACGAATAAGTCAGGTTATATTTTTGGAACATGGCAGGGTCGTGAAATTTCGTATAAGGGTAAATATGGTTCGCATGTGTTTACGGAAGCTGAAAACCAAGCCTTGTTGCGTGATGAAAAGATTACCTTCCAGTTTACGGCTCCTAATGGAGACACGATACCGATTACAGGGAAATTAATGGATCAGGTTTTTATTACGGATGATAAACGTGAAATTCGTTATGTTGGCTTTAAGGCAGAACGTCCTGATAATCCTGATTATGTTCGTGGCATGTGGCATGGTAAAGAGGTGTCTGTTAAACGACTTTTTGCAGATTATCGCTTTAGTGATGAAGAAATGGAAAAATTGTTCCGTGATGAGTATGTGACCATTACCTTTACGGCTAAGTCAGGAAATGAGATGACGGTAACTGGTAAGTTGAGTTTACAAACCTACCAAGGACGTTCAAGCGTGCGTTATACGCCTGAGTTTGATAATAAAAAAGGAAAGAATGATGGGGTATTGTAATGGGAAAAACTGATTTTTCAGATGCAAAAGTATTGTTTTTAGAAAAAGGTTTTCAATTAGATGGTGTTGCGCAAATGCAAAAGAAAGAGATGCATTTGTTGACCCAATTTGGTCCATGGGTATTGTCGTTTGACGAATTAGATGATCGTTATGTTAATGCCTTAAACGAGTTGGCTAAAGATGTCAAACAAGATACGCTTTATTTGGATCGTGATGTGTTAGAGGGTCTTGATGGGCAGACCCTTGCGACAAAAAAACCAGCTTTGATGACGCTTCCTGAACGTAGTGTTGGCGAAGAAAATCGTGAGAAATCACGTCAGCAATATTATAATCGGATGCGTTTGATTTGTGCTGCTGTCGATGAATTTAGGGAGTCGGGATTGGCACCCTTTTCAAACGAAGAAGAATTTCTATACGATATTGCTAATTCTATGTCCTATACACATGAATTTGAACGCCCTGTTGAAGTTTTAGATAAAGCTCTTGAAACTTTGTCTAAAACAGAATCCTTGACGTTGAAACGTTGATTGAATCAGTCCGTATGGGCTGTTTTTTTAATAAAACAAAAAAGCCAATTTCCAAGGGAAATTGGCGCACGTTCAAGAAAGCCGCTTTTGCGTTAGCAAAAGCGGAGAAATCAAAAATAAAAAATTATTTTTGATTATTTCCAATAACTGTCATCATTGACGATGCGACGAAGTTCGTCACGAGCGTTTGTGTTTTGCGTCGGTTGATGCTGGTTTGCACGTTCTTTTTCTTCTTGAATCATTTCTTTATCTTTATCGCTAACGTCGTAGGTGACATAGATAACCGCTGATTTGACTGTTTTTTCTTTTTTAAGGTTGTTTGATGCTACGGTAATGGTTAAGTTGTTTTCTTCCACTTTAGTAACTTCAGGTGTGAGTCGTGTTTTATAAACACGAGCGTCTTCAGACGTAAAGTTTTCAACAATGATTGGAAGGGTGTATGTTTCTTTTCCTGCATTGGTACCATTTACCTTAAAATAAACGGTAGCTTCATCGGTACTACTATGGATCGGAAGGTCTTTGGCTTTGATTTCTGGTTTCTCAGTGTAACTATTAAGGGTCAATATCGTGTTATTGGTATTAAAGTCTGATAGTGATGCTGTGTAGTTTTCTGTTTTTTCAAAGCGTGTTGTGAGATTGTTTGTGTGAGCGTCAATGTGATAAGGTGTGATATCGTTATCTCTTGTCATAATACCTATTAGAAGAAGCATACCTGGGATAATTGTAACACTTAAAAAGTAGATATTTGGATTATCGGTATTTCCTTTTATTAGTATGCTACAAATGATTAGAGCAACTATGAGGGCTAGATAGATAAGGAAAGCATCATCAGGATTAAAACTTCCAATGAGATTTGCAATGACGGTGTTAATGGTTGTGAAAAATTCTGCCATGATTATCTTTTTCCTATTAGAGCGTTCCAGATGTTGACGAAGAAGTTTTGAATGCTTGTGAAGATGTTTTGAAGGATGTTTTGACTTTCTTCAGGATTAATAGTATTTTTGAATTTTGAAGAGAGTTTGTCGTAAGTGTTTTTACTAAAGTCTTCAAGTTGTTTGGTAACTTCTTTAGAGTCAATGGCTGATGAATTTTGATAGACATTGGCAAATGATACGAGGTTATTGATTTCGTTATTTGATAGAATGTCGCCAATGTTGTTATCAGATAGGGCTTTTTTAATGATATTTTGAATGTCGGCATTTGAAGCGGTAGTGCCGTTTTTTTCTTTATAATCAGCCAGGTCTTTTTTGATTTGTGCGGTTGCGAGGTCAAGCGCTTTAGGGTCAAAATTAGATTGGTCTTTGTGATTTTCAGCAATCGTGTTAACGGTATTTAGTTCTTGACTGGCGGCTTGGGTTCGTGTGTTATCGATAGATACACCATTTGCAGAAAGAGCTTTGTAGACACCGACAAGAGCTGATTCACCTGTAACTTTTTTGACAGATGCAACGTCAATAGCTACGTCTGTAGCGCCTGCCGTGATAGCGGCGTTAGCGTATTGACTTTCGGTGACTTGCGTGATGTTTTGAGGGGTTTTAATATCAACAGTGACACCTTTTCCTTTGTTTTGTTTTTGAACAAGAACTGATGAGAAAAGAGAATTGTTAGAGACGCCTGGTTGATTAAGGTAGGTGTTGAAATCTTCGCTAGAATTGACTTGACGGTTGACGTTATCAATGTTTGTGATATGGAAAGCTTTGTTGGTTTGGAGGACTTCATTGTCAGATAAACCTGCACCATAAACGAGGGTTGGCTTTCCCCATAGTTCGTTGATGGTGTCTGTTTGAATATCAGCATGAGCTAAAACAGGCGTTGAGAGTAAAAGACCTAGTGTTGTTAGGGTTAGTGTTTTTTTAAGTTTCATAATGTTATTTTTTCCTTTTTTGTTTTATTTTATGTTTTTTAAGGACAAAAGTAAAGGAATTACTGTAATATTTTTCTTTCTATAGATATTGAGGGTTTCCTTTCTAGTTATTGATGAGTGTGTGCATAGCTCTGCCTCTTGCACGTCGCAATGGTTCTAAAGGGTCGTTTTTTGAGAATGGGACGCGAATGGTTTCTAAGTAGTAATCAACTATGCTGATGAGTTGCTCTAGGTCTTGCTTGGTGTGTGTGGCGTTCTTGCCGTTTAATATGGCGTTTTGATAGGCTTTTTGGCGAGTTGTTAGACCATCGATAAAGGCTGATACGGTGACATTAATGGTTGTTTGGTCGTTCATATTGTCCCTTTCTAGAGTTGAGTTATTGTTATGGCTTTTACAAAAGCGTCGACTGTTTATTGAACAGCTTCAGTGACGTAATTGGTTTGTTTTTCAGACAGATGTTTAAATTTGGCGTCATTGTACTGATTAATGGGTAGCGGCGTGTTTTGTGCGTAGTTTGTGTAGATGTAGTTACGAAGGTCTATCCTGTGGTGGTCATTGTTGCTTTTTGATAGGACGTTCACACGAATGTCGAGGCTAACATTGTGGCTACCTAGTGATTTGTATAGCGGTACGTTACAGCCATTACTGATCCTAACGGTGGTGATGGAGTCAGGGTTTTCGACGGTAAGTTGATATGGAAAGTTTTAGGGGACGGCCTAGATCAATTCGTCATAAGATTTAGGCGGCTCAACTGTTGTAAGACTAACGTACTACAGGTCATTACAATAGTCTAAGACTTTAAGGTCGTTAAGTGCTTTGGTTAGACCTTTTAGTGGGTGATCAGACATGAGTGGTCTTCTTTCTATGGTTGAATAAGGTTTAGTTGTCGTCCGAAGGTTTTAGCAACGGACAATGGAATATTAAAATGGTTAGCAACTTGTTCCATATCGGCGTAGTCGTCTTTATCAGTGTAATTAAGAACAGCTTCTCGGAAGTCGTCTTCGGGACAGAGGATGGCAGCGCCTAAGGTATTGGCTTCAAACATAAGCTCATTAGCGTTTTTACGATAGAGGTTGTAGGTGTTCGCGACGTGACCGAGTAGGATGTGAGCTAGGTCAACCGCGATACGAAAACGTTCGTTAGTTGTTGGATTGTCCGTTACGATAAAGGTGTAGTTCTCGCTAGCGTAAGTGACTAAGGGCTCTTTTGGAAGTGTGTCAACCGTTTCGATTGTAATGTCTGAAAACGAACAAATGAGCGTTATGATATTAATGGGAACAGTTGGTTTGAGTTTTTGGTGGAGTTTTGTGGCGATAGGACGGTAAATGTCAGGGTCGATATACATACGGTTTCCTTTCTACACAATGGTTGTTTTGGTTTGCCAGTTGTTGATGTTGCGGATCATGTCTTTGAGCAAAGGATAGAGTTGATTGAAGTCAGTCATAGTGCGTGTGTCATAAATGGCTTGACTGACGTCATCATCGAAACCGTAAGTTTTAAGTGTTGTTACGTCATCAAGAGTGATAATAAAGCCGTCTTTATATGTGTGCGTTGTTTTTCCGGCTTTGACAATGATGTGATTATCGGTTTGTTTATCGAAAGAAACAACAACATTTTCATCAGTAAGCTCAATAGGATTTAACAAGTGTTTAGCGTTATAGACTTGTTCGTAGTCTAGTTTTCCTTCTAGTTGGTTAGCAATGGCGATAGCCATTGTGAGTTCTTCTTTGAGGTCAACTAGGGTGCGTTTTGGGAAATCGTATTGGTAAAAGTAACTGTATGTAAACACTTCTTCGTTATTTTTCATATATGTTACTTCGATGATGGGCATATCGTCAACGTCAGTGTTGGTTGTGAGTGACAGACCGTCGATGGTTTTGGCGAAAATTGATAGTTCCTTGAAGAAATTGATGAACTGTTGGTGTTGTTCTTTTGATTTTAAGGCGATTTCTTTTTCAAGATAATATTTTTCTTGTTGATATTGTTCAATTTGTTTGTTAATGGTTTCGAGTTTTTCTTTAGGCGTACGGTCGTCGAGGAATTTACCAAGTTTTACGAATTGGTTTTTCATTTTTGCAATTTCTGCGTTAATGTCGTCTGAGATATTGTATTCGTCTGTCATGCGTCATTGTTCCTTTCTATTGACTAATCATTCCAAGGTATTGTAAGCGGTATTCGAGTTGGTTGTAGCTGACTTGTAGGATTTCAGCAACTTCAGTTAGGATGTAATGGTAGCTTGGCGCATATTCTCGAACTTCGGCTTCTTCGACGCCTGTTTTGGGGTTGATGCGGTGCGTAATGCTGTAT
>ERZ1699236.232-NODE-232-length-17517-cov-5.605405_pt1 | contig 17517 bp, 18 predicted proteins | sample MGYA00581538_ERZ1699236 | MGnify/ENA primary metagenome ERZ1699236 (study PRJEB42319, sample SAMD00040336) | human oral metagenome | material: saliva | host: Homo sapiens | study: EMG produced TPA metagenomics assembly of PRJDB4115 data set (Metgenomic analysis of... | reverse complement strand
CAAAAAATAACATTAGGATAATAAGTAAGTCTACGGCTGTCCCAGAATACAGGATTATTGAAGTAACAATATTTTGAATCATAAAACACCTCATTCAAATATATTTTTGAATGTATTCTAACATTAAACTTTGTAGATGTCAACTTAAAATCCACCAATTAATAATTGCATGTCAATATTTGTATTGTGAAACTAGTTTCAGAAATATATAGTCTTAAAGTATGTCCACTGCCAATGATTTTTTCAATATTTAAGAGGAGATTTATAATGGTTCATTTCTATAAATTTATAAACGAGTTATATATTTTGTTTAACCAATTATTAACTATTTTTATCAATAATCACTTCATTAATTTGTACTTTTTAATTTTCCCAATTTGTAAAATTAAACCAGAAAAAAAGCATCTCGTATTAGACGAAATGCTTTCAATAAGTATAAATAAGTTTTAACGTTTACTAAATTGTGACGCTTTACGGGCTTTTTTCAAGCCTGGTTTGACACGGTTTGATTTCAGTTAATTTATAAACAGCTTTATATCAAACTTTAGCAGACTTGTACTGCTTTTTTATTTCAAAAAAATTGAATAAGTTTGATTCAATGAGAGTACTTCAGTCATGATTAGTTTCTATAATTTATAACTTTTTCTTTTAACAAAAATTGCAATCTTTGATTTAATTTTAAACTGTATCAAAAGTAAACAACTAAACATGAATAGAGATGGTAATATTTCCCTTTGATACTGTCAATAATTATGTGTAAACACTTAAGTAGAGTTATGGAGTGTTAATCAAATAAGCTTTCAGAGGTTTGTCGAATAAATGCTGTGCCAAATCCGGTAGGGGAACTGATAAAAAATTAAAAGATTATCCGTATTCTCCAGACTTTCCTATACTTTGGTTTCCATTCGGCGATAAAGTCCTCTGAAGCTTGCACTGCCATTTCTAAATTTTCAGCACGATAAATCGTTTTAAATTGCTCCAGAATAACCGCTCTATCTGCTCGTTTCACTTTACTAGCTAGATTTCGACTAATATGAATTAAGAAACGTTGTTGTTTAGCTAATGGGTAAGCCTGACTTACAATCTGCTCAAGCCCTTTGAAGCCATCGGTCACTACAAGAGAAACCTGTTGAATTCCTTGGTTTTGAAGCTTGTCTAGCAGGGTGGACCAAGAAGCATTGTTTTCATTTGGGGCGATTTCATATCCAAGAACAGCCTTCTGTCCCTATGGTGTAATGCCAAGTGCGATATGAATACATTCTTTACTAACGATTTCACGTCTTAATGGAAGATAGGTTCCGTCAAGAAACAAGACAGTTAATTAGGTTCTAAGCCTCGCTCAAGAAAAGCAGCGACATTTTCCTGAGTTGTTTTTGAGATGTTAGAAATTGTGGCAGAACTAAAAAGGCCGACAATTCTACTTGAAGCAGATCGTTCATAACTGTTTCAAGAGAAAAACGGAAAAATTCATCGATATCTCGTTTTTGAGCTAGGAAGTTAAGTAGTTCAGTGGAAAATTTAGTTATAGAAGTAAATCTCTTTCTAGTAATGTGTTGCAACTCTACTATAACGGATTTATTCCTTTTTGTGTTTACACAACTTATTTTACACTACCGCTTTTAAATTCATATTACTTTGTAAATAATAATTTAATATTACTTTTTATATGCAATCATTACACCAACTGGTGCAAGACCTCCATTTACCAATTTCATTTCAGCTACTGAAAATCCATATTCATGGATAAATTCTTCAAATTGCTTTTTATCCCATTCTTTATACATCTTAAACCCTACAATAGACATCAGCCGTTTTTTGAATTTACTTTGTTTTTCCTCTTTCCATAAAAAAGTGGGAGCAAACAAAGTACCATTAGGTTTTAATACCCTATATATTTCTTTCATTGCCTTGTCAGGCTCGGGCATAATATGAAGTGCATTAGCTATTACTACACAATCAAATTTCTCATCTGTATAAATCAATGAAGTAGCATCAGCTATTTCAAAGACAAGGTTCTCGTATTCTCCATGTTTTCTTGCTTCAAAAATCATTTGTTTAGAAAAATCAGTTGCAATCCAACTTTTCGTATATTTTGAAAGGTTAAAGGATAATTGACCTGAACCACAAGCAAGTTCAAGTACATTCATATCCTTACTCAAATAGGGGTTTATGTATCCGCAAACTTTATCATAAACACCTTTATCCTTCTTCATAAAAGGAGCATACAACTTGGCGAATTTATCCCAAAATTTTTTGTTACTCTTATCACTCACCAGCAAAACTCCTCCCAACAACAAATTTTAAACTCTCTCCGCTTTTAGCATTTCACATTATTCCTTAAAGATGAAAGCTAATTGCAAGTTAGTCTAAATTAACTAATAATATTTTACCATTTTTTCTATGCCCGCTTTTCATAGCACTTGACAGTTGCCTATAAAGTTAAAGTAAACATCGACTTGTTATTTTCTATTGTAATTTCCTCTCTATTTCTGATTCTATTTTATCAAAAGTAATCTGAACAGTTTATAAATGTTTTTACTTGGAAAAATCAATAATGATATAATAGAAGAAAACGAAGGTCAACTATGCAAAAAGAAGCTACTATTTCAGACAATCAGCTTTATCGCTATAAACTATCTCGTACGTGGGACTCAACAAAACCTACGATTCTTTTTATTGGTTTGAATCCTTCAATTGCCGATGAAACTATCGATGATCCGACAATCACACGATGTATAAATTATGCAAAAGCTTGGGGATATGGAACCTTACTTATGACTAACTTATTTGCTTTTAGAAGCACTTACCCAAAGGATATATATTTAGTTGATGATCCTATAGGAGACGAAAATGATAATTATATTTTAGAATGTGTTGCACAATCTGATTTAGTAGTTGCCTGCTGGGGAAATAATGGTATGTATATGAATAGGGAAAATATCATTAAGGATCTTGTACCCAATTTATATTGTCTTAGAAAAAATAAAAACGGAACCCCACATCATCCACTCAGACTTCCTAGAAATATTCGACCAATACCATTCAATTTCTAAATATGACTTTCCGAAAAACAACTATTTTTTATACAAAAAAGACATCCAAGAGAAAATTCTTGAATGTCTGTAAACGTTGATAGTATCGTATTGATTAACGTTTTGAGAATTGTGATGCTTTACGAGCTTTCTTCAAGCCTGGTTTGGAAAGTATGGGTTTCAGTTGGACTAAAAATAGTGTAATATCAATATTCTATAGTTTTCAACTGCCTTTTTATTTCAAAAAATTTGTATAAGTTTTATTGAATGAGGGAAATTTCAAGTAAACAACTTAGCTGTTATTACTCCCGAATAGAGTTTCCCACTGAGTAATTGATAATGGGAGTATGGATTTGTTTTTCTTATAAAAATCTAATAGGTCATCATTAGTTATTCGAACCACATTGTCAATCTGATTTAGATTGATTATTTTAGGTGCATACAGATATACTATATACCCATCCTCAACATATCGGTTGAATTCTAAAGCATCAAGTTCTTTGGCTTTTTTCCCCTTTACTTGAAGTACCGCTTTTCTAGGGTTACAAACATCCCTTGAAATCATTTCACACTCGATCTTAATTGTAGTGGATTTATTTGCTATTGAATTAGATAAAACATAGTAGTTCTCTTTTATTTGTAAATAAGATATTACAAGTTCCTCTAAGTCAAAATCTGGCAGATTATCTAAAAGATTACCCTCTTGTGGAATAACCTTATAATATCTACTGTTTGATAATTGATTAAAAATTATTTTCGAATACTCAATTATTATTCTATCACGAATTCTTTCAACAGTACCACCTCGTGGCCTATTGAAGGACGATTTAATTTGACCAGGAACTTGCATTCCAAAATTATAAGCTTCAACTGGTAAGACTGCTCCAATATCCAACCGTTTATCACATACTACTTCAACAGACGACTTAACTCTACAAATCCAGTAACTACCATCTAGATCTCTTGTCCAGAATAAGTCGTCTACTTTTGCATCCCTAAAAACGTTAATTGCTGGGTTAGCTCTTCCAGATAATTCTTTAACCCTTTGATAATACTCTTGAAAACTCTCACGATAGAGATCCTCACTCTGACCACTCCACCCAATAGCAACATACTGTTTTTTACTATTTAAACAGAAATCCACCAATTCCTGCCTAGAGTCAGTCCCAGTCTTCAAGTGTAATCTCACTACATTATCCATAAATTTTACCTCATCAAAGGATATAATCACAGTATAAGTATATCATAAATAACAACAAAATCTTGACTTTCCGAAAAATATGTATTTTCTCGAAAGAAAAACTTCCATTATTAAAACAATTTGAACATTGTCTATTATAACAGGCTTTATTGTATTATTCTGTAATATATGTTTGATAAATTACAGTAAAGTAAGGAAATAAATGAATTAAATAAAATTACTCGTCTCATATTATTATTGATCTCTACTATAATTAATTGCATATTCTTCTAAATCTCTTGATTCACTCGACGGTGAGTATTATTGGATTTCAAGTGAGCGAAATTAACTATCCTATACTATTAAAGGAGATTATATAGCATGGTGAAGCTGATAATTTTACAATCAACAAGAAAAATAATACATTTAACCTTTCAGGTAGCAATATCTCTGATTCAACTACTAACTATCAGTATAAAGATATCGTTATGACAGTAAATACAACAGATGTAGATCGTGAATATTACCCCAAAAATAGCGAAGCATGTAACAATACTATACTAAAAATGGCTCAAAAAAATAAATTATTATGTATCTGAGCTCTACACAAGTGAAATATAAATCAACCTTGTCACTTCTTTTTAATAAGATTATTGATTTAGAAACTTTTAAAAAGGAACTTCAACATGAAGCTCCTTTTTCACTACTTAATCACATTAAGTCCAAATAGTATGAACAAGTTTAACATGGCTGTAATTCAGATAGTTTTATAAAATGATAGTTTATACCACATTGAGAAGCATGACTATGAATAGATTATTCTCTATTATGATAGTTTTTCATCAATTTTTTTAAGATAGAAATAATGCGTTAAAGCCTGTTTATAAATTGTATCAATCTCTGCTAAATCACACAGTTCGTCGAATGCATCATCCCCTGTGATCAAGTCATTTAATTTGTCATCCGAGAGTAGTTCTAAATCTCTTCTGATCTTAATATCACAAGTTTCATGAGCGAGTTTATTTCTCAATTGTATAGAAGATACTAGGAATGAATGCGTAGAGATAGTCTCTTTTTTTACAAAATGCTTTAACTCTATTGGCAAAATATCTGATAAGAAGTTGTTTTTGTTAGCAAATTCAAGTTGTTTTTTTAGATTCCACTTAATTTTGACACTACCTATATTCCTCTTATAAGATTTCTTGTTGATTTTGAATGCATTATTTGAAATATCTTCTGTAAAGCTTAACTTTATTTCTTCAGATAAATGCAGTAATAAAAAGTTATTTTTGATATCCTCATCATCTTTTTCTAAAAGTATTTGTTTAAATTTATCCTTTATTTTATTTTCTAGTGAAGAGAATTCGTATAAATAATTATATAAAATGACTTTATGTAGTGAATCTCTTGACATATAACTATCCCTTATTAATTAACGAATATACAATCTGTAAACGTTTATTAACATTACTTGTCGTCGATTTGCTCTTTTCAAATGTATCAATAATCTCTTTATTATCTTTTATTGATTCTTTTATTTTCTCAAATTCTTCAGCTTGATCTACTGCTACCTTAATACAACACTCTAAATATGATTCTGAGTTTTTACCACTAAAATATTCTAAAATATCCAATGTCTTTTCCAGTATGTTTTGCAAAGGAATATCGGCAACACTTCTTGTTTTCCCTTGATGATTTGTACTCTGAAAACTAGAAAGTATAGAATTAATTAACTCCCGAGGTCTCGAATTATAATTATCTATCACCTTCTCTTCTTCATTCGTACTCAAATAAAAACTCAATGCCTTATAAAAAACTCCATAATCAACATATCGCTTAATTTTTGCCGGAGAGAATATACTCTTATATCTTTCAGCATTATCCTTTGATTGTATGTTTACGAATTTATCAATTTCTTCAATTAATTCAGAATGATATACTGCTCTTCGAATCTCGTTAACTTTTAGTGGTTCCGCTCCTTTATTCAATCTTGAAAAAATATCATACTTAGTATTAATCGGTGAAGAAGCTGTAATCACATAGATATCTAGAGTCTGAGATGCAAATTCTTGCATTTCTTCGCCAAATTCATCCGAAAGTTGCGACAAATTTTTATTACTATAGATGTCGCCATAGTATTCCAAATAACGTTCTTTCAAGAATAAGCTGTCCGTAACAAATTGATAAATAGAATTTAACCTTTGTTTTCCATCCACAACTTCATACTTTGTCGTATCCAATAGCCCTTTGCCTGGCACTTCTACAAAGTAAAGTGGAGGTACAATAATTCCCATTAATAAAGATTCAATAAATGAAACCTGTTTCCCCTCATTCCATACAATATTTCTTTGATAGTCTGGCTCTAGATCCAATTGACCATCATCAATTTTTTTCTTTATCTCACGAACAGACCATGTTTGTTTTGAAATTTTAGTTTTTTCAAGATCTTCTCTTTTTTTCTTAAAATATAGTTCATCATTATCATCTGAGATATCAATGTTTTCTGCCAACTGTAAATCTTCAGATTGGTCTAATTCGTCATCTACAATTTGTGATTTTTCATCAATCATTAGCAATCTCCTAATATCTGCTTTAACTAGATAGAACGATAAGATCTTTTATCTTCCTTAAAGTTAAGTAAACCCTGCATTTTCACAAAATTATCCAAATATTTTTGTGAATTTTGCCATAAGTCATTTGAGTTTTCTATCGCTAAATTAGCAAGTTCTTCTAAAGTCTCTTCTGGTAAAATTGGTAATCTAACACCTTCTAAATCATCAGCATAAACTCTAGCCCTAGAACTCGAAGATCCAACCCCTAGTCTAACAATTTGATTTTTCACCGAAGGACTCCGCAAGATCGGTACTAAAGCATTTTTCGTCGATTCATCAAAATAAGAATTATTTTCCTTAATGTTTAAAATATATATTTCACCAGAGGTTACAAATTTAATATCTGTATCTGTAGAAATTTCAGGAACTAATGTAATTCTATTTTTCCTTGGATTTATTCTTGAAAACAATATATCTCCAGGTCGAAACTCAACTAAACTCTTACTTGTAATCTCATTACCCAAAAGCTTTCTTATATTCGTAATAGCCCCAGTTGATTCACTTATGTCTGGTATTTCTAAATAGTAATATTCTTCGCTATCTTTTATTGGAACTTTAGGCTGATCAATTGATAAAACACTTCCAATATTGATTGTTGTTTCAACGTCCTGCACATCCAATAAATTTAATAAATGGGATGCACCTAATCTTCGTGCTGTTATTTTTGAACTTGAAATCCATCCATATTCATTTCCGTTTGAGGTTCTATGAATTTCTTCATAAACTGTATCAAAATCATTAAGAAACTCAACTAAATCATTTTCACCTTTTTTCTTGTAAACCTTTTTACCTGTTTCATACCCAATTTCCTTAGCTATTCCCAAAAATGCATGTGTGGGTGAAACATAATCGGGTAAGTCCGATTTTTTTCTAAGACCTAGTATACAGGTTTTTGAAACAGAGCTTCCCATTGGAATAAAAGCTCCCTCTGGTAACGATATACTACATATTATATCTGCTTTCTCTAGCATCCATTCTCTAAAATATTGATAAGATCTATTTGTTAATAAACCTTCTGGAAGAACGATATACAGATCTCCCCCTGGTTTTAGCAAACGCAAAGATTTTTCTACAAAGAGGATATCCAGTTCCTCTTTATCCTTTGCTAAGCCTAGTTCATAATTTGAAAGTACTTCAGGAAATTCATATTTAATTGTAAACGGAGGGTTGGCAAGTACAAGATCAAAATACTCATCTTGTAAATTAGTTGTTCTTAATGTATCGCCTTGGTAAATATTATTCCAACCATCACCATGCATAATCAAATTAATTTTTGCCAATACATGCAGATCTTTATCTGCTTCGTGCCCCCATATGTTTTTGTCTATTAAGGTTTTGAATTTTTTCTTTCTCTCTAATTCTGAAACCGGCGAATTTATAATTTTTTTATTAACATGATTAAAAGCCTGAATTAAAAAACCACCTGATCCACAAGCAGGATCAATAAAAACATCATCGACCTGAGGATCAGCAAGTTGAACCATAAAATCAACGATTTCACGTGGAGTAAAATATTGATCAAATTCTCCCCTCAGTGTCCCCTTTAAGAAAATCTCATAAACAGCACCTTTTATATCTTCCCCAGTTCCTAAAAATGAAAAAGGTGCTAAATTATCAACAACTTTTAACAATGCATCTTCATCTTCAATCAGAAAAGTTGCTTCATCACCAGGATAAATATTCGGATATTTTGTCAAAGCCTCGTTGAATAATCGGTTAAAAGCCTCCAAACAAGTGACTGAATTTGCCTTTCCAAACGTTTCTAAATATTGCTTAGAGAATCGATTGGGTCCTTCTTCTCCCTTAACTCTTCGCTCTTCATTCATTTTCACCAAAATAATTTTTGTAATTTCTTTAAATGATTGGTCACTTCTAATAAGTGCTTTCTTTTCAATTATATCTTTAGACGAACTTATAAGCCTATATAACTCCTTGGGCTCAGCTAATGTTAACAAAACACTTTTGACTTCATCGAGTTGAATATCGGTAAAACTCTTTTTCTTGGTTGACTGAATTCGTTTTAAAAGTTGACTTTTAGAAGGTATTTCAACCTCTTGTTCACCTGTAAAAGTGTTAGTACTAATTGTATTCAACCCATTCGTAACACAACTCATAGTTGCTGATGGAGTACTAATTAATTTAGCGTAACTAACTGCTTGTAAAACATCAGTTTGGGTCACTGAATGCTTTGGCCTTTTTATATCAATTACAAGCTCTACACGATTTCCAATTAGAATTTCAATGTCTGAGTATACAGTCGTTTTTTTGGAACCAATCACAACAGTCATTGGTGATTCAAAACGCATCTCTGATTCATCATAACCCAATTCTTTTAAATAGGGAAGTATTACTTTAACTTTTAGATCTTCTTCAGATTTAACTGCTACATTGAAATTAGAAAAATTTTCTAAGATATACTCTTTAAGAGACATTATTTACTCCGATAACTATTACTTGATTTCGTTCTATTATACCATATGTTTAATTACTATTATTTCAATATTTTCGTTGCTATCATTTTTAAAATTTATTTTTCGTATATTTAAAAGAACAAAGTATTGTTCTTCTTTCATCACTTTAAAATAAAATTAATGATCTCTGCCATCCTTGGATTCTCTTTATTCAACTTAAAATAGTTATTCGGGTTAATAGACAGGCTACTAAGAATATCAGCAAAACATACATCTGAGTAATTTTGGAAGTCTTCTTCAAAGCGGGTATATTCATCAGAAAAATAAGCGATCTGCAATTTATGCTCGTAGAGTTCTCTTCAACTCATCTGCTACTTCCTCTAAAAGATGAATTTGTAAAATATTATCAACCTGTACCAACTTACATCCATCACCTGTTTTGACCAATATTTCTTTACTCGATAGCTCTCCAACTTCACCTATAATGGTGTTTTGGGGAGCTTTACTTATATCAGACAAGAAATTAACTTGATCTCGTTCTACTTTAAGTGACGCTGTATTATGATCGGATAAAAAAGTCCGTCAATTTTTGCATATCTGGATCTTGTTATACTTTTAGATTTACTACCTCATGCATTAGTTTTAAGCAATGAGATGAAACCAAACTAACCTCTGATAGAGCTAATTGCTGTCTGAAATATTTCTTGTTTCAGTATCTTCAAAGAGTGTGGTAAGCTCAAATGGCTCATACACAAATCTCAAATAATTAACTTCTACATATCTGATAACCCAAGTTATGCATTTGTTCATAGAATAATTTTTAGATTTTATTATTATCAAAGATATTGATTTTAAGGGATTTGACTTTCAATACTATCCTCTGAACCTCCTATACCCTACTCATGTTTGTATGATACTACGGTACTTTTAAGATCTTTCTATTTTTAACGAATGGTGGCTATACTCAAATATCCTTATATTTTTCATCTCTTTCCTTTGCTTTACTTTAAAAACAAAATAATGATTTCTTCCATCTTTAGCATTTTCTTGATTTAATCTGAAATAGTTAGTGTGGCATAATGCCATCGTTCGAAGAATATCATCAGTCAAAAATGTCAGAGGAACGGTCATATTAGAATATCTCTGGAAATCCTCCTCAAAATGTGAGTAGCTTTCAGAAAAGTAATCTATTTGTAAATCACCTGCGTACAGATTTCTTCTATCCATTTCTTCCTTCTTTCAATGGCATAAAATTCCCAACGATAATTCCTACTACTCGAGGATCTTCATCATAAGTGATAAAGATATCCTTATATTTTGGATTAATAGAAACTAGGCGTAAACCTTCTTCTTCACGGTAGACTCGTTTAATATAGGTTTGGTTATTACATACTACAGCATAAACTGCTCCATCATAATCAAAACCTGTCTCACGGATAAGGGCTACTGAACCGTTATGATATTTAGGTTCCATAGAATCACCAGATACCCACGAGGCAAAATCATGTGCTAGTTCCTCATTAAAATAAACAGTGTCGTAGTTTCGATCATCATAAACTGATGCACCAATACCAGCAGACATTTTTTCGTATACATGGTATTCATAGAGATTTTCTGAGACTGATATTACTGGTTGAGTTTTCTCTTTTTGCACCAAGTCACGTGCATATTCTACTACTTGATTTTTACCTTTATTCGACAATGTATTATACAGACGAACAATCTCAATTTCTGTAAAATAGCCTTTTGGTGCTTTGAGTAGCTGTTCTAGTAGGTTTACTTTCTCTTTAGATGGTTCTTTTATCCCACGCTCCCATGCAGAATAGGCTTGATAGCTGATTCCTAATTGATCTGCAATATCTTTTTGAGTCATTTTTAACTCTTTTCTACGAGTTTTAAGTTTTTCTGGTTGATACATAGTTCTCCTCACAGTAATAATAATTCTAATTCTGCCTTTTTTCTTGCCTCTTTATCTGTGAATTTTTCTTTATCCCAAACATAAGCAATTGACTTTCCTTTATTATAAATAAGCCACGTTTTTAAATTAATACTTTCTTCCTTGATTGCTTTCCAGTTATCTTGATTCAATAAATCTGGATATTCTTGACTTGTTGTAAAACCTACTTTACTCACCCTCTGTTTAACCTGATTAATAAGAGAAGGGTGAAACTGATGGAACTCCTTGATAATTTGTTCTCTAATATTATGAAACAAACGAAAAATAGAAGCGTTCTCCCCTTCAATATAAGTCTCAATTGCTTGTTTGATTTCACTATCTTTACCGGGATAATATTCCCGGAGAAAGTCCAAAAGACGAAAAAATAAAGCCTGTTTTGAAACTTCAAGACTATTTTGTACCTGATGGAAAGCATCGCAACTATAGTATATTTTTGATAAAAGGACAATATCTGGCATTAATACCACAGCCGAAAAAATATTCGCCTCTCGCTCTAGCAAGTTCTCTTGATTATCAATAGATTCTGTAAAGTAATTTCCTTCATGTTGAAGAATAAAATGACCTAATTCATGACACAGTGTGAAATTCTGTTTTACTTTTGGATTTTCTCGCTCATAAGAAAAACTAATCCCTAATTCATCAGCTACTGTCAAACCTTCTATTTTGTGATTAGAAAAGTGGTGGCTTATCACTTGGATTTGATTCTTCTGAATACAATATTGAAAAAAATAAGAGAAATTATAGTTCAGTAATGAAATATCCAAATCTTTTATATACTGATATAACACTTGTTTTGTTGCACTACTTACTCTTGTATACAATTCATCCAAAGAATAGTACCTCCTTTAAGTATCCATTACCTAACTAAACCTAATTGGTTTAGTTTATTATATAAAAAGAGTGGACGGTTGTCCACAAATATTTTTGAAGTAATCCAAATCATTAACAACTATGTTTAAAAAGTTTAACATCTACTAATAACATAAACCAACTACATAATTATGATTTATGACACTACAAACGATAAATCAGTTACTCCTCCCTCACAATTAATCGTCTGGGATTCTAATGTCAAGTAAGGATACATAGAAATAATTATTTTGAGGATAAAATCCTGTTTACAATTTTTACAATTTTCCTGAATCGTTAATTCATATAATGTTCCGTAACCCATACTTCTCTCACCACTACTAGTTTCAAAATCTTCCATTGAGGGCGCATCATAGTTATTCACATAGCTACAATGGTTACAAGTAATTGTATAGATATTACTTTTTGGATGAAGCGACGGCTCATCGTAATTATATCCAAAATAATGTTGTTTAACTATCCTATTTGTTAAACTATCCTTATTTAAAACTATTGGATCATCAGATATAGTAATTAAATCTTTATATTCTGAATTTACTTCAATATCAACCTTATAACTAATTGTATGACTTTCTAAAAATAAATCATTTGAACCGAATTGATATCCAGAAATATTTATGTCTATCATAAATATTATTTCTGCTGTTATCCGCCCTTTATCACCATTAATATCGAATATTCTTATACGGTAATCATTAAACCGTAAATTATCGATCGCTATCTCATCAAGACCACACGATACAGTAAAACCTCTTCTCTCATAATTTGTGGCATCAATTTCTAATCCTAATTTTTCAGCATATTCAATGGGAACTAAATCATAAAGCAATTCACTATATCGCTCAGTAATGCTTTCTTTAATAGCATCAATAAGGTTGTCAACAATTTTGTGAGCGCCTTTATACTCTTTTAGCTGACTATTCAAATAATCTGCACAATCAGTATAGCCACTAAAAATTCTACAATTCGGAATCTTATCTTTAACAGCTTCATAAAAACCTTTGTCAGAACTAACAATAAACAAATTATCTTGATTTTGAAACTTATTTTTTAATCCCTGTATTATCAAAGCATCTGGGAATTCATTTTTTTTACTCTTTTTATTTTCAAATGGAGGTAAGCCTTCAAAGTAATCTGATAATATATCAGACATTTCGTAATTGAATGTTTTATCAATTTCCTCATCTGAAAAAAATTTAATAAATTCTTCAAATTTTTCTTCATACTCAGTAAAACACTGACTTTCTAAATCTTCTATTTTCAGAGTTTCCATAGCGTTTGAGAATAAATCTAAACTTCTAGTTTGCTTACTTAAACTTTCGACTGCTTTGGTAATATCTCTTGCTCGATCTCGAAGGTGTGACAACACCTCATTATAAATAATAGGTTCAATATAAACCCTTAAATTTGGATAACTCTTTTTTAAACCTTTGAACGTAGTATAAAATTTTCCTTCGAAATCATAATTAGTACTATCATAAATATTAGAATCAAAACAAACCGTAATATTTTTTTCAATCTTCATTAAATATTTTATATCCCTTTCTAGCTATTTACAGATTAAATAATTAGCTAAAGTATAACTAGGTAACCAATTCATCCAAACTAACTTCAAAAAATTCTGCTATCTTTACAGCATTTTTCAAAGACATACTCATCATATCTTGTTCCCATCGAAGAATGGTTCTTTTATTTACACTTAATTCCTTTGCTAGTTGAACCTTTGTTAAACCACGTTCAAGCCTCAATTCTTTTATTTTCATAGAAATCACATTCCTTTATCAAACGCTTTCTTTCGTTCTTCCATAAACTCAATTAACTCTTTTTTGAATATCTCTTTCTCTTCCTCAGTCAATCCCTTTGAATTCATACGGAAAAGTAATTCAATATTGTCCAATTCATCTGATGTATCTTGTGAGTTACCAACTAAATAATCGACTGACACATTTAAAATTTGTGCAATCTTGACTAGATTATCTTGAGTTGGTTTTTTCTTTCCTCTTTCCCAGTCCGCATAAGAAGATTGGACTACTCCCAATTTACTAGCTAGTTCAACTTGTGTCAGGTGAGCTTGTTTTCTTAACTCTTTTAAGCGTTCCGAAAATTCCATTTTAAACCTCAAAAAATATTTTCAACTTTTTTCAAATAACCCCTTGACAAATATCGCCGTAGGCGATATTATATAAATATAGCTGGTAGCGATATTTTAGACAAAAATAATAATCACTATCAGAGTGAGATCATTGACAATTAAATAAAAAGTGCGTCTGACAACCAGAGGACTGACCATCAGAACAACACATAAACTTCGTACCTTTATTGTAATTGTTTTGATAAGTAAAGTCAAGTCCGTTGATGGTTGAAGTGAAGATTAAAACAAGTATTTTGTGGACTTCCACGCATTTCGGACATTTAGCACTTTTGCCGAATAGTAAAGTGAACTGGTTGCGCACAACTGCGTAAGAGAATCCCTAGGGTATGACAATGACTACCTAAAGAGATTGGCCGGGCAAGCGATGGTAATTGACGCAAAGCACCTTGCTAAACGTTGCCACCGTGGAAAGAGGGATCTTTCCAATCAAACAACTTTTCTTTACTGCTGTTCATCTTTCTAGATGGACTTACTCTCAAGCTACTAAGTTTTCCTTATATCTTAGTAGCTTTTTTACGCTTACAATAAAGGAGAAACTATGACAAACTTTTTTCGCATTACAATGTAAACGCCTCTATGATAACTATGAATTCACCTATGGTATGTTTAGCTATTCATCTAAACTACAAGCAAAACTCTATACACAAGCTCTTCTTGATCTCGATCATTTAGTCCAAGAAGCTCGTAGAAACAGCTATCCTAGTGGTGATATTCAGTTCTATAGTCGACAGTTTAAACGTAAACTATTTACCCACTACTACTCAAGAGTGAAGCAATTAGCTTAACTCTTTTTCTTTTGCTCAAAATCAGAAAGGAGAATCCTATGATTCCAGAAACACTTGTCATGAAACCAGATTTTATCGGCCCTGCTTACTATGAAAAACTAGGAAATGCCCCTCGCTTTATCTTTGGCAAAGAAGGTAAATACCAACGCCATATTCTTAATAGCGAAAAGCACGGCGCTTTTCACGTCATCACACCTGCTTCTACAACGGTCTTCCCAGAAGATGCTCTTGTAGAAGCGGTCAAACCGATTTTTCTCTCAGACACGGCTCTAAATGGTAACTCAGTTGCCCCTGCCCTCAATGTCTTTGCGGAAAAATTAGTCCTAAAAAAATAAGAAAGTAAAGGAGAAATACATATGGCTAAAATTGGATTAAACTACGGAGAAAAACTACAAATTGCAGACAAGACCTATCGTGTCATTACGGATGGTCTCAACGTACCTGAAGTCCTTGGAAAACTATCTTTCCGTAGGATTGAAGGGCCTGATATCATCTTTGAAGAAGATCGCACCCAAAGAAACCCTGACGGCTCATTCGTGCAAGTCAACACAGGAGAAATCCGTGGGATTGTGGTGGCGATTCACTCCTCTGTCCAACATGAAACTCTCTTTTTCACCATTGCGGACATGGCACAGTCTGAAATTGAAGATCTAGGGATTAAATATCGAGAAGAGGTAGAACTTGAAGATATTGTGATCACCCACACTCACGTTAACCGTAATGATATTTATAAGCTCTTTGCTTCTAAAATCAAGAAAAAGAATGGAGGGGCACCTCTTAAGGAAAATAAACCTCTAGACAACAAGAAAGAAAACTAGGAGGTGATGCACTATGAAACTCTTTACCTATCGTGGGATAAGAGTTAGGGCCTTTTATCGTCATATTAGGGGAATCACCTGGTTTATCTGGTGGTTCCCTTCTTTATTAGCGATTGGACATTATTGCTATGTCAACCTCGAAGAATTGAAAGACCATCCCTTGCCATTAGGCAATTTTATTGGGGGTGTCCTTGTTGCTTCTTGCTTGGTCGCTTACTTGCTGAATCGGATGTGTTACGAGAAAATCGTCTTCTTCCAAAAGCTCAATAGTCTACGTATTTTGTCTCGGTTCCTGATAGAAAACAACCTCTATTTGATTAAAAATATCAGGCGGGAAAACAAAACGATTGAAAAGATTATCCTTCCTCAGGTCTACTTAAAACACTCTCGTTACAAAATTGAAGTCCGTTTCATCCTTGAAGGAAATAAATTTCAAGACCGTTTTCTCAATCTTGGCTCAACTCTCGAAGTCATGTTTAATGGGGACTTTCGTAATAAAACCTTTGATAAACGGTTTATCACCTATGACATTGCTATCAACCGCATTGATAGTCGTATCACCATTAACGAGGTAGAGGTTAAGGGCTCTAAACTCCAACTCATGAAAGACGTCACTTGGGACTATATCGAAGAACCTCACCTGCTCATTGGCGGGGGAACAGGAGGCGGTAAAACCGTTGTCCTTATGACCATTATCTATGCACTGGCTAAGATTGGCTTTGTGGATATCTGTGATCCAAAGAACTCTGATTTGGCTGGTCTCAAAAAGATTCCTGTCTTTCATGGTCGTGTCTATACAAGTAAAGAAGATATCATACAGTGTTTTAAAGAGAACGTCGCCTTTATGGAAAAACGCTACGAGCTCATGTCTAGCTCACCCAAATTTCAAGCTGGAAAGAACTTTACACACTACGGTATGACACCCAAATTCATCCTTGTGGACGAGTGGGCAGCCCTTATGGCTAAGATTGACCGTGACTATAGCCTTCAATCGGAACTCATGGAATACCTCTCTCAGCTCGTCCTAGAAGGGCGTCAAGCTGGCGTCTTTATCATCTTTGCCATGCAACGGCCTGATGGAGAATTTATCAAAACAGCTCTTCGGGATAACTTTATGAAACGCCTCTCCGTTGGACACTTGGAATCAACGGGTTACGATATGATGTTTGGAGATGCCAACAAAACCAAAGAGTTTAAAAAACTCGATGAAATCAATGGGGTCAAGGTTAAAGGACGGGGCTATATTGCTAATAACGGGGACTTGGCTGGGGAATTCTTTTCCCCTTACGTACCACTCGACCAAGGCTTCTCTTTCTACGATGCCTACGCAAAAATTCCCATTATGGAATACAATGGCGAAGAATTTGAAGTCTTTGGAGAAATGTCCCAACAAGCAGAAACGATTGAACCAATAGAGAAGGAAGATTCTCTAAACAATGAAACCAATCTACGACCTCTAAAGGAATTTGCGGAGGAACAGGACCTTAAAATGGCGACACTTCGAAAGATCATCTATCTCTTACAAGAACAAGGGATTATTTTTGAACGGACGGAATCTGCTATTCTAGTCAATCCTTTTCAAGAAGAACTCCTTCTTGAAAGTCTTATCCACTTTGAGGAGGGGGGACGCAAATCTTATCCAAAAGCCGTTGAAGCGACGCTTAGTCATCATGGGCTAGGACAAGGGCAAGGGCAAGCCT
>ERZ1699236.231-NODE-231-length-17549-cov-3.386925_pt1 | contig 17549 bp, 10 predicted proteins | sample MGYA00581538_ERZ1699236 | MGnify/ENA primary metagenome ERZ1699236 (study PRJEB42319, sample SAMD00040336) | human oral metagenome | material: saliva | host: Homo sapiens | study: EMG produced TPA metagenomics assembly of PRJDB4115 data set (Metgenomic analysis of... | reverse complement strand
CCTCGTCGTCGACCTTGTCGGCCTTGTTGTGGGTGATGGGGAGGGTGGGGACGCCGGCCTGACGGGCGAGCAGAACGTGCTCGGGGGTCTGGGCCATGGGGCCGTCGGTGGCGGCGACCACGAGGATCGCGCCGTCCATCTGGGCAGCGCCGGTGATCATGTTCTTGACGTAGTCGGCGTGGCCGGGGGCGTCAACGTGAGCGTAGTGACGCTTCTCGGTCTGGTACTCGACGTGGGAGACGTTGATCGTGATACCACGATCGCGCTCCTCGGGAGCGTTGTCGACCTGATCGAAGGGGGTGTACTCGTTCAGATCGGGGTACTTGTCGTGCAGCACCTTCGTGATAGCTGCCGTCAGCGTCGTCTTGCCGTGGTCAACGTGACCAATCGTGCCGATGTTGACGTGCGGCTTGGTGCGCTCAAACTTGGCCTTCGCCACTTGTGTCCTCCTGGACTCGGGTAGATATTCTCAGCCTACGGCTAGGTGTCAGCTTAACACCCCTAGGGCTTGAGACCTACTGGGTTTACTTGTGTGTGAGGCGGCTCGCAGGGGCAGGTCACCCTGCCCCCACGAACCCCCGGTGGGACTCAGTTGCCCCGAGACTTGCCGACGATCTCATCCGCGACGGCGCGCGGAACCTCGGCGTAGCTGTCGAACTCCATGGAGTAGACAGCGCGGCCCTGCGTCTTAGAACGCAGGTCGCCCACGTATCCGAACATCTCGGACAGCGGCACCTGAGCCTTGACGACGCGGACGCCGTGCTGCTCATCCATCGAGGAGATCTGGCCACGACGGGAGTTCAGGTCACCGATGACGTCGCCCATGTACTCTTCGGGAGTACGGACCTCGACAGCCATGATCGGCTCGAGGAGGACGGGGCTCGCCTTCTTGGCGGCTTCCTTCAGCGCCATCGAGCCAGCAACCTTGAACGCCATTTCGGAGGAGTCAACCTCGTGGTAGGCGCCATCGAGCAGCGTGGCCTTGATGTCAACCATCGGGTAACCGGCGAGAACGCCGGACTGCATGGCGTCCTTGATGCCCGCATCGACCGAGGGGATGTACTCGCGAGGAACGCGGCCACCGGTGACCTTGTCCTCGAACATGTACTCTTCCTCGGAGTCGGCGGGGAGGGGTTCAAGGGCGATGATGACACGCGCGAACTGACCGGAACCACCGGTCTGCTTCTTGTGCGTGTACTCGTACTTCTCGACCTTCTTGCGGATGGTCTCACGGTAGGCAACCATCGGGTTACCCACGTTGGCCTCGACCTTGAACTCGCGACGCATACGGTCGACGATGATGTCGAGGTGCAGCTCGCCCATACCACCGATGATGGTCTGGCCGGTCTCGGGATCAAGCTCGACGGTGAACGTCGGGTCCTCTTCCGCGAGCTTCTGGATGGCAACGCCCATCTTCTCCTGGTCAGCCTTCGACTTAGGCTCGACGGCGACCTGGATAACGGGGGCGGGGAAGGTCATCGACTCGAGGACGATCGGCTTGTCGATAGCGGCAAGCGTGTCACCCGTGGTCGTATCCTTCAGGCCGATGACCGCATAGATGTGGCCAGCGTGCGCCACGTCGACGGGGTTCTCCTTGTTGGAGTGCATCTGGAAGATCTTGCCGATGCGCTCCTTCTTACCCTTGGTCGAGTTGAGGACCTGGGAACCGGACTCAACCTTGCCGGAATACACGCGGATGAAGGTGAGCTTGCCGTAGAAGGGGTGCGCGGCGATCTTGAAGGCGAGAGCGGAGAAGGGTTCCTTCTCGTCGGGCTTACGAACCTCGGTCTCTTCCTCGGTCTCAGAGCCGGGGAGGAAGCCGCGAACGTCGCCGATGTCGAGCGGCGAGGGCAGGAAGTCCACGACGGCGTCGAGGACGGGCTGCACACCCATGTTGCGCAGAGCGGTACCGCAGTACACGGGGAAGGCGCGAGAGGAGATGGTCAGGAGGCGGATACCTTCCTTGATCTGCTCGAGCGTCAGGTCGCCGTTCTCCAGGTACGCCTCGGTCAGCTCGTCCGAGCCCTCAGCGGCGGCCTCGACGAGGGCCTCACGGTACTCCTCGGCCTGCTCCTGGTACTCCTCCGGGATGGGGCCGCGCACAACGAGGGAGCCGAGCGTGTCGTTGCCCTTGTCGTCCTTGGCCGGGTAGGTCAGCGCCTCCATGGTCAGCAGGTCGATGTTGCCAACGAAGTCGTTCTCGGCACCCATCGGGAGCTGCATGACGATCGGGGTCGCGTGAAGACGATCCTTAATCGTTCCAACCGAGAAGTAGAAGTCGGCACCCATCTTATCCATCTTGTTGATGAAGCAGATACGGGGGACGTCGTACTTGTCGGCCTGACGCCACACGGTCTCGGACTGGGGCTCGACGCCCTCCTTGCCGTCGAACACGGCGACAGCGCCGTCGAGGACGCGCAGCGAGCGCTCAACCTCAACGGTGAAGTCAACGTGACCGGGGGTGTCAATAATGTTGATCTGGTTACCGTTCCAGAAAGAGGTGACTGCGGCGGACGTAATCGTGATGCCGCGTTCCTTTTCCTGTTCCATCCAGTCGGTCGTCGAGGCACCGTCGTGCGTCTCGCCGATCTTGTAGTTGATGCCCGTGTAGAACAGGATTCGTTCCGTCACGGTCGTCTTGCCGGCATCGATGTGAGCCATGATGCCAATGTTGCGGACCTTGTTGAGATCCGTCAGCACCTCTAGTGCCACGAGTGTGGTTCCTTCGTTCGAAGTGATAGGTGTTATTGCTGCGTGAGACGAGGCCCGGTTGCCCAGGCCTCGTCTTTACATCACCAGCGGTAGTGCGCGAAGGCGCGGTTGGACTCAGCCATCTTGTGCATGTCCTCACGGCGCTTCACAGCGGCACCGAGGCCGTTGGAGGCGTCGAGGATCTCGTTGGCGAGACGCTCGGTCATGGTCTTCTCGCGACGCTGACGCGAGAAGTCGACCAGCCAGCGCAGGGCCAGCGTCGTGGCGCGCGCGGGGCGAACCTCGACGGGGACCTGGTAGGTCGCGCCGCCGACGCGGCGGGAGCGGACCTCAAGGGCCGGACGGATGTTCTCGAGGGCACGCTTGAGCACGGAGACGGGCTCCTGCTCAGTGCGCTCGCGAACGGTCTCGAGTGCGCCGTAGACGATGCGCTCGGCGACGGTCTTCTTGCCGTCGAGGAGAACGCGGTTGACCAGCTGGGTCACGACCTTGGAGCCGTAGACCGGGTCATCGACGAGGGGGCGGCGGGGAGCGGGGCCCTTACGAGGCATTACTTCTTCTCCTTCTTCGCGCCGTAACGGGAACGGGCCTGCTGACGGCCGCGGACACCCTGGGTGTCCAGCGAACCGCGGACGATGCGGTAACGCACGCCGGGCAGGTCCTTCACACGACCACCGCGCACGAGCACGATCGAGTGCTCCTGCAGGTTGTGGCCCTCACCGGGGATGTACGCGGTGACTTCGATGCCGGACGAAAGGCGCACACGAGCGACCTTTCGCAGAGCCGAGTTCGGCTTCTTCGGGGTGGTGGTGTACACACGGGTGCACACGCCGCGACGCTGGGGGGAGCCCTTCAGCGCGGGGGTCTTCACCTTCGCGCGCTTCGAGACACGTCCCTTGCGGACGAGCTGCTGAATGGTAGGCACTGGGTCTCCAGTTTTCTTTCCGTCGGCGGCCTCCCCTCACTTCGAGGGGCTGCCCTGATTGTCAGTCTTCCGCGACCGTAAAACCCCGTGTGGGCACACGTGTCCGCAGGGGGCCGGTGCGCCATGATAACCACGCGGGTCAGAGGATGACGCCCGGAGCTCCGACGGACGGAGCCCGCTCCCGGTTGCCCGGGCACAGAGGTTCCACAGAGGCGGGAACCACCCTCAAGGATAGCGGGGAACCTCGTCGGGCGTCAAAGGGTGTGCCTTGTGTTTCGCCACTCATTGACGAGGCCGGGGCCGGTTTCCTGGGGTCGTCTCCCATGCGCAGCGCTGAGGCTTCCTGTTATCCGCAACGATCCCTGTGGTGCCGAGATTTCACATCTGCACTGCTGACAGTTTCCTCTCGCCACGTTGTGCTCTCACATGTTGTGCCGACTCCCTGTCTCTTGTCCGCACGTTAACCCGCTATTCCGCACGTGGGCACCCTTGCCCACACTCCGATGAGAGGGTTCGCGTGCGGATTAGAGGGCCGAGGTTCAGAATAGCGGAGCGTGTACGTCACGAAGTAGAGGGCAGCCACGCTGTCCACAGGCTCTTCTTTACGCGCTTCTATGCACAGGCGACTCGCCAGCACGATGACTATCCACAGGTGTCCCGTCGCGGCTGGAACTCTGTTCTTCCCCGGGATAGATCTAGAGCATGATCAGCATTGAAACTCTTCGAACCCATCGGCACAGCCGCGCCGCGATCCTTACAGACCCCGATATTCTCCTTATCAGACGAGGCTATCGCGTTCGCCTGCACGGCGATCAGGACGCACGACCATGGGAGATCTGGCAAAGTATCAACATCGCGCGTCTGCATGCACTCGACTATCAGTCGTCGCAGCGCCTGGTTTTTACTGGTAACAGCGCATTACTTCTCCATGGAATCCCAACATGGTCGACCAACTCCTGTGTCGAGGCGTGGCCAAGTAAGTCTGATTTCCAGCTCCGTCCCTATCCTGCAGTACAGCACCGACACACGGTCGTGCCCGGTGTTCCCGTCATTTGCCGAAACAAAGCTCCTCAGAGCATCTCGCAGATCGACGGCCTCGAAGCCGAATCACCGGTTGAAGCCGTCGTTCGTCTTACCCTCAACGAGCAACCCCGCGACGCTTTCGTCGCAGCATGCATGGTGATGCACTCACTGTCAGGTTTCGACAGGTTCAACCTTGGGGACTCGCGGGAAAAGTGCGAGCATATCCGACGTGACATGCTCGCTCAGCTCGGCAGATGCCCGAACCACTCGGGATATCTGCGCGCTCAGGCGCTCATCAAGGCAGCTGATGGTGGCTGTGACAATGTTTTCGAGGCCTCGGTTCTATGGATTATCAAAAGCCTGTACTCGGGGCGCGTCGTCACGCAGTATCCGATCATCATAGGAGACAACACCTATTTCGGGGACATTGTCCTTCCTGACCTGAAGATCATTGTCGAACCTGATGGTCGTACGAAGTTCGGCGATAACGAGCAGGAGGTATGTGAGAACACTGGGAAGTGGCTCAGCCGCCAGCACGACCTGGCCAATGCGGGCTGGAGAGTGATCCGCGCACGCTGGCATGACACTGATGACATGGCTTCTTTCCGATCCAGCATGGCGACGCTTTTAGGAATTCGACATCTTCCCGTCACTCAGGAGTCTCTACGTCTGTGGGCGAAGCCTCGACAACCACATGTATCCCGAAAGCATCGATCTCAGCCGCAGTAGCACGGCTCGAGCATTCGTCCTTGACAAGTACGCCTTCGCCTCCGACGCCTCCCCAAACTCTCGTGCGATGTGTCTCCGCATGCTAAGCCGCTACCTGCATTTCAACCGTCTCTTCCACACGCCGACCCCCTAACCCGCACGTGGGCGCGGTTGCCCACACTCAGATGAGCGGGTTCACGTGCGGAATAGGCGGCCAAGGCTCGGGTGAGGGGTTCGACAAACAGGTGACCACCACCACGAAGGCGGGCCAGGCACGACGCCCCAGCTCACCCCGGGTGGCATCACAACACAACAAGCAGAAAACCAACACGCAACAACACGAAAGGAAACGACCTCAACAAGTCTCCACACAACCCGGGACTTGACTACCATCCACCAGCCCTTCCCCTGCCGTACACCCGCCACTGTGCCCACGCAAAGGACCCCGGCCTCGTCACGTGTGTACGGACGAGGCCGGGGTCCCAAGCGGTCACGAAACCGGATTACTCGCGGAAGTTCATGCCGAAGTCGATGGCACCCAGCGCGTCGAGGAAGTCCTCGGACACGGAGCCGTCGCCGAAGTCGGCCTCGGTGTAGTTCGAGTTCGCCATGGCCTCAGCCGTCGGCTCGACGATGACGTCGTTGTAGCGCGACAGACCGGTGCCAGCCGGGATGAGCTTACCGAGGATGACGTTCTCCTTGAGGCCCACCAGGGAGTCCGACTTGCCGTTCATGGCGGCCTCGGTCAGGACCTTGGTGGTCTCCTGGAAGGACGCGGCACTCAGCCACGAATCCGTGGCCAGCGACGCCTTCGTGATACCCATCAGCATCTGGCGGCCGGAGGCAGGCTGGCCGCCCTCGGACGCGACGCGGCGGTTCTGCGTCAGGTACGCCATGCGGTCGACGAGTTCGCCGGGCATGAACGTGGTGTCGCCGGGCTCCAGGATGGTGACGCGGCGCAGCATCTGACGGACGATGACCTCGATGTGCTTGGCGTGGATGCCCACGCCCTGGTCGCGGTACACCTTCTGGACCTCGTCTACGAGCATCTTCTGGGCCACGTTACGGCCCATGATGCGCAGGATTTCCTTGGGGTCCAGCTGGCCCTCGGTCAGCGGGGTGCCGGCGGCGATGTGCTGGCCCTCGGACACGAGGAGCTTCTGGCGACGCGACACCTCAATGACCAGGTCTTCCTTGCCATCGTCGCGGGTGATGATCACCTTACGAGCGCTGGGATCCTCGTCGTCGATGTGGACACGACCGGCTGCCTCGTTCATCTTGGCTTCGACCTTCGGGCTGCGCGCCTCGAAAAGCTCCTGAACACGGGGCAGACCCTGCGTGATGTCCGCGGCGGAGGCGGCACCACCGGTGTGGAACGTACGCATCGTCAGCTGTGTGCCGGGTTCGCCAATCGACTGGGCGGCGATAATGCCGACCGCCTCGCCGATGTCGACCTGCTTGCCGGTGGCCAGCGAGCGGCCGTAGCACTTTGCGCAGGTGCCGACCTGAGACTCACAGGTGAGGACGGAACGGCACACGATCTGCGAGACGCCGGCGGCAACCAGCTCGGCGAGCTGATCGTCGCCGAGGTCGGTGCCCGCGGGCATGACGACCTCTCCGGCCTCGTTCACGGCGTCGCGGGCGAGGTTACGGGCGTAAGCGGTCGTCTCGATGGTGTCGGACGCCTCCCACTCACCGAACTCGTTCTTCTTCGCGATGTCGATCTTCAGACCGGCGCGGGTGCCACAGTCGGCCTCGCGGACGATGACGTCCTGGGAGACGTCGACCAGACGACGGGTCAGGTAGCCCGACTCGGCGGTACGCAGAGCCGTATCGACCAGGCCCTTACGGGCACCGTGCGTGGCGATGAAGTACTCGAGAACGGTGAGACCCTCGCGGTAGTTTGCCTTAATGGGCTGCTCGATCAGCTTCTGCTTCGGGTCGGACACGAGGCCACGCATACCGGCGATCTGCTGAACCTGCGACCAGTTACCACGGGCGCCCGAGTTCACCATGCGGTACACGGTGTTGCGCTCGGAGAAGTTCGCGCGCATGTCCTCGGCGACCTCTTCGGTGCACTGCAGCCACAGCTTCACGAGTTCCTCGTAGCGGGTCTCCTCGAGGATGATACCCGTCTCGAACTGTTCGACGATCTCAGCGGCCTTGGCCTCGTAGCGGGCCAGGATCTCGCGCTTGCGCGGCGATGCCTGAATGTCGGAGAACGCAATCGTGATGCCCGACCAGGTCGACCAGTGGAAGCCGGCCGACTTGAGGGCATCGAGGCAGTCCGCGACGAGCACGTTCGGGTAGCGCTGCGTCAGCGTGTTCACGATGTTGCCGAGCTGCTTCTTGCCGACGACCTCGTTGACGAACGGGTAGTCGGTGGGCAGCAGTTCGTTGAAGATCGCACGGCCAAGGCTGGTCTCGAGGATCAGCTCGTCGCCGCTCTCCCAACCCTCGGGGGCTTCCCAGCCCTCGGGGGGCACGGTGCCGTCGGCGAAGCGGATGCGCGCGGTCGCATTCAGGTCCAGGTTGCCGGCGTCGAACGCCATCTGGGCCTCCGCCTGGCTGGAGAAGTACGGGACCACGGGGTTGCCGTCTTCGTCCGTCTCGACCGGGATCGACGGGTCGGGGTTCGAGGTCAGGTGGAACAGACCGATGATCATGTCCTGCGACGGCATGGCCACGGGGCGACCGTCGGAGGGCTTGAGGATGTTGTTCGTCGACAGCATGAGGATGCGGGCCTCGGCCTGCGCCTCAGCGCCCAGCGGCAGGTGGACAGCCATCTGGTCGCCGTCGAAGTCGGCGTTGAACGCGCCACAGGCGAGGGGGTGCAGCTGGATGGCCTTACCCTCAATCAGCTGCGGCTCGAACGCCTGGATGCCGAGGCGGTGGAGCGTAGGTGCGCGGTTGAGCAGCACGGGGTGCTCGCGGATGACGTCGTCGAGGACGTCCCACACCTCGGGGCGCTGACGCTCGACCTTGCGCTTGGCGGCCTTGACGTTCTGCGCGTAGTTCTTCTCAACCAGGCGCTTCATGACGAAGGGCTTGAACAGCTCCAGGGCCATCTGCTTGGGCAGACCACACTGGTGCAGCTGCAGCTGCGGGCCGACGACGATAACGGAACGACCCGAGTAGTCGACGCGCTTGCCGAGCAGGTTCTGACGGAAACGACCCTGCTTGCCCTTGAGCATGTCCGAGATCGACTTCAGCGGACGGTTGCCCGGACCCGCGACGGGGCGGCCACGGCGGCCGTTGTCGAAGAGGGCGTCAACGGACTCCTGAAGCATGCGCTTCTCGTTGTTGACGATGATCTCGGGGGCACCCAGCTCGAGCAGACGCTTGAGTCGAGTATTGCGGTTGATGACGCGACGGTACAGGTCGTTGAGGTCGGAGGTCGCGAAGCGACCGCCGTCCAGCTGAACCATGGGGCGCAGGTCCGGCGGGATCACGGGGATCTTGGTCAGTACCATCGAGGCCGGCGAGTTGCCGGTGGCGACGAAGGCGTTGATGACCTTCAGACGCTTGATGGCGCGGGCCTTGCGCGGGCCGGAATCAGAGGAGATGGTCTGACGCAGGGCGGCCACCTCGGCCACCAGGTCGAAGGTCTCCAGGCGCTTCTGGATGGCGGACGCGCCCATGTCACCCTTGAAGTAGGTGCCGTAGCGGGCCACCATGGCGCGGTAGAGGCGCTCGTCGCCCTCGAGGTCGCCGACCTTGAGGTCCTTGAAGCGCTCCCACACGGCCTCGAGGCCGTCAATGTCGCCGTCGAAGCGGCGGCGGATCTTAGCCATCTCGCGCTCGCCCTGCTTGCGTGCGCGCTCGCGCTCCGCCTGCGAGGCACCGTCGCGTTCAAGGGCGGCGATGTCGGACTCGAGCTGCTCCGCGAAGTCGTTGATCGTGGCGTCGCGGTTGTTTTCCATCTGCTTCTTCTGCACTTCGAGTTCGGCGCGCAGTTCAGCCAGATCCTCGTGGCGACCCTTTTCGTCGACCTCGGTGATCATGTAGGCAGCGAAGTAGATGACCTTTTCGAGGTCCTTGGGCGCGAGGTTGAGCACGTAGCCCAGGCGCGAGGGAACACCCTTGAAGTACCAGATGTGCGTGACGGGGGCGGCGAGGTCGATGTGACCCATGCGCTCACGGCGGACGCGGGAGCGAGTGACCTCAACTCCACACTTCTCGCAGATGATGCCCTTGTAGCGCACGCGCTTGTACTTGCCACACGCGCACTCCCAGTCGCGGGTGGGACCGAAGATCTGCTCACCGAACAGGCCGTCGCGCTCGGGCTTGAGCGTACGGTAGTTGATGGTCTCCGGCTTCTTCACCTCACCGTGGCTCCAGACGGCGATGTCGTCGCCGGTGGCCAGGGTGATCTTCAGGCTGTCGAACGTTTTGGCGTCCAGCAAAGTTATCTCTCCCTATCAGATCGCATCGATGGTCGCCGCAGCGTTCGGACGAGCATCGAGGGTGATGCCCAGGTCCTCACGCGCATTGAAATCTTCGTCCTGCTCACGCAGGTCAATGACGTTGCCGGCCGCGTCGAGGGCTTCGACGTTCAGGCACAGCGAGCGCATTTCCTGGATGAGGACTCGGAAGGACTCGGGGATGCCGGGCTCGGGGATGTCCTCGCCCTTGACGATGGCCTCGTAGACCTTGACACGGCCGTTGACGTCGTCGGACTTGACGGTGAGGAGCTCCTGGAGGGCGTGGGCGGCGCCGTACGCCTCCATGGCCCACACCTCCATCTCACCGAAGCGCTGACCACCGAACTGGGCCTTACCACCCAGCGGCTGCTGGGTAATCATGGAGTACGGACCCGTGGAGCGGGCGTGGATCTTGTCGTCGACCAGGTGGTGGAGCTTGAGCATGTAGGTGTAGCCCACCGAGATCGGGTACGGGAACGGTTCGCCGGAGCGGCCGTCGAACAGGCGCGCCTTGCCCTCGTAGTTGGTGAGGACGTCGCCGTCGCGGTTCGGGTTGACGTTGCGCAGCAGGCCGGCGAGTTCGTCGGCTTCGAGGCCGTCGAACACGGGGGTGGCGACGGGCGTGCCGGGCTCGGTCTTGATGCCGTCGGCGGGCAGGTGCGCAGCCCACTCTTCGCCGGCCTCGACAGCGGTCGAGGCATCCCAGCCCTGGTGGGCGAGCCACCCGAGGTGGTACTCGAGCACCTGGCCGACGTTCATTCGACCGGGGACGCCCAGCGGGTTGAGGATGATGTCGACGGGCGTGCCGTCGGCGAGGAAGGGCATATCCTCGACCGGGAGGATCTTGGACACGACGCCCTTGTTACCGTGGCGGCCGGCCATCTTGTCGCCGATCGTGATCTTGCGTCGCTGGGCGACGTAGACGCGCACGGTCTGGCGGACGCCGGGGTTGAGGTCGTCGTCGTCATCGTTGAACTCGCGGACGCCGATGACGATGCCCTCTTCGCCGTGGGGGACGCGCAGGGAGGTGTCGCGTACCTCGCGGGCCTTCTCGCCGAAGATGGCGCGCAGCAGGCGCTCTTCGGAGGTCAGCTCGGTCTCACCCTTCGGGGTGACCTTGCCGACGAGGATGTCGCCGGCGGTGACTTCGGCACCAATGCGGATGATGCCGCGCTCGTCCAGGTCAGCGAGGGATTCCTCGGAGACGTTGGGGATGTCGCGGGTGATTTCTTCCTCACCGAGCTTGGTTTCGCGAGCGTCGACCTCGTACTCCTCGATGTGGATCGAGGTGAGGATGTCCTCTTCCACGACGCGACGGCTCAGGATGATGGCGTCCTCGTAGTTGAGGCCTTCCCACGACATGTAGGCGACGAGCAGGTTCTTGCCGAGCGCGATCTCGCCGTTGGAGGTGGCGGGGCCGTCGGCCAGGACGTCGCCGACCTCGACGCGGTCGCCCTCGTCCACGATAACGCGCTGGTTGGTGCAGTTACCGGGGTTGGAGCGCTCGAACTTCTCGAGGCGGTAAGAGTCGCGGCCGCCCTCGTCCGTGGAGACGACGATCAGGTCCGCGGAGACCTCGGAGACGACGCCGGAGTGGGCGGCGAGGATCATTTCGCCGGAGTCGTGCGCGGCGCGCAGCTCCATGCCGGTGCCGACCAGCGGGGCTTCCGTGGTGAGCAGCGGCACGGCCTGACGCTGCATGTTCGCGCCCATGAGGGCTCGGTTCGCGTCGTCATGCTCGAGGAACGGAATGAAGGCCGCTGCGACGGACACCATCTGGCGGGCGGAGACGTCCATGTAGTCGACGCGATCACGGGCGATCAGGGTCGGGTCTTCGCCGGCGACACGGCACAGGACATCGTGCTCGGCGAAAGAGCCGTCGGCCTCGAGGGGCGACGAGGCCTGGGCGATGAAGTGCCCCTTCTCGTCGTCCGCGGTGAGGTAGCGGATTTCGTCCGTGACGCGGCCGTTTTCGACGACGCGGTAGGGCGTCTCGATGAAGCCGAAGGGGTTGATGCGCGCAAAGGTTGCGAGCGAGCCGATGAGGCCGATGTTCGGGCCTTCAGGGGACTCGATCGGGCACATACGACCGTAGTGCGAGGGGTGGACGTCTCGAACTTCCATGCCCGCGCGATCGCGGGACAGGCCGCCGGGACCCAAGGCCGACAGGCGGCGCTTGTGGGTCAGGCCGGCGAGCGGGTTGTTCTGGTCCATGAACTGCGAGAGCTGGGAGGTTCCGAAGAACTCCTTGATCGCGGCCACGACGGGGCGGATGTTGATCAGCGTCTGGGGCGTGATCGAGTCCGTTTCCTGGGTGGTCATGCGCTCGCGCACGGTGCGTTCCATGCGGGCGAGGCCGGTGCGGACCTGGCCCTGGATGAGTTCGCCGACGGCGCGGATGCGACGGTTCGCGAAGTTGTCGATGTCGTCGACCTCGACGCGGACCTCGACGGGTTCGCCATTTCGGGTGCCGCCGAAGGTCTTGTCGCCCTGGTGGAGGGCGAGCAGGTACTTGACGGTGGCGACGATGTCCTCGAGGGACAGGGTCGAGGCCTTGGGGTCGGCTTCGATGGCCAGCTTCTTGTTGATCTTGTAGCGGCCGACCTTTGCCAGGTCGTAGCGACGAGAGTCGAAGTAGAAGTTGTTGAGCAGCGTCTGGGCGGCGTCGACGTTCGCGGGTTCGCCGGGGCGCAGCTTGCGGTAGATGTCGAGCAGGGCCTCTTCCTGCGTGGCGACCGTGTCCTTTTCGAGGGTTTCGAGGAGGACCGGGTAGGCGGCGAAGGTGTCGCGAATCTCGGATTCGGTCATGCCGACGGCCTTGAGGAAGTGGGTGACCGACTGCTTACGCTTGCGGTCGATACGCACGCCGACGGCGTCGCGCTTGTCGATCTCGAACTCGAGCCATGCGCCGCGCGAAGGGATGATCTTCGCGCCGAAGGTTTCCTTGTCGGTCGAGCGGTCCGAGAGCTTCTCGAAGTACACGCCGGGGGAACGCACGAGCTGAGAGACGACGACACGCTCGGTGCCGTTGATGATGAAGGTACCGCGGGGGGTCATGAGCGGGAAGTCGCCCATGAACACGGTCTGAGATTTAATTTCGCCGGTCTCGTAGTTCATGAACTCGGCAGTCACATACATGGGTGCCGAGTACGTGTAGTCCTTCGCCTTGGCTTCCTCCATGGAGTACTTGGGGGATTCGAGGCGGTGGTCGTGGAACGACAGGCTCATGGTGCCTGCGACGTCCTCGATGGGGGAAATCTCGTGGAAGATTTCTTCGAGGCCGGAGACGTCGGGGACGTCACCTCGGCCGGATGCCTGTGCGGCTTCGACGCGGGCCTTCCACGCGTCGTTGCCCAGCAGCCAGTCGAAGCTCTCGACCTGCAGGCCCAGCAGATTGGGTGCCTGGAGGGGTTCGCGGAGCTTCGCGAACGAAATGCGGTGGCTGGGCTGTTTGGCGGTGCTGTTGGCAGCCAAAGGGGGTCCTTCCCTGCTGTTACGGTGCGCACGCTTCCTTATCACCCATTATCTGACGCGTCCTGGTCCGTCAAGCGCCTGTTACGACGGCTGGATACGGGTCACCTCGGGCATGATAAGGCGCAAATACTCAGCCTACCTTGACTCCCATCGCGAGTCAAGGCTGGATGTGATATGTGCAGGGATTCACGACGACGAGGCCGTGGTCGGCTTGCCCGTCAGGCGCGGCGGGCGCAGCTCCCAGTTGTGGCTGGCGGTACCCCAAGTCGGGCGTGAACCGACGACCGACATCAGGGCAACTGACGACCAATCGCTACGCTTGCAATTGGTCGCGGATCACTATGTTAACGACGGACTACAGGTGCCGTCACCACGCGAGACAGGCTGGACAATCGTTTCACGGTTTATGAACAACGCTGATAAGGGGTACCCGCGCGCATCGCGTAGGCGAGTTCAGCACGTTCAAGCTGTTCCTCAGCGCGCTCCTCCAACTCACATTCCCGCGCCAGTTCCTCGGGCGTGTATGTGGCACGTGCTTCGCGCACCACCTCGTCAAAGTCGTAGAAACCATCGGGAATTTCGCAGCTCATACCGCCTCCACCTAGCGACCTCAAAACCCACCATACAAAAGATCAACAAAACCGCAAGGCGCTATCTGAGGTCGTCTCCATCGACGAGGCCGTGGCTGACTTGCCCGTCAGACGCGGCGGGTGCGGCTCCCAGTTGTGGCTGATGGTGCCCCAAGTCGGGCTTGAACCGACGACCCACGGATTATGAGTCCGCTGCTCTGACCGACTGAGCTATTGGGGCGTGGCCATCTTAGCGGAGGAAGACGCTACCCTTCCACCGACACCCTCCCTGATCCGTCAGTCACGTCACAGCGACATAGGACCTTAGTCATGCCTATGGTGGTTTTACAAGGTCACAGCCAATAATTTTAAGGAGATGGCATGAACGTCGCGGAACAGATCGTGGCCCAGCTCGTCGACGCGGGAGTCCATCGGATCTACGGCATTGTCGGCGATTCGCTCAACCCCATCGTCGACGCCGTGCGCAAGACCGGCGGCTCGAAGAAGGGCGGCATCGACTGGATTCACGTCCGCCACGAGGAGGCGGCGGCGTTCGCTGCTTCGGCCGAGGCTCAGCTGACCGGCAAGCTCGCCGTGTGCGCGGGTTCATGCGGCCCGGGCAACCTGCACCTCATCAACGGCCTGTACGACGCGAACCGCACGGGCGCGCCTGTCCTGGCCATTGCCTCGCACATCCCGAGCGTCCAGATCGGCTCCACCTACTTCCAGGAAACGCACCCGGACCGCATCTTCGAGGAGTGCTCAGTTTACAACGAACTCATCTCCTCCGCGGCACAGTCGCCGCGCACCGTGAACTCGGCGATCCGCCACGCGGTCGGTCTGGGCGGCGTGTCGGTCATCACTCTGCCCGGCGATGTCTCCGACCTCAAGGCCGTCGAGCACGTTCCCACCTACGCGCCCGCTCGTCCCGCGACGCTGGCCCCGAACCCGGCGGACATCGACGAGGCCGCCGCCCTCCTGAATAAGGCGGACAAGGTCGCGATCTTCGCCGGCGCGGGCGTCGAGGGCGCCCACGACGAGGTCATCGCCCTGGCGGATGCGCTCAAGGCTCCTATTGGCCACTCTCTGCGCGGCAAGCACTTCATCCAGTACGACAATCCCTTCGATGTGGGTATGACGGGCCTGCTGGGCTACGGTGCGGCCGCGGAGGGCATGAACGACGCCGATGTGCTGATTCTGCTGGGCACCGACTTCCCCTACGACCAGTTCCTGCCCGATACCCCGACCATTCAGGTGGATACGCACGCGGAGAAGCTGGGTCGCCGCACGGACGTTGGCCTCGCGATTCACGCTCAGGTCAAGCCCTTCATTGAGGCGCTCCTCCCCCACTTACACGCTGGCCGCTCTGATTCCTTCCTGAAGTCCAAGATCAAGAAGCACTCGGAGATCATGCACGCTCCCGTGGGGGCCTACACGCGCAACGTGGAGAAGATGCGTCCGATCCATCCCGAGTACGCCGCTCATCTCCTCAACGAGACGGCTGCGAAGGACGCGATTTTCACCGCGGATACGGGCATGTGCAACGTGTGGACTGCCCGCTACATCGATCCGCTTGGCACGCGCCGTCTCATTGGTTCGCTCCTGCACGGCTCGATGGCGAACGCCCTGCCGATGGCCCTGGGTGCCCAGGTCGCCTACCCGGATCGCCAAGTCGTGTCGGTATCGGGTGACGGTGGCCTGTCGATGCTGCTCGGCGAGCTGATCTCCGCGAAGATGTACAACCTGCCCATCAAGGTGGTTGTCTTCAACAACTCGACGCTGGGCATGGTGAAGCTGGAGATGCTGGTCAACGGCCTCCCGGACTTCCAGACGGATGTCCCGGATACGAATTACGCCGAGATCGCGCGCGCAATTGGCTTCCACGCGGAGCGTGTCGAGGACGCGTCTCGCCTGGAGGCCGCGTACCGCGAGGCCTTCGCTGCGCCCGGCCCAGCCCTCGTCGAGGTCATCACGGACCCGAACGCCCTCTCCCTCCCGCCGGCCATCACAGGCGGCCAGGTCGTCGGTTTTGCGACCGCGATGAGCAAGATCGTCCTCAACCGCGGGATCGCCGAGGCCTTCTCGATGGCGACCTCCAACATGCGTAACATCCCGCGCCTGTAGGACCCTCCCCTCGGGAGGCTCTCTAGGGACGAGGCCGGAGCTGAGTCGCGCGGCGCGACCTGGCCCCGGCCTCGTGCTTAGGCGTACCGCCGGGCGATCGCCACCGCGTCGGGCACGTAGGAGCGACCAAAGACGGCGCAGTGGATCATGATGATGTGCGCCTGGTGCAGGGTGAGGCGCTCGCGCCAGCCGTCCTCCAGGGGCGAGGCCTCGTTGTAGGCGGCGAGGATGCGCTCATAGTAGGGGCAGCCGAAGACGGCGAGGGCAGCAAGGTCCTCCTCGGCGTGCCCGCCCTGCGCAGCGGGGTCGATGAGGACAGCTCCGCCGGGCGTCCACATGACGTTGCCGTTCCACAGGTCGCCGTGGGTGCGCGCGGCACCGACGTCCTCGCGCCGAGCGATCGCGTCGGCAACCAAGCGCGGCTGGCCGTGGTCGAGGTCGCCGGAGTCGAGGCGCTCGCACAGCCGCTCGATGACGCGGGCCCCGCCAACGCTGATCGAGCCATTGTCCCGACTGGGCTGCAGATAGGGCAGGATCCGGTCCTCGGCGTAGAACTCGCCCCAGCGGCGCGGCTCGCCCTCCTCGGCTGCGTGCGGTTGCAGCCGGATGTCCGATCGGCCCATCTGCGCCCGGCCGTCCCATCCGGGAGGCGCCGCCCCGAAGGCCGGGGCGCCCGCAGCGTGGGTGACGGCCAGCGCCCGGCCGAAGGCCTCCGCCCCGGCCGGCGTCACGCCGGTCGTCGTCAGGCGCGGCTCCTCCAACCAGCCCGGGCCGCTGGTCACCGGCACCACGTGCGCCCCGCCGTCGACCATCGCCTCGGCGAGCCAGGTCAGGCCCTGCGCCTCCAGGGCGGTGGAGACCGGGCCGTCGTCGTGCTTGCGGAAGACACTCATGGCCCCAGCCTGCCAGGCCCGCCGCCGTCGCGGGAGGGCGCAGGGAGAACCTCAGGAAGTTGGCGGCACCCCGGCGGGGGAGTCTGTGGGAAGTCGGCTTTGGCCGGGCCTGGGCTGTTCCCGCGCGACCAGTCCCGGCGCCAGGACCTGGCCCGCCGCCGTCACGGGAGGGCCCCGCGTTCCACGGAGCAAGCCGCCACCGGCCCGACCGCCCGGACTGGCTACCCTGTGCCCATGACTGCTCCCGCTCCGCTCTGGTCCTTCCTCGGGCCGGCCGGCACCTTCACCGAGATGGCGCTGCGCCAGGTCGCCCCCGTCGACGTCGAGCTCGACCCCTGCCCGGACGTGCCCACCGCCCTGGACCACCTGCGTGAGCGCACGGTGGAGGCCGCCGTCGTGCCCATTGAGAACTCCGTCGAGGGCGGGGTCAACGCCACGCTGGACAACCTCGTGGCCTCCACGCCCCTGGTCATCGCCGCCGAGATGGCCGTGCCGATCACCTTCGTCCTGGCCGGCCGCCCCGGTACCCGCCTGGAGGACGTGCGCGCCATCTCCACCCACCCGCACGCCTGGGCCCAGTGCCGCGGCTGGGTCCACCAGAACCTCCCCGAGGCCGTGTACGTCGCCGGGACCTCCACCTCGGCGCCCGCCCGCGCGCTGGCCGCCACCGAGGGGGACACCGGCTTCCAGGCCGTCC
>ERZ1699236.227-NODE-227-length-17788-cov-2.843610_pt1 | contig 17788 bp, 15 predicted proteins | sample MGYA00581538_ERZ1699236 | MGnify/ENA primary metagenome ERZ1699236 (study PRJEB42319, sample SAMD00040336) | human oral metagenome | material: saliva | host: Homo sapiens | study: EMG produced TPA metagenomics assembly of PRJDB4115 data set (Metgenomic analysis of... | reverse complement strand
TTCCTTCATATTCCATCTGAACGATTGATAGGACAGCACAACGTAAGATAATTTTTGGGAAGACAAAGGATAATACTGATACACTTCATTCAAAACAAGATAACATATGCTGTATAAGGAAAACCAATGACTATTCTTATCACCGGCGGTACCGGTTTTATCGGTTCCCATACCGTTGTTTCCCTGTTGAAATCAGGCTTTAATGCCGTGATTTTGGACAATTTGTGCAATTCGTCTGCCAACATCCTCCCGCGCTTGGAAAAGATTACCGGCAAGTCTGTGCCTTTTTACCAAGGGGATATCCGTGATCGTGAAGTGTTGCGTCAAATCTTTGCAGAACACGATATTGATGCCGTCATTCATTTTGCCGGCTTGAAAGCAGTCGGCGAAAGCGTGGCCGAACCAATGAAATACTATGACAACAATGTGTCGGGCAGCTTGGTTTTGGCTGAAGAAATGGCGCGTGTCGGTGTATTTAAGATTGTGTTCAGCTCATCTGCTACGGTTTACGGCGATCCGGGTAAAGTACCTTATACGGAAGATATGCAACCCGGGGATACGACCAGCCCTTATGGCACGTCGAAGTCTATGGTAGAGCGCATTTTGACGGATATCCAAAAGGCTGATCCGCGCTGGAGCGTGATTTTGTTGCGCTATTTCAACCCTATCGGTGCGCATGAAAGCGGTTTGATCGGCGAGCAGCCAAACTGTATCCCAAACAATCTGCTGCCTTATATCTGCCAAGTGGCTTCAGGCAAGCTGCCGCAATTGTCAGTTTTCGGCGACGACTACCCTACTCCCGATGGTACGGGTATGCGCGACTATATCCATGTGATGGATTTGGCGGAAGGCCATGTGGCGGCGATGCAGGCGAAAAGCAATGTGTCGGGCGTACACCTGTTTAATTTGGGTTCGGGACGTGCTTATTCGGTATTGGAAATCATCCGTGCCTTTGAGGCAGCCTCTGGTTTGACCATTCCGTTCCAAATCAAACCGCGTCGCGATGGCGATTTGGCCTGTTTCTACGCCGATCCCGCCTACACCAAAGCGCAAACCGGTTGGGAAACCAAGCGCGATTTGGCGCAGATGATGGAAGACTCATGGCGTTGGGTCAGCAACAACCCAAATGGCTACGACGATTAAGTTGACCTGATACAGGCCGTCTGAAAGAGATGTTTTCAGACGGCCTCTTTATCTGAAAAACACACATTCTGTCTGCTATAATCCGTTTATATTATTTTGACTATCCTCTGAAACTTATGAAAAAAATCCTTGTTACCGGCGGCGCAGGCTTTATCGGTTCTGCCGTTGTCCGTCATATTATCCAAAACACCCAAGACTCTGTCGTCAATGTCGATAAGCTGACTTATGCCGGCAATTTGGAATCTTTGACTGAGGTAGCAAGCAATCCTCGCTATGCTTTTGAGCAAGTGGATATTTGCGACCGCGCCGAACTCGACCGCGTATTCGCACAACACCAGCCTGATGCTGTGATGCACTTGGCTGCGGAAAGCCATGTCGACCGCTCTATCGATTCGGCAGGCGAGTTTATCCAAACCAATATCGTCGGCACATTCAATCTGCTTGAAGTGGCCCGCGCCTACTGGCAACAAATGCCGTCTGAAAAACGCGAAGCCTTCCGCTTCCACCATATTTCCACCGATGAAGTCTATGGCGATTTGCACGGCACGGACGATTTGTTCACCGAAACCACGCCATACGCGCCGTCCAGCCCCTACTCTGCCTCCAAAGCATCCAGCGACCACCTCGTCCGTGCATGGTTGCGTACTTACGGTTTGCCGACCATCGTAACCAACTGCTCCAACAACTACGGCCCCTACCATTTCCCGGAAAAACTCATTCCGCTGATGATTCTGAACGCGCTCGACGGCAAACCGCTGCCCGTTTACGGCGACGGTATGCAAATCCGCGACTGGCTGTTTGTCGAAGACCACGCGCGCGCGCTGTATCAGGTTGTTACCGAAGGTGTTGTCGGCGAGACCTACAATATCGGCGGCCACAATGAAAAAGCCAATATTGAAGTCGTCAAAACCATCTGCACCCTGCTGGAAGAGCTTGTTCCTGAAAAACCGGCCGGCGTGGCGCGTTATGAAGATTTGATTACTTTCGTACAAGACCGCCCCGGCCATGACGTGCGCTACGCCATCGACGCTGCCAAAATTGGCAGAGAGCTAGGCTGGAAACCTCAGGAAACATTCGAATCCGGCATCCGCAAAACGGTGCAATGGTATTTGGACAACAAAACCTGGTGGCAAAACGTATTGAACGGCAGCTATCGTTTAGAACGTTTAGGCACCGGAAAATAAGTTTTCAGACGGCCTATTCCCATATTAGGCCGTCTGAAAATCATGCAAACACACACTACTCAGGAGAAAACCCATGAAAGGCATCATCCTTGCCGGCGGCAGCGGCACACGCCTCTACCCCATCACGCGCGGCGTATCCAAACAGCTGCTGCCCGTGTACGACAAGCCCATGATTTACTATCCCCTGTCCGTATTGATGCTGGCAGGAATCCGCGATATTTTGGTGATTACCACGCCCGAAGACAACGCCTCTTTCAAACGTCTGCTCGGCGACGGCAGCGATTTCGGCATTTCCATCAGCTATGCCGTGCAACCCAGTCCGGACGGCTTGGCGCAAGCATTCATCATCGGCGAAGAATTTATCGGCAACGACAATGTTTGCTTGGTTTTGGGCGACAATATTTTCTACGGCCAATCATTTACGCAAACATTGAAACAAGCCGCCGCCAAGACCCACGGCGCAACCGTATTCGGTTATCAGGTCAAAGACCCCGAGCGTTTCGGCGTAGTCGAATTTGACGAAAACTTCAACGCCCTGTCTATCGAAGAAAAACCGCAACAGCCCAAATCCGATTGGGCAGTAACCGGCTTGTACTTCTACGACCGACGCGTCGTCGAGTTCGCCAAACAAATCAAACCGTCCGCCCGCGGCGAATTGGAAATTTCCGACCTCAACCAAATGTATTGGGGAGACGGTTCATTGTCGGTACAACTTTTGGGACGCGGTTTCGCATGGCTGGACACCGGCACCCACGAGAGCCTGCACGAAGCCGCTTCATTCGTGCAAACCGTGCAAAACATCCAAGACCTGCAAATCGCCTGCCTGGAAGAAATCGCTTGGCGCAACGGTTGGCTTTCCGATGAAAAACTGGAAGAGCTGGCGCACCCAATGGCGAAAAACCAATACGGCCAATATTTACTGCGCCTGTTGAAAAAATAATGTTTGAGGCCGTCTGAAACTTTTCAGACGGCCTTTGGATGAAAGATAAAAAGATGAACATCATTGATACCGCCATTCCTGACGTAAAACTGCTTGAGCCCCAAGTCTTCGGAGACGCGCGCGGCTTTTTTATGGAAACCTTTCGCGACGAGTGGTTCAAGACCCAAGTCTGCAACCGCACCTTCGTGCAGGAAAACCACTCCAAATCCGGCAAAGGCGTATTGCGCGGCCTGCACTATCAAACTGAAAACACACAAGGCAAACTCGTACGCGTGGTTGTCGGCGAAGTATTCGACGTGGCCGTCGATATGCGTAAAGACTCCCCCACTTTCGGCAAATGGGTAGGCGAAATTCTGTCCGCAGAAAACAAACGCCAACTGTGGGTACCCGAAGGTTTCGCTCACGGCTTCTATGTATTGAGCGATGAAGCCGAGTTCGTCTATAAATGTACAGACTATTACAACCCCAAAGCCGAACACTCGCTGATTTGGAATGATCCGACCGTCGGCATCGACTGGCCGTTGCAAGGCGAGCCGAACCTGTCGCCTAAAGACTTGGCCGGCAAAGTACTGGCCGAAGCCGTCACGTTTGAATGATTTCAAAACATAACAGAATCAACTGTTTCTATTTTGTAGTATTAGAAAGTTTCAAATGAATTTAAATAAAATTAGAAAATTTTTTAGAGAGCCCCATATCTTCTTTAGGGATTTTCTAAATAAACGCTTTCCTCCTTATAATGTAGAACAGCCTATTCCTGAAACTGAAGAATTCACTCTGATCAATGCAGATGCCAATCTTGCATCACTCACAGAAAACGTTTTGCCAAACTTTCCTATCGATGTTGTTTTTACTTGGGTCGACAATACTGATAAAGCATGGCAAGAACAGTATTACCGTACCCTGCAACCCATTGATCAGGAAGATATCGGCCTGTATGCGACCGACCCTGCCCGCTTTTCCAACCATAATGAACTTTTTTATTCAGTACAGGCCGTACAGAAGTTTATGCCGTGGGTCCGCAATATTTTTATCGTAACGGCGGATCAAAAACCTAAATGGTTAGATGAAAACACCCATTCTAAAATTAAATTAATCAATCATTCGCAAATTATTGATGCCAAATACTTACCAACGTTCAATTCCCACGTCATTGAAGCAAACTTATATAAAATTCCAGATTTAAGTGAACATTTTATTTATTTCAATGATGATGTTTTCGTTGCAAGACCACTGACGCCTAACCACTTTTTTGAAAATAATGGCTTGGCTTCCCTATTTGTTGCCAATAAAAGTCTGCAAAAAATGTATCAACGAGGATTAATTACGCCAACGTTAACTGCATCAGAACATGCTCTTATACTCTTAAAAAAATATTATCCAAAAATTAATATTGATACACCTTTAGTACATACCTATATTCCACTAAGAAAGACATCCTTTGAAAAGGCATGGTTATTATTTGAAGATGAAATAAATTCTTTCCTAAATAACAAGGTTCGCCATAATTCTGAACTTAATATGGCCAGTTTCTTGGTACCCTGGTTGATGTACCTTGACGGATACGCTACACCAAAACGTGAAATTTGCTACTATTTCAACATACGCAGTTCACATGCCCAGACTCAATATAAAAAATTATTATTTAAAAAAGAACATCTTCACATGCCCCATTCCTTCTGTATTAATGATCCAAACAGTAATAATGCTGAAAAAAACTATGCCCTACATTTCCGTAATTTTATGGACACTTACTTTGAAATAAAGGCAGAATAAATTTTCACATTAATGATATTTAATAGATAACATAATAATTTAAAATGATTTTTTCAACATTCGGCCTATTTAAACAACGTCTCTTGCTAACCAAATTTTTAGACAAAATTTCAATGGATAAGACCGCAGTATTTTGGGGCAAGAAACATCCCAAACGCAGAAAATTAGCACATATCTTAAGATTGCCCCTGCTCAATCTTGAGGACGGCTTTTTACGCTCGCTCGGACTGGGTGTCGCCGGTTATCCACCCTACTCCATCGTCTATGACGACATCGGCATCTACTACGACACCACCCATCCTTCGCGTTTGGAACAACTGATTCTCGCCGCCGATACCATGCCGTCTGAAACCTTGGCTCAGGCTCAGCAGGCGATGGATTTCATCCTGAGACATCATCTATCCAAATACAACCACGCGCCCGAACTTTCAGACGATCATCCTTTACGTTCCCCATCCAAGCCTGAAACTGTCCTCATCATCGACCAAACCTTCGGCGATATGGCTATCCAGTATGGCAGCGCAGACGCCTCTACGTTTGAACTGATGTTTCAGACGGCCTTGAATGAAAACCCACAAGCCGATATCTGGATCAAAACCCATCCCGATGTTTTGTGCGGCAAAAAACAAGGCTATCTGACCCGGCTGGCGCAGCAACACCGCGTCCATCTTCTGGCAGAAGACATCAATCCGATTTCTTTGTTGCAAAACGTCGATAAAGTTTATTGCGTTACCTCGCAAATGGGTTTTGAGGCGCTTTTATGCGGCAAACCGCTGACTACCTTCGGCCTGCCGTGGTATGCCGGATGGGGCGTGAACGACGACCGCCATCCTAAAATCGATAGCCTTGTTCGAACCCAACGACGCGCCCCCGCAACTTGCTGCAGCTCTTCGCCGCGGCCTATCTGCAATACAGCCGCTACCTCAACCCCAATACCGGCGAAGCAGGTAGCCTCTTTGATATCATCGACTATCTGGCAACGGTCAAACGTAAAAACGACAAATTGCGTGGCGAGTTGTATTGTGTCGGCATGTCTTTGTGGAAACGCGCGGTTGCCAAACCATTCTTTAACGTACCCTCTTGCCGTCTGAAATTTATCTCCTCCACCCAAAAACTGGCCGGTGTCAAACTGTCCGATGATGCACGTATCCTTGCTTGGGGCAACGGCAAAGAGGCCATCGTCCGTTTTGCCGAACAACACCACATCCCCCTGCTGCGCATGGAAGACGGCTTTATCCGCTCGGTCGGGCTTGGTTCTAATTTAGTCCCGCCGCTGTCGCTCGTTACCGACGATATGGGCATTTATTTCAATGCCGAAATCCCGTCCCGTCTTGAACACATCCTGCAAAACCAAAACTTCGACGATCAAGACTTTCAGACGGCCTTGAAGCTGCAAAAAATGTTGACCGAAAACCACATCAGCAAATACAACGTCGACAGCTCAGACTTTACCGCTCCATCAACCGACAAAACCGTGATCCTCGTTCCCGGCCAGGTTGAAGATGATGCGTCTATCCGCTACGGTTCGCCCCAAATCTACCGCAATCTGGATTTGCTCCGTACCGTACGCGAACGAAACCCCGATGCTTATATCATCTACAAACCGCATCCCGATGTAGTCAGCGGTAACCGTATCGGCCATATTTCCCCTGAAGATACGGCACGATATGCTGACCAAACTGCCGAACAAGCCGATATCCTGACCTGTCTCCAATACGCAGACGAAGTTCACACCATGACTTCGCTGACCGGTTTTGAAGCCTTGTTGCGCGGCAAAAAAGTCAGCTGCTACGGCCTGCCTTTCTATGCAGGCTGGGGGCTTACCCAAGATCTGCTCCCCATTCCGCGCCGCAGCCGCAGGCTTGAGCTTTGGCAGCTGATCGCCGGCACGCTCATCCACTATCCCGACTACATCCACCCCGAAACCCATCAGGCCATCAATGCGGAAACCGCTGCCCAAATCCTGATACGACAAAAAAATATGCAAAAAAACAACAACGGATTACATCGCGGGTACTTTGCCAAAAAATTAGGTAAAATCAAACAACTATATCGATCTTTTAAATAAATGCCATCAAAATTAACAATGCGTCATAAACCGGCTTCAATTGCGGCATCATTGCCTTTGCATCGTTAATACGCTTGGCGTATGCTTAAAAATTCAACCCAAAACTATTACACAAAAAACAAAATCACATTGCGACATGAAACAGCCCGTCCTCCAAAACAACCTGCAAAGCCTGCTTGAAAGCGCAGAAAACATCCTGCTGCTTCAAGGCCCTGTCGGCGATTTTTTTCAGCGCCTCGCCGACTGGCTGACCGCAAACGGCAAAACCGTGCATAAATTCAACTTTAATGCAGGCGACGACTATTTTTATCCGCCTACTCAAGCGCATACCGTTGCGTTTAACGACAGCTACGATGCCTTTCCCGAATTTTTGCAAAAATACATCATTCAACATCACATCCAGGCCGTTGTCTGCTTTGGCGACACACGTCCCTACCATCTCCTGGCCAAACGAATTGCAAACGAAAACCAAGCCAGTTTCTGGGCGTTTGAAGAAGGCTATTTCCGCCCCTACTACATCACATTAGAAAAAGACGGCGTCAACGCATTTTCCCCGTTGCCGCGCCGTACCGACTTTTTTCTGGAACAATTCCCCAAGCTGGCCCAACAAGAATACAAAGCGCCGACACCGGTACGCGGCGGGTTTACGCCTATGGCCAAAAACGCCGTCCGTTACTATATCGAATTGTTCCGCAACCCGAACAAGTACCCGAACTACATCCACCACCGCGCATCCAATGCCGGCCATTACCTCAAACTGTGGTCAATCTCCATCCTCAAGCGTTTGAACTACTATATTGAAGACATCCAAATCGCCAAACGCGTGGAGGCGGGCAAATACGGCAAGTTTTTTATTGTTCCCTTGCAGGTATTCAACGACAGCCAAGTCCGTATCCATTGCGACTTTCCCAGCGTCCGCAGCTTCCTGCTTCATGTTTTGAGTTCATTTGCCGAACACGCGCCTGCCGATACCAACATCATCATTAAGCATCATCCGATGGACCGCGGTTTTATCGACTACTGGCGCGACATTAAACGCTTTATCAAAGAACACCCCGAACTCAAAGGCCGCGTGACTTACGTCCATGATGTCCCCCTGCCCGTTTTCCTGCGCCACGGCCTCGGCATGGTTACCATCAACAGCACCAGCGGCCTGTCCGGCTTGATCCACAGCATGCCAGTAAAAGTCCTCGGCCGCGCCCATTACGACATTCCCGGCATAACCGACCAAAATACCTTGGCAGAATTTTGGAATCATCCGACGCCGCCTGACAGCGACCTGTTCCATGCCTACCGTATGTACCACCTCAACGTAACCCAAATTAACGGCAACTTCTACAGCCAGGTGTTTTTCCCTGACAAAAAAACCTCTGACTCTTCCACTCTGACAACCTGACTTAGCAAAAATAATTCAGGCCGTCTGAAATGTTTTTCAGACGGCCTGAAACAATCAATCCCCTAACACCGTCATGTAAACAAACCATAAAAAACCGCATTTATCATTAACAATAAATTACAAAAACAGTATAATGACCAAGCTGTCATGAACGCATGCCGACTCAAGCCGAAAGCTTTGTAACGTACTGAATAGAGATGTTTTCCCAGGAAAATAATACAACAAGCCAAACATCTTTAAAGGCAGACCGCTAAGGCAACTGCAAAACTGTGCCAAATCCTATTTTTTACAAAGCCATCGACCGGCATCGCCGCCTATATGCCGCAGCACCCGTCTTCCACTTTATCCGCCCGCAAACCATGACCGCCGCTCCTGAAATCCTCTACCGGCAAGCCGCCGCCCTTTTGGAACAATCCCATACCGCCCAAGCCCTGCCCCTGTTGCAACAGGCGGCAGAGCAAGGGTATGCGGAAGCTGCTTTCGTATTGGGCAACCATCTGCTGCAAAACGGCCAACCGGAGCAGGCACTTTCATGGTTGGAAGCCGCCGCGGCCCAACGCCATCCCAAAGCACTCTTCTCCCTGCTGCAACAGCGCGAACACAACGGCACCCCGACCGGACAGCTTCTCAACGACTATGCCTGGCTGGGTGAACAGGGGCACTCAGAAGCCCAATTAATCCTCATGCGTTACCACGCGCAACGCAACGATCCACAATCCCTCTACTGGGCGGAGCTTGCCGCCGCCCGATATGCCGCGCCCGCGTATTACCATCTGGCGCGCCATCATCAACGCCAAGGCGACGTTGCGACAGCCGTCGAACAATACGAAAAAGCGGCCGCACTCGGCGTAACTACCGCCTGTTGGCAACTCGGTCAAATCTACTTCTACGGCACAGGCATCAGCCCCGACCACGCACAAGCCGAACAATACCTCGAACAAGCCGCGCAAGCCGGCCATATCGCCGCACAAACCCTGCTGGCCGACCTTCTTGCCGCCCAACGCCGACCCGAAGCCTTGGAATGGTATCGTCGTGCCGCCGACAAGGAACAAGCGGAAGCTCAAGCCAAGCTGGCCCAATACGCCCTGACCGGCGAACTTTCCGAACGAGACCCGTTCCAAGCGGCACGCTACGCCAAAGCCGCCGCCGAGAAAAACCATCCCGAAGCCCTGAAAATCATGGGCGACCTCTACCGCTACGGCCTCGGCATCAAAGCCGACAACCATGTCGCACACGATTACTACCACCGTGCCGCCGCGCTGGGTTCTGCCGCCGCAGCACAAAAACTCATCAGCGACGCCGCGCTGTACCATCCGCAACAATACGAACAAATCAAAACAGCCGCCCTGCAACAGCAACAAACCGAGACCGCATACCGCTTGGCGGAAGCACAGGCCCGCGCCATCGGCCGTCCTGCCGACTACAATGCCGCGCGCAAAAATTACATGGAAGCGGCCGAATACCACCACAAAAACGCGGCGGCAGCCTTGGGCCGCATCTACCATTACGGCCTCGGCACGGCGCAAGACCCTCGGGCGGCCGCCCACTGGTACGCCATTGCTGCCGAACAAAACCACCCTTCCGCCCAATACCACCTCGCCTGTTTTTACTATCACGGGCAAGGTGTAAGCTGCCATGTCCCGACTGCCTGCTACTGGCTGCAGGCCGCCATCGGCAACGGGCATACCTCGGCCGGGTTATTAACATCCCTCTTGGAACAATGGCGCCGCGAAGCGCATCATGCCATCGGGAAAAAGGCCGTCTGAAAAGATTTACACACGCATTTTTTGACAATCTTTAACTATTCCCCTAATATTTGCCAGTTATTTTTCACGGACAAGCCATCGTTTTCATTTCTTTTCGGAAACACCTTGTCCGCGCATCAATACCATGACACTCGGCGGATAACGCCAAGCGTTGAAACACACTGCATCCGGAAAGAAACGGATACTCGGAAAAACATTTCTAGGAGGTGAAACAACATGGAATGGGAATTCAACAGTTATTACACACTGATTGCCGCCACGCTCGTGTTGCTGGTTGGTAAATTTCTGGTTCAAAAAATCAAATTCTTACGAGACTTCAATATTCCCGAGCCGGTCGCCGGCGGTCTAGTTGCCGCTATCGTCCTGTTCGCCCTGCACGAAGCCTACGGCGTCAGCTTCAAATTTGAAAAACCGCTGCAAGATGCGTTCATGCTTATCTTCTTTACATCCATCGGTTTGAGCGCCGACTTCTCCCGTTTGAAAGCGGGCGGCCTGCCTTTGGTCATCTTTACCGCCGTAGTGGGTGCATTCATCATCGTCCAAAACTTCGTCGGTGTCGGCTTGGCAAGCGCATTGGGTCTGGATCCGCTGATCGGCCTGATTACCGGTTCGATTACCCTGACCGGCGGTCACGGTACAGCCGGCGCATGGGGTCCTGACTTTGAAAGCAAATTCGGCCTGACCGGCGCAACCGGCTTGGGTATGGCTTCCGCCACCTTCGGCCTGGTATTCGGCGGTTTGATTGGTGGGCCTGTTGCACGCCGTCTGATCAACAAAATGGGCCGTAAACCTGTCGTCAAAACTGCCAAATCCGACGACAACGATGCTGCCGACGACGTCTTCGAACAAGCACAGCGCACCCGTCTGATTACGGCTGACTCCGCTGTCGAAACACTCGCGATGTTTGCCGCATGTTTGGCTTTTGCCGAAATCGTCGACGGCTACGACAAAGCCTTCTTCGACCTGCCTAAATTCGTATGGTGTCTGTTTGCCGGCGTGGTCATCCGCAACGTCCTGACTGCAACCTTCAAAGTCAATATGTTCGACCGCGCCATCGACGTATTCGGTAACGCCTCCCTGTCGCTCTTCCTCGCCATGGCTCTTCTGAACCTGAAACTGTGGGAATTGACCGGTCTGGCAGGCCCGGTAACCATCATCCTGGCCGTACAAACCGTCGTCATGATTTTGTACGCAACCTTCGTTACCTACGTCTTCATGGGCCGCGACTACGACGCCGCCGTCTTGGCAGCCGGCCACTGCGGTTTCGGTTTGGGTGCCACCCCGACTGCCGTTGCCAATATGCAGTCCATTACCCAAACTTTCGGCCCTTCGCACAAAGCCTTCCTGATTGTGCCTATGGTGGGTGCGTTCTTCGTTGACCTGCTCAACGCCGCCATCCTCTCCGGCTTCGTCAGCGTCATCAAAGGCTGATACGTCCGACATAGAAAAGCACTTGCCGCATTTACTTGCAGCAAGTGCTTTTGCTATGATAGGCACGTCAGGCCGTCTGAAAGGCCGTCACCTTCAGGAGTACCTATGTACAAAAAAACCGCTTCCGTATTGATTTTAAGCACGATTCTGCTTGCCGCATGCAGCAAAGAAGAGCCCAAAGCCGCACTTGATTGCGCCCAACCGGCCACACTGCAAAACATCCGTACCACCATCGAAGACACCCTCAAACAACAAGCGCGCTCCTTCGCCCGCAATGACAACCGCCAATTCGTCGATGCCGACAAAATCATCGCCGCCGGCCTCGAATTAGAAACCCTGCTTGAAGACCCCAAAGAAACCGAAGACGACGGCAAAGCCATCTGCCGCGCCAACCTCAAAATCCGTATTCCCGACACCATCCTCAAAACGGCCATAGACAACAGCCCGCTAATTTACGGCAACACCCCGTTGGCCGACATGCTCGAACAAAAACTGATGGGCAGCAACCTGACCTTTGAAAACAACACGTTCAGCACCACCCTGCTCTACACCCCCGACAAAGACGGCAAACCGGTTTTCGAAGACAATACCCTGAGTTCCACCGCCCAAACCCTTTCCGCCACCCTGCTGCCCTACGGCGTGAAAAGCATCGTCATGATAGACGGCAAACCTGTATCGAAAGAGCAGGCCATCAAACTGCTGCAAAACCAAAACACGGAAGAACCGCCCACCCTCAATCCGCAAGACATCCTTGAAAACAACGCCGCCAGCCAGGCTGCCGGCCTGACCGATGACGGCGACGATTCAGATTACGAAGTCCTGCGCCCCGACCATGAAACCCAACGCAACGAGCCGCCCGGCCTCAGCCAAAGCGAACTCGACAACGCACGCGCGCAAAACCGTCAGGCGGACGGCGAGATCAACGACCTCTGGGGCGGCATGGACAGCGACGTCAAACAACAAATCCTCGGCGAACAACGCGCCTGGATTCAAAGCAAAAAACTCAACTGCCAACAAGCCGCCGCGTCTGCAGACAACGCTGCACAAGCAGAATACCTGCGCCTGCAGTGTGAAACCCGCATGACCCGCGAACGCACGCAATACCTGCGCGGCTATTCCATCAACTAAAACCGATAAGGCCGTCTGAACATTCAGACGGCCCACAAGAAAGCACATCACATCATGCAATACCGAATCCACCGTGAAGGCGATGCCCAAGACACACCCTCTTCAGCCTCCACCCCCGTCGACAACTGGGAGCGCAACACCCTGCGCGAAGTCCTCCTCGCCGCCTACCAAGAACAACGCCGCGCCCGCATTTGGCGCAACATCTGGCGCGGCGTCGCCGTCCTCATCTTCCTCAGCCTGATTTTCGGCCTTGCGGAAGAAGAAGGAAAAACCACGAGCATCCAAGCCCGCAGCGAACACACCGCCGTTATCGACCTGACCGGCGAAATCGGCAACGACATCGACGACCAAGTCCAAATCCTGCGCGACAGCATGGAAGCCGCCTACGAAAACGGCAACGCCAAAGCCATCATCATCCGCGCCAACAGCCCCGGCGGTTCGCCTGTCGTGTCCAACACGGCCTTTAACGAAGTCCGCCGCCTCAAAGCCGAACACAAAGACATCCCCGTTTACCTCGTTGCCGAAGACATGTGCGCTTCCGGCTGCTATTACATTGCCGCTGCAGCCGACAAAATCTACGCCGACCCTTCCAGCATCGTCGGCAGCATCGGCGTGATCGGTGGCGGTTTCGACTTTACCGGCCTGATGGACAAAGCCGGTGTCAAACGCCGTCTGAAAACTGCCGGCAGCAACAAAGGCATGGGCGACCCTTTCACGCCTGAAACCCCGGCGCAAACCCAAATTTGGGAAAGCATGTTGGGCGATATCCACCAAGAATTTATCAAAGCCGTCAAACTCGGCCGCGGCGCAAGGTTGAAAGACAAACAGTATCCCGACGTTTTCAGCGGCCGCATCTACACCGGCAAAGAAGCCAAACAGGTCGGCCTGATTGACGACTTCGGCAGCATTTACAGCGTTGCCCGCGATGTCGTCAAAGCCCCCGATCTGGTCAACTACACGCCGCAAGACGATTTCAGCAAAATGCTCAGCCGCCGCTTCGGTGCGGAAGTGAAGGCCAAAGTCAAAGAAACTTTGTCTGAAATTTGGTAAACCAAAAAACCAAAAGGCCGTCTGAAACCCAAAACATGGGGCTTCAGACGGCCTTTTTATATGGTTTTTAAAATAAAACGCTGATTATTGTCCAAACATTTATCGGCTTCATCAAACCGGTAGGCAAATATCCCTGATGATGCTTTTACGGGAACACATTACGACTGTAAACGATTAAACCTCCACGTTTCAGACGGCCTGCTTCTGCATATTGTGCGCCATATCAAGCGCGGCGCGGACGGCGGTAATCAGGCTGCCGGAATCGGCTTTGCCCGTACCGGCCAAGTTCAAGGCCGTGCCATGATCGACGGAGGTGCGGATAAAGGGCAGGCCGAGGGTAATATTTACGCCTTCGCCGAAACCGGCGTATTTGAGCACCGGCAGCCCTTGGTCGTGATACATGGCAAGGACAGCATCGGCATCTTTAAGCAGGAAGGGTTGGAACACGGTATCGGCCGGATAAGGGCCGCGTGCGTCTATGCCTTCGGCCTGCAGGGCATGAAGTGCCGGAATAATGGTGTCGATTTCTTCGTGTCCCAAATGGCCGCCTTCGCCGGCGTGGGGATTGAGGCCGGTAACGAGGATGACCGGATTGGCTATGCCGAACTTATGGCGCAGGTCGTGTTCAAGAATGCGGACAACAGACTCAATTAAAGGCTTCGTGATGGCGGCGGAAATATCTTTCAGCGGCAGATGGGTGGTCACCAATGCCACACGCAGGCCGCCGCCGGTCAACATCATGACGACTTGTTCGGTATGGCTTTTTTCGGCGAGGTATTCGGTGTGGCCGCTGAAAAAGCCGTTGCCTGCGTGGGCATCGTTGATGATGCCTTTATGTAGCGGCGCAGTCACCATACCGGCAAACAGGCCGTCTGAAATGCCTTGATACGCCGTATCCAGCAGCCGGAGGACATACGCGGCATTGGCAGGATTGAGTTCGCCTGCCCGACACTCGGCATCTAAGGGAATATGCAGGACTTCGAGTTCGCCCTTGGGCAACGGATCGGCCGCTTGGGCTTGAAAATCGCGCAGGACGACGGACTTGCCGAGCTGTTCGGCCCTTTGCGCCAACAGGTTTGTATCGCACAAAACAACGGGGCGGCAAGGAAGGTCGGCGAAAGCCAAATCAAGGCAGATGTCGGGGCCGATGCCGGCCGGTTCGCCGGAAGTGATGGCGAGAATGGGAACAGTCATGGTGTTTCTCGGTACGGTTTGCAGTATTTAGACAACGTCAGGCAAAATGCCTGCCCTACTTTTGCAGATTAACACAAATACAAAAAGGCCGTCTGAAAACAGTTTCTGCTTGGTCAAACTGTTTTCAGACGGCCTTGGCTGTTTACCGTTTTACACTTAAGAACGGTGGCCGATCATGCGGTATAAAACATCGTGGCCTTGAATGCGGTGAACAACGACCATGGCAATGTGGCCGGCGACAAGCGCAAAAAGCAGCCAGCCGAGTTTGCCGTGCGCCATATTGCCGAGGTTGGCCATCCATTCGATTTTTTCAGGCGAACCCTGCATCACTTCGACACCGAATACTTTCAACGGGCCGCGGCCGCTACCGTATTGGCGGATCATGCCGATAACGGGAACGGCAAGCATGAGGACGTAAAGGGCAAGGTGGCCTGCTTTGGCGGCAAAGCTGTCGGCGGCAGGACGTTTGGACGCATTGAGCAAAGCCCAAACAATGCGCACGGCAATCACCAGCAGCGTGATGAAACCGATGGATTTGTGCACGCCGAAGAGTGCGCCGACCCATTCTTCGCCGTCATAAATGGTCCAGATGGCGATGGTGGTCAGGATGCCGATGAAACCGAGTACGGTCAGCCAGTGCAATGCGCGCGAGACGGTATCGTAGGTTTGGGGACGTGTAGTGGTCATAATGTTTCCTTGTTTTTGATTTATTTGATTTTTTGAAGCGGCGGATTGTATCAAAAATGCCCAACCAATTATGTTGCCTTTTTGAAGACATTTCGTAAATGTTTGAAAATTTTGAATAAACATCAGTTTTATCCGTCAGGCTGCCTAGGCCGTCTGAAAACAAGGGCAGGAATACCACCTTCTGCGCCGAACTCGGGCTAAAATAGGCGTTTTTATTCTCGGGTACGCATCGATGCAGGTTTGGATTCGGCGGTGTGCGCTGTTGCTGCTGCCTTTGGGTTTCTTGGCGGTCATGGTGGCCGCGCCTTTGCTGTCGCTGGCGTTTTACGACGGCGAGGGCGCTTGGGCGGAAGTGGTGGCTGACGACTATATGCGCCTGCGCTTGGGCTGGACGGTGGCGCAGGCAGTTTTGACCTGCGTCTTGGTTACAGCTTTGGGCGTACCTTCGGCGTGGGTGCTGGCGCGGATGGATTTTGCCGGACGGCGTATGGTTTTGCGTCTGCTGATGCTGCCTTTCGTGATGCCGACTTTGGTGGCGGGCATGGGCGTGCTGGCCTTGTTCGGCGCACACGGCATACTGGCGGCAGGTTGGCAGGACACGCCGTGGCTGCTGATTTACGGCAACGTGTTTTTCAACCTGCCGGTTTTGGTGCGCTCGGCGTATCAGGGATTTGTGCGTGTGCCGCAGGCGCGGTTGCTGTCGGCACAATCTTTGGGCGCGGACGCGTGGCGGCGGTTTGTCTGGGTCGAATGGCCGGTGGTGCGCGCGTGGGTCGCCGGCGGCGCGTGCCTGGTGTTTTTATATTGTTTTTCAGGCTTCGGGCTGGCCTTGCTGCTCGGCGGCGAACGCTTTGCAACGGTGGAAGTGGAAATCTACCGTCTGGTGGCGTATGAGTTGGACATGGCGCGTGCGTCTGTGTTGGTGTGGCTGGTGCTGGCGGTGACGGCGGCGGCAGGCGGTTTGTATGCGTATTGGAGCAAACGCGTGGCTGTGGATAAATCGGTCTCGCCTTTGCCTCCGCGTGCGCCGATATGGGCTTGGGAAAAATGGCTGACGGCAACGGTTTTGGCCATGTTGGCAGTGTGCTGTCTGCTGCCTTTGGCGGCGGTGTGGCTCAAGGCGGTATCGGCAGGCTCTTCGTGGGCAGTCTTGCTGGAAGCGCAAACGTGGGCGGCGGTGTGGAATACCGTCCGTTTCTCTGCGGCAGCCGTGGCGGCAGCAACGGTTTTGGGCGTGCTATATGCGGCAGCGGCACGGCAAATGGCGTGGTTGCGCGCGCTGATGTTTTTGCCGTTTATGGTGTCGCCCGTGTGCATCGCGTTTGGTGTTTTGCTGCTCTATCCGCAATGGACGGCTTCGCTGTGGCTGCTGACGGCGACTTATGCGCTGTTGGCGTATCCGTTTGTGGCCAAAGACGTATTGGCCGCATGGGACGGTTTGCCCAAAGATTACGCGGCGGCAGCGCGCACCATGGGCGCAAACGGTTTTCAGACGGCCTGTTATGTAACCACGCCTTTATTGAAACCGGCCTTGCGGCGCGGCCTGACCTTGGCTTCGGCGACGTGTATCGGCGAATTTCCGGCCACATTGTTCCTGTCGCGCCCCGAATGGCAGACGCTGACCACTTTGATTTACGATTATCTCGGGCGCGCCGGTGCGGACAATTACGGACGGGCGATGGTGTTGACGGCGGTATTGACCGCTTTGGCTTTAACGGCATTTTTGCTGGTGGACGAAGCGGAAGGACAAAAGGCCGTCTGAACGTGGTCGGCTCAAATTCCCTTCACATTCACCACACTATTGCCGCGCCTTGTATCGAAAATTGATTGAATCCGCTATATAATTTGTTTTTAACCGCACTCAACACGACCTATCATGACCGACTTAGAAACCAAACGCCTTGAAACCCAAGCCATGCTGGACAATGCCGACTTGCTGTTTGACCAAGAACAATGCCGCACGGCCCTGCAAAAAGTTGCCGACGACATCACCCGCGACTTGGCCGACAAATACCCCCTGCTGCTGCC
>ERZ1699236.225-NODE-225-length-17837-cov-2.270356_pt1 | contig 17837 bp, 18 predicted proteins | sample MGYA00581538_ERZ1699236 | MGnify/ENA primary metagenome ERZ1699236 (study PRJEB42319, sample SAMD00040336) | human oral metagenome | material: saliva | host: Homo sapiens | study: EMG produced TPA metagenomics assembly of PRJDB4115 data set (Metgenomic analysis of... | reverse complement strand
CAAAGAAGTGGCGTGTCCTCTGGGGTATGAGCTGAATGTTTATATCAAAAGCAATCTCATGGCTGAGCGGATTGTCCGAATTTATTCTCAAGTTCCATCAGTTATCTTGCGTCCTAGAGGGCTTTTTGGTATTGGAGATACCAGTATCTTTCCTAGGATTCTGCGCTTAAGTCAAAAACTGGCGATTCCACTTATCAGAGATGGCCAGCAAATGATGGACATGACCTGTGTGGAAAACGTAGCCTTGGCTGTTCGTCTGGCTTTGGAAATGTCAGAAGCGCAAGGAAAAGTTTACAACATTACCAACGGAGAATCCCGTAGTTTCAAAGATATGCTGGATGAAGCTTTAGATGGTTTACAGGTTCGTAAACGTTATGTTAAGTTGCCTGCTGCTTTTCTAGGTATTCTGGCACAGGGATTTGAAAGCTTTTATCGCTTCTTTCATATTGAAAAAGAGCCACCGCTGACTCTTTACACCTATTACTTAATGCGTTATAGTCAAACGCTGGATATATCAGCAGCAGTAAGGGATTTGGGCTATCAACCCAAGTTGACAATCAGTGAAGGGATTGCAAAATATGTCCAACATTATCGAGAAAATTGAGTATCTTCAGCCTGGGCGCTGCAGCAGTCACTTGCAGCAGATGTTTAAGGGAGTTGCCAAGAAAAAAATGATTTTTCCAGCTGGCGTTTTCTTCTTGAAGCATCGTGAGAAAGGCTATATTCTCTATGACACTGGCTATTCTCCAGCTATTCTGAAGCCCAATTTCAAATACTGGCTTTATGGTCTGGGAACGCCTGTTGATATGTCAGAAGAGGAGCGTGTAGATCGTCTGCTTGAGCAAAAAGGAATTGCGCCAGAAGATATTTCTTATGTCATCTTGTCGCACTTGCATCCAGATCACATCGGCGGAGCCGCTTTCTTTCCCAAGGCCCGCTTCATTCTGACCAAGACCGTTTTCAAAACGTATCAGCATGCCAAACTGAAGGATTTGATTTTTAAGGAATTTCTTCCGCAGGATTTTGAGAGTCGGTTGGAAGTGGTGGAACCTCAGCAGGTGCAAGCAGCATTCCTCTATCGCAAGACAGTTGACTTGTTTGGGGATGGCAGTATATATCTGGCCTCAGTTGATGGCCATGCCGCTGGTCAAGCTTGTCTCTTTTTGCCAGATTATCATCTGTTTATCGGAGCTGATTTGTGCTGGGGCGTGGATCTGTTGCCGTATACCGAGCAGATGCGTTTCTTGCCGTCACTGATCCAGAATAACAAGGAAGAATACATGGCCGGTGTGGCCTTGCTTCGGCAGTTGCTTGCTGTCGGCTATCAGGTGCTGGTCAGTCATGATCCGGCTGAGAGAGCGGAGCAGATTTTGTATGAAACTAGGAACATTTCTAAAAACCTTTAGCGTCATGCGCTGGGGGCATCGATTTAAGGATCGACAGGCTTTGGAACGCTATCAAATCAAGGCTTTAGCAGCCTATCGGGAATTTCTGCAGCAGGAATCGCCTTATTTTAAATCAGGCATTCCAGCAGATTTTAAGATGAATAAGGCCTTTATGATGGAGCATTTCAATGAGCTCAATACTCAGGGGCTGGATCGAGATGAGTTGTTAGCCTTGGCTCTGGAGAGCGAGCGGACACGTGATTTCAGCCCCATGATAGGAGAAATTGCTGTCGGCCTGTCTTCTGGGACATCTGGTCACCGAGGTTTATTTGTTACCACTGAAAAGGAGCGCAGTATGTGGGCGGCAGCCATCTTGGCCAAGATGCTGCCTAAAGGCAAACTCTTTGGACATAAAATCGCCTTCTTTCTTCGGGCAGACAACCAGCTCTATCAGACTGTCAATTCAGGCTTGATTTCTCTGGAGTACTTTGATACTTTTCAGGGAGCCGAAGAGCATGTAGAGCGTTTGAATGCTTACCAGCCAACGATTTTGGTAGCGCCAGCATCAATGCTCTTGGAGCTAGCTAAACAAGTCCAGGCAGGGAATTTGCAGATTGCCCCTAGCAAAGTCGTATCGGTGGCAGAGATTTTGGAAGAGCCAGATCGGCAGAGGATTCAAGTAGGATTTGGTCTGAAAAAGGTGGATCAGGTCTACCAAGCGACCGAGGGCTTTTTAGCCTGCAGCTGTGCCTACGGCAATCTTCATCTAAACGAAGACATTGTCCATGTAGATAAGCACTACTTGGATGATAGGCGCTTTTACCCAATTATTACGGATTTCAAGCGGACTTCTCAGCCAATTTTTCAATATGAGCTGAATGATATCTTGGTGGAAAATCCTGAACCTTGCCCCTGCGGGTCGGTCTTTACACGGATTGATAGGATTGAGGGGCGCTCGGATGATATTTTCATGTTTGAAAATGCTGCAGGTCAGTCGGTGGAGGTCTTTCCAGACTTTATCCGCCGTTGTCTGCTCTTGGTTGATGGGATTGGAGAATATCAAGTCGCTCAGAAAAAGGACTACTCGCTGACCATTGCTATCGAACATCGTAGTCAGCAGCGAGAAGACGAGATTATCCAGCAGTTTCAGAATTTGGCGACTGATAAAGACTTTCTTATGCCGGCTATTTCTTTTGAAGATTATCAGCGGGACAGAAGCCGTAAGTTGAAACGTATCTATCGGGCTTAAGAATGCTCCAAGTGGAAAAACATATGAATCAGAGGCTGAAGCGCTTTGGCAGTTTACCCAGCTGCCGAGCAGCCCCAAGTCTGACAAGAAGGAGTTTAATATGACTGCAGTAAAGAATCATATAAAGATAGTTGGTTACGGTACGCATCTACCTAGAAATACCGTGACTTTTAAGGATCAGACTCGGTATCGGGTGGTGGAAAATGAAGAAACCCAGCTTTCCATGGCGGTTAAGGCGATTGAAAAAGCCTTAGAGCAAGCGGGCTTGACAATCAAAGACATCGATTGTATCGTGTCAGCCAGTGCGGTGGGCGTTCAGCCTATTCCCTGCACTGCGGCCCTGATTCATGAGTTGGTAGCCAAGGGCTTGTCCATTCCAGCCATGGATATCAATACGACTTGTACAAGTTTTATCTCTGCTTTGAGTCTCATGTCTCATTTGTTGGAGGCTGGTGAGTATCATAGGATCCTCATCGTATCTAGTGAGGTTGGAAGCTTAGGGCTTAATCCCAATCAGAAAGAAAGTTTTGAGTTGTTCAGTGACGGAGCAGCAGCTTTGATTTTTGAAGCAACAGAGGAAGAAAGAGGGGTCATCTCCAGTCTGCAGCGGACGTGGTCTGAGGGAGCTCATGATACAGAGATTCGCGGTGGTTTGACATCTTTTCAGCCTAAGGAGTATTCGGATGCTACCAAGACTCACTACATGTTTGACATGAATGGTAAGAAGATACTCTTGCTCTCTGCCAGAAAAATTCCGGAAATGTTTAAAGAGTTTAAGGAAAAGAGTGGTCTCAGCCTATCTGACTTGGATTATATCATTCCGCATCAGGCGAGTCGGGCTCTGCCAATGGTCATGCGCAGCTTGGGTATTCCTGATGATAAATACCTTAATATTGTGCAAGACTATGGTAATATGGTGTCAGTAGCAGTGCCCTTCTCTCTCTGCTATGCTCTGGAGCGCAATCTAGTCAAGGAAGGGGACACCATCGCTCTGATGGGAACGGCAGCTGGTATGACAGTCAATATGCTGGCTATGAAATTATAATATAAGAAAAATAGGGTGTACAGAACCAAAAGAGGTTTTGTACACCCTGTATAATTTTTCAAAATATGAAAAGAGCTGGAACCCATTGGGTTCCAGCAACTTCTTACAGCATTTTCAAAAGAAATTCTGCTATTTGTTCAGGACTTTCTTTTTTTCCTCTTGCAATCCACATTTGGCAGACACCAAAGAAGGCGTTGGCGAGAAAGACTCTGCTGTATTCTTTTTCAAAATGATTGTAAACACGTCTACTAAAACGGTCCTGCAGACTATCTGCCAACATCACCTGCAGCTTATGGCGCAGGAAATTTTGAATCTCTTTCGTGCCGTTTTCTGTTAAAAGGGCGGCCAAGAGTGGCTCCAGCTGGAGGAACTGAAAGACCTCTGTAATCGCAGTTTGAATATCTTCTTGATTATTCTCAAAAATATATCCCAACTGATGAAAGAGGTTTTGCTGATAACGTTCAATCATATCGTACTTGTCCTTGTAGTGAGTATAAAAACTACTACGGCTGATGCCAGCAGCTTGAGCTAACTGGACAGTAGTGATATGGTCGAAGGACTGCTTATGCAGTAGTGAAACCATGGCTCTTTCAATAATAGCCTTGGTTTTTCGGCGTTTATTGCTTTCTAACATAAAATCTCCCTTTGAGGCTAAGCCTCAGTCTGCTCTTCAAGCGAATAGCCATCATAGCAAACTACTTTTTCTTTTTCTCCGTGTACTATTATATCAAATGTTTTTCCAGTGGAAAAGAGTTAAATTCCGGAATTAAGCATAGATAGTCAAAATTTTATCTGATTAGGCTAAATCGACTGGTAAAATAATAAAGCCGAGGCTTAAAGTAAAGTCTCGGCTTTTGTTATGAATATTATTTAAAGTAGAGGTAGTCAGGGTCAGGAGTGACATAAAGTAGCTCGCCTTCCTGTGAGAAGATAATAGAAATTTGTTCATTTTTATAAGAGTAAATTGTGTAGGTATTTTGTAATCTTGATGCTTGAGCAATGTCAACTACACCCGCTAAGAAAGCACGCGCTTGTTCGGTACTTATTTTTTGCTCCTGAATCAGTCTTTTAAGATTTTCTAATTCTTTTCTTCAAGTGCTTTGCTTTCAGATGCGAGGTCGGTGCTTATTTTTTCTGGTTCGCCGAGAATACTTTTAACTTTTTCTTGGGTATATCCTTTAAATTGAGGAATTTGAACTTCAAAACCGCCAGATTCATAGGATTGGTAATAAACCTTGGCATCGCCAGTCGCATAAATCTTATCTTTCTTAGCATGATCGGCATCTTCTGGAAGACCATCTGTGGTTTTTTCTATATCCCTACTAGAACTACTATTTTCTTTACTAGAACTTCTGGAAGAACTACTGCTGCTAGAGGAGCTGCTTTTGCTTTTGGAAGATTGCTTTGATGAGCTTGAGGAATCCTTTAAACTAACTTTTTTTCCTGATTTATCTGAATTAGAAGGGCGAGTGGTAGACTCTGAGTTAGATGGTACAAGGAAACGGCAGGCTGACAGCAGAAATAGTACTGCAACTAGAGAAAATAAGCTAAATGGTGTTCTTTTTTTCATTGTCTTAAACCTTTCTTTACTATGCTCAATCTGACTTGAGCTATTGTGATGTGAGGCATCTGCTGGCAGCAGTGTTTCACATGGAACCGTACCGTCAAGTTAAGATCTCGATGCTTGACTCCATTTACCTCGCTTATCATTCTAACATAATACTGATTTTCTGTGTAGCTACCAGTGGAAAAATATTTTTTATCTACAGATTATTTAGGGATTAAAGATACTAGGGCGAACTTATTCCGCTTCTCTACAATCTTTTTAAACAAAATTAGACAGCGTGTCCAATTTTTAAAGAATAAACTTGTAATAATTTTCGATTGGTGTATAATCAATTTTATCGAAATTTGGACACTGTGTATAATTTTAGGAGGTAGACATGTTAAGAGAATGGAAAGCTATTTTAAAAAAGCCGACTTTTATCATTGTGATGTTAGGAGTCTCTTTGATTCCTGCCTTGTATAATGTTATTTTCTTGAGCTCCATGTGGGATCCGTATGGAAAGGTATCGAACTTGCCAGTGGCGGTCGTCAATCAGGATAAAGCTGTAACTGCTAGTGGTAAGACCTTGTCTATAGGCAAGGATGTTGTTTCCAGCCTCAAGGAAAATAAAAATCTAGATTTTCACTTTGTCAGTAAAGAAGATGCTCAAAATGGTTTGGAAAAGGGTGATTACTACATGGTTGTGACGCTTCCAAGTGATTTATCTGAACGTGCAGCCAGTATTTTGACTGATAATCCTCAGCAAATGAAGATTGACTATCAAACGTCTAGCGGCCACAGTTTTATTGCTGGTAAGATGAGTGATTCAGCCATGGCTTCTTTGAAGCAGACGGTGGCGCAAAATGTGACGGATACTTATACAAGCGCCATATTTAAGAATATGGGAGATCTAAAAACGGGATTGGTTAAGGCATCTGATGGTGCTCAGCAATTAGCATCTGGCAGTCAACAACTAGGCTCAGGCAGTCAGACAATTGCAGATAACTTAAGAACTCTGAATCAAGCTACGAGCAAATTATCGTCCGGTGCAGCTCAATTTAACACAGGACTACAGACTTATACTGGGAGTGTTGCACAAGTATCGTCTGGACTGGGTAGTTTGTCAAATGGAATAAACACTTATGCTAATGGTGTAAGTACTGTGGCCGCAGGTGCAAATCAGCTGTCGGGTCGATCAGCAGACTTATTGGGTGGAGTCCAACAGCTCACCCAGTCAGGAGATGGAGTTCAGGCCTTATCAACAGGTGTAACGAATCTGAATACTGGCTTGGCTACATTAAAGTCCTCGGTAGATACCACCTTAGCTAACAACCAGCAAAATGTGAATGATTTGGCAGCTGGCTTGACTCAGTTGAATGCAAGTATTCAAGCTGCAGCAAGTGACTCAGCTGTTTCGACAGACAGCATTGAGGCTTCACTGACTAGCATAGCAGCATCCGCTCAGGCCATTATCAATAATAATCAAGACGCCAAGGCCGCAGCTTTGGCAAGTGTCCAAGGGACCAGTGCTTATCAAGGCCTTTCTAATGAGGCTAAGGCTGAGATTGACGCAGCAGTCAGTGCTAGTCAAGCAGGAAGTGATCAATCTGCTCAGGCGATTTTATCAGAAATCGATACAATGAGGGCTTCTCTTGAAACGATAAAAGGCGCTAGTCAAACAAAACTTAGTCAGTTAGAAGGTGCATCAAATCAAGTTCTGCCACAGGCAGCTAGCATGATCAATGGCCTTTATAATGGCTTATCAACGGTGAGTACTGGCCTCGGTTCAGCAAGCGGAGGAGCCAATCAACTAGTCGCAGGTGTAGACACCTTAAATGATAAACTAACGACTGGCGCGACACAATTGGAACAAGGGGTGACAAGCTATACCAATGCAGTCGGTCAGCTATCTGAGGGGACATCAGCTTTGGCAAGTAAGAACCCTGATTTGCTAGCAAATACAACAAAATTAGCAAACGGGGCAGCCCAATTAACAGATAAATCGCCAGAATTGACCTCTAGTTTCGGGAAATTAGCAGATGGAACCAATCAATTAGTGAGCGGAACAGGGAAGCTAGCTGATGGCAGCAGTGCTTTAACAGATAATCTCTCTAAACTTACTGAGGGAACGAGAGATTTGTCTAATGGACTCGCGGATGCAGGCGATAAATTGTCGATGGTTTCTACTAAGGAAGACAATGCAAAAACTCTGGCAGATCCTCTGACACTGAGCAAGACAGATGAGAATAAGGTAGAAAAAAACGGCATTGGGATGGCGCCATATATGATTTCAGTAGCTTTATTTGTGGCGGCTATTTCAACCAACATCATCTTTAGTACACTTCCATCGGGTCAAGAACCTAGGACGAAACGAGATTGGCTGAAGGCTCGTATAGAGGTAAATGGAGTCATTTCTGTCGTAGCGGGTGTTTTGGTCTATGGTGCTGTGCACTTGATAGGCCTATCTGCAAACCATGAGTGGGCAACCCTTGGTTTGATTGTCCTAGCCAGCATGACCTTTATGGCTCTTGTGACGGCTTTGGTTACTTGGGATAGCAAGCTCGGCGCCTTTGCTTCTCTGATTCTTTTGCTCTTACAGCTGGCTTCTAGTGCAGGAACCTATCCGCTGGAGCTGACTAGTAAGATTTTCCAAGTTATCAACCCTTGGCTGCCAATGAGCTATTCTGTATCGGGCTTACGCCAAACGATTTCTATGAACGGCCAAATTGGTAGTCAAGTGCTCTTCCTTGCTTTTGTTTTAGTTCTTTTCATGGCACTTGGTACTCTGGTCTATCGAACAGATAAAAAAAAGCTAGCTTAGGGTTCTTATTCTTATGAATCTGTAAAAATGTAGATGAAAAGTCTATCTGTAATTCGTTTACTTTTTCTCTCATCAACATCTCCTGAAAAGGGAGATGTTTTGTTTTCTTTAAGTTTTCTTTATCTTTCTTTTAAGTTTTCATCTTTAAAATTGCATTACATTCAAGAAAGATAGAGAGGGGAGAAGCCCATGGCAGAAAATTTTTTTCAACATCATTTTCAGCGCTTTGAAACCAAATACATCATTTCCAAGGAAACCTTATTGGATTTATTGCTAGAGTTTGAAGGCTATCTGGTGGAGGATGAGCGAGCTTATTCGACTATTAACAATCTCTACTACGATACGCCGTCTTATCAGCTCATTCGTGAGCCCTTGGAAAATCCTCACTTTGATGAGAAGGTGCGTTTGCGGACCTATCAAGAGCATCCTACCGAGGATAGTCAAGTCTTTTTGGAAATCAAGAAAAAGACAGAAGATCTGGTCACCAAACGCCGGCTTGCAGCAGATTTGCTGACGGCAGAAGCCTATCTAGACGGTGATTCCAGTCAGCTGACTGACCTTAAGATGGATAAGGAAATGGTCTGGTTGACCCAGCATTTTGGTCATATTCAGCCTATGATGTATATCGGCTACAATCGTTATTCGATGAAAGGGATTGAGGATGAGCAGATTCGGATTACCTTTGATCACGACCTGACCTACCGTCCTTATGATTTGAGTCTATTGGCCGGTCGTCATGGAGATCATCTCCTGCCAGCCAATCACGTCATCATGGAAGTTAAGATTCCAGAAGCTTGTCCGCTATGGCTGAGTGAAATCATGGATCGCTACCAGCTGTCTCCGAGCTCTTTCTCCAAATATGGCTTTGCCTATAAAAAGGCAAACTGTATCAGCAGCAAATAAAAAAGATAGGAAAAGAAAAATGAAACAATCAAAATCAACCCTTAAAAAAATTAAATTGATGATTCCACTGGTCTTGATGACAGCAGTGCTGGGAGCATGCAGCTCAAACGCCAGCAGCTCTACAGCTTCAAGCAGCACCCAGGCTGCTAACGCTACAAGCACCAGTCAGACTAAGACCAATACTTCTGATTACTTTGCCTCAGAGGACTCAAATGCTTCTTATGATGAGTCTAAGGCGACGACTATCAGCCTGAGTGGATCCAGTGCCAAGACCTCTGGTGACGGGGCTAGTGTCTCCGGCTCTACTGTGACAATCTCTGAGGCTGGGACCTATGTCGTTTCTGGAACGAGTGAAAATGTGCAGATTGTCGTCAAAGTAGGTGATAGCGACAAGGTTCAAATCGTCCTAAATGGTGTAACCATGAGCGGGACAGATGCAGCTATTCTAGTAGAAAATGCGGGTAAAACAAGCCTGACTCTGGCTGACGGCAGCCAAAACACCATCTCAGACTCATCAAATCATAGCAATACGGATGCAGATGCAGCTATCTATAGTAACTCTAATCTGACTCTCAATGGCTCTGGAAGCCTGACAGTTGATGGTAAGTATGAAACAGCGATTAAGTCTGAGCAGACCTTGCGGGTGACAGGTGGTACCTATACACTCAAGGCAGCTAAGAATGGTCTGTCAGCAGCTTCAGCCATTAATATCAAGGACGCTACTATTGATATCACAGCGACAGAAGATGCCATCCACGCGGACAATGATGAAGATACTTCTCTGGGGAATCTTTATATCCAGTCTGGCACCATCACGATTAATGCTGGTGATGATGGTCTGCACGCTAGCAATATAGCTTTGATTGATGGTGGGACGATTACGGTTTCCAAGAGTGTAGAAGCTCTGGAAGGAACCAATGTTACCATTAACGGCGGGAAATTGGATCTTTATGCGACAGATGATGGTATCAATGCAGCTAGTGATGTAACTGGAGCTGATATCTTTATCAAGATTACCGGTGGCGATATCAAGGTCGAGGTCGGCCAAGGCGATACCGATGCTATTGACTCCAACGGTGATGTCATCATGTCAGGAGGAAACTTGGATATTATTTCTACGGTATCTGCCTTTGACTTTGACGGAACAGCTACCTACACTGGCGGTACTATCACGGTCAATGGTGAAAGCCGAACAGAAATCACAGCAGACGGACCTGGCTCTGGTGGCCCTGGTGGCGGCGGTGCCCCAGGCGGCCAAGGCGGTTTTGGTGGACGATAAAAAAGCCAGCAAGATAACAATGAAATAGTGCCTAATGAAAGAGAAGAATCCTCATTCCAGCTGGAATGAGGATTTCTTGCTATTCATCAATTCTGATAGATAATTTTTCCGTATCCACCGTCACTTGAGCACCGATGGTGATGGTAAAGAGTGGCTGAGTATGAGCAAAGTCCAAGTCATAGAGGACAGGAATTGTCTTTAGAATAGGATGTTTATCCAAGATATAAAGAAGCAGCTCCTCTGTCATCTGACATTCTTTTGGAAAGCGGCCGATGAGAAGGGCCTGTGGGTTAGGATAGGCCTGAAGGAGGGCAGCTAGATTGCGTTCAAACTCCACATATTCATCTTCCTCCGCCTCTTCAACAAAGAGGACATAGTTTTCATCTGTCGGAGCATAGGGGGTGCCACGCAAGAGTGAGAAGGTGGAGAGATTACCGCCGATAGCAGTGGCTTGGGCTTGTCCATGGTTGTAGACTTTCCACTCTGTCTTATGAAAGGTCAGTGGCGCGTCGGGCAGATACCAAGCATTGTCGCCCCATTTTTCACTAGGAGTCAATTCATAAGAAGTCTGGCTGACGGCCTTGAGCCAGCTCTCGGTCTGATAGTCCTGCAGGGCATCCATTTTAAAGCTGGAGTAGGACGGTCCCATGTAGGTTTTCATGCCGGTCTTGCTATAGATAGCGTTGAGCAAGGCTGTTGTGTCTGAGTAGCCGCAGAAAATCTTAGGATTTCTAGCAATCAACTCAAAGTCCAGATAGGGCAGGAGCTCATTGCAGTTGAAACCGCCGATAGTGGCCAGAATAGCATCAACGGAGTCATCCGAAAAGGTAGCATGAATGTCTGCCACCCGGCTTTCGATGGAGGCAGAGCCTAATATATCATTTTCCAGATAATGCTCCGAAAAAGACACGGTAAATCCTAGCTTTTCCAAACGCTCCTTGGCGGCTAGATTGGCCTCAAAGCCACCGATGTGTTCGATTGACAACGAGGGGCTGACGATTCGAATGTGCATACCAGGTGTGAGTTTTTTCATAGGGACCTCCTTATGATAAATTTTTATAGAATATCATAGCACAAAGGCCAAGGCCTGTAAAGCAATCTTAGGGGATTGCGGGAATTTTTATCAAAAAAGGGAGCCGCTGGGGACTCCCTGATTGTATATATTCTTTTCTATGATTTATTCGCTAATCTTAATGCTGCCGCTTTGGGCGCTGGCAGTAAGTGTAGTTGTCGGATTTTCGACTTTACGGATGGCAGAGTCGCCAAGTTCATCGCCTTTGGAGTGCTCTACACTCATACCACTAGGGATATCAATTTCACCTAGATCTGTTTTCAGATCAAAGGATAGCTGCGACAGACTGCCAGAAACCAGATTCAGACTAATATCGCCCAGTTGGTCAGTGATAGAGATTGTACCAGCTAATTCCAACTGTTCAGAGTTCAGTGAGCCGCTTGAGATTTTCAGAGTGCTGTCGGAGATTTTGCTCGAGTTTAAGTTTACTTCTCCTAGAGAGCTTGCTATTTCGCCAGATGCGAACTGGCTGTTGCTCAGAGTGATGGTGCCCGAAGAAGCATTGATTTTTCCAGAGTTAATCTGACTGTTATTAAAGGTAATCTCTCCCAGAGAGTTCTTAAATTTACCAGATGCGAATTGGCTATCATTCACAGTCAACGAGCCATTGGATAGAGAGAAGTCAGCATTTTTGGCTGATAGATTGGACAGCGTAACATCTCCTAGTGACGAACTGCCGCTGAATGTCTCAAGCTTGGTCCCCTTGGGCAGGGAAAGCTGCACAGTACGCTTTCCTTGAGATTCTTGGTCAAATAAGCTGAGTAAGGAGCGGATGCCAGCGCTTATGTGGAAGGAGCCTGCACCATCTTCCTTGATGTTTAAGTTTCCGTTTTCAGAACTTGTCGTGATTTTTCCAAGCGAACTTCCATCAATCTGATAGTTACCATCGCTTTGGTAATAGGTCAAGTGAGCCTTGTCATCAGGAGATTCGCTGATGACGAGGTTTCTAGCTGCTAAGTTAATATTTAGGGAAGAAAGATCAGAGAAGCTTTCTTCTTTTTTCGTGAGTTTTACCTTGCTTTTGGCAGAATTGACCAAGTCGTTGACACCGCCTGTGGTGGAGCCGATAGTTGTCAAGGCTCCACCAAAGAGGCAGGCTAAAATAGCTGCGGATAAAAGAGGTTTTTTCAATTTGATGTTAGCCATGACGTGCTCCTTTCTTTGCGAAAAGTTGAGCTAGTTTGACAAAGCCAGCCTTGCCAAACTGAGTAACAGGAGAAATGCCTGCGTAGAAGATGCCAGACAGTCCCAGAGCTAGAACACTGAGCCCCAGAGTGAACAGGAAGGCCGGGATAGATGTCGTCAGTCCCACTGTCAAAGTGTCCCAGATTAGGCTGATGCCAAAGATAAAGAAGGCAAAGGCACCTATAGCCATGACTAGAGCAAAGATAAAGACTAAGAGGAAGAAAACAAAAGTCAAAAGGGCTGCTACTATAAAGAGCGGAATAGCCAAGGGTGCTGCCAAAATGGATAGGATAGCAATCTGGACGATGTTCTTAGTGTTTTTTGATGAACTGCTGTCTTGATTATCTTCCTCGACTTTTTTGTCCAAAAGATTCAACATAATCTCGTGGGCCGCTTCCTTAGGGCTGCCTAAATCAGCAATAGCGGCTGCCTCGCCCTCTGGGCCTACTTCGTCGAAGTACTCAGTGAAGTAATCCATAGTTTCCTCATAGTCCTTGCGTGGCAGTTTTTTCAGATATTTTTCTAGCTCAGCTAGATACTCGGTTCTTGTCATGACGGATGCTCCCTTCTATGATACCGCTGATGGTCATGGTATAAGTTTGCCACTCTTCTTTTAGAGTGAGTAGCTGTTCGTGCCCGTAGGTAGTGAGTGAATAGTATTTTCGTTTTCGTCCTTGGTACTCCTGCGAATAAGTCGTGAGGCAGTCATTTTGCTCCAGCTTCTTCAGAATGGGGTAAAGTGTTGATTCTTTGATATTGGCAATCAGCTTGATTGTCTGGCTGATTTCATAACCGTAGGAATCGTCTTTTTCAAGGATGGCTAAGATGAGAAACTCAATCAAAGCCGATGATGTGGGGAAAGACATAGGACCACCTCCTTGTGTAAAATATTTATATATAATCTTTCTATATATAGTCTACAACCTCTTGGGAAAAAAGTCAAGCAAAATATATAAAATTTTTATATATTTTTTGAAAAAGTCTTTTAATGGCTGTTTATAAGGCACATCAAAGTACCTTTCTTCCTTACAAGAACTTTACATCTTCCTTAGCTTTTGTGTTGAAAACATCTTCCATAAAATGGTAAAATGGTGTAAGTCTAACTAAAAATATAAGAGAGATCAATGAAAAAACATCAAACCCTATATAAATTTTTAGGCCAAACCCTATTATATTTTGTTATCTTTCTGGCCTTGCTTTATTTCTTTAGCTATCTGGGTCAGGGTCAGGGTGGCTTTATCTATAATGAATTTTAATGTGAGAGAGTAGGAAACAATGTCAAATAAAGTGATACATGATATGATTGAAGCGATTGAGCATTTTGCTCAGGTGCAGCCGGATTTTCCGGTTTATGATATTTTAGGTCAAGTTCATACTTATGGTGATTTAAAGAAGGATTCCGATTCGTTGGCGGCTCAGATTGACCGTTTGGGACTTCCTGACAAGTCTCCGGTTGTAGTCTTTGGCGGTCAGGAATACGAAATGCTGGCTACTTTTGTGGCCTTGACCAAGTCTGGTCATGCCTACATTCCTATCGACAGTCATTCAGCCTTAGAGCGCGTAGCAGCGATTGTGGAAGTTGCTGAGCCAAGCTTGATTATTGCCATCAATGATTTTCCACTGGCAGATGTGACAGCTCCTATTTTCAGTGCGGAGCAAGTTCAGACAGCTTTCAGAGAGGGAGCATCCTATGAGCTTAGCCATCCGGTGCAGGGAGATGATAATTATTACATCATTTTCACATCAGGAACGACTGGCAAACCTAAGGGAGTGCAGATTTCCCACAATAATTTGCTCAGCTTTACGAATTGGATGATTACGGATAAGGAGTTTGCGACTCCGGAGCGTCCTCAAATGTTGGCTCAGCCTCCTTATTCTTTTGACTTGTCAGTCATGTATTGGGCGCCGACTTTGGCCTTGGGAGGGACTCTTTTTGCCCTGCCTTCGGCAGTGACTCAGGATTTCAAGCAGCTGTTTGAGACGATTCTCAGTCTGCCTATTGCTATCTGGACGTCTACACCTTCCTTCGCGGACATGGCCTTGCTGTCGGATGACTTTAACAGCCAGAAGCTGCCTCAGCTGACGCATTTCTACTTTGACGGCGAGGAGTTGACGGTCAAGACAGCTCAGAAGCTTCGCGATCGTTTCCCTCAAGCTCGCATTATCAATGCTTACGGTCCGACTGAGGCAACAGTGGCCCTGTCTGCGGTAGCAGTGACAGACGAGATGCTGCAAAATTGCAAGCGCCTGCCGATTGGCTATACCAAGGCGGACTCTCCGACCTTTGTCATTGACGAAGAAGGGCGGAAAGTACCGAATGGCCAGCAGGGAGAAATCATCGTCTGCGGCCCAGCTGTATCCAAAGGCTATCTGAATAATCCTGAGAAGACAGCGGAGGCCTTCTTTGAATTTGAAGGTCTGCCAGCCTATCATACAGGAGATGTCGGCTCGATGACAGATGAAGGCTTGCTGCTCTACGGCGGCCGGATGGACTTCCAGATCAAGTTTAATGGTTTCCGTATTGAGCTGGAGGATGTGTCTCAGAACCTGAACAAATCGAAATACGTTGAATCTGCAGTGGCTGTGCCCCGCTACAACAAGGACCACAAGGTCCAAAATCTGCTGGCCTATGTCATTCTCAAAGACGGTGTGGCTAAGCAGTTTGAGCGGGAAATCGATATTACCAAGGCAATCAAGGAAGATCTGCAGGATATCATGATGTCCTACATGATGCCGTCCAAGTTCCTCTATCGAGAGACACTGCCTCTGACTCCAAATGGCAAGATTGACATTAAGGGGCTGATTAGCGAGGTCAATAAGCGATGATGGATTTCTTGAAACAGCTGCCTCACTTGGAACCCTACGGCAATCCAGTTTACTTTGTCTATATCGTTCTGGCAGTTCTGCCAATCTTTGTAGGACTTTTCTTTAAGAAACGCTTCCCCCTTTATGAAGCCTTGGTCAGCTTGGTCTTTATCGTCCTGATGCTGACAGGTCCCAGTCTGGCGCAGCTTTGTGCTTTGTTAGGCTATGTCATCTGGCAGATAGTCTGGGTTTATTCATACAAGCTCTATCGCCGGTCGCGGGACAGCAAGTGGATCTTTTATCTGCATACCTTGCTGGCGGTTCTGCCGCTTGTGCTTGTCAAGGTAGAGCCCGCGATCAGCGGTCATCAGTCTCTCTTTGGCTTTTTGGGGATTTCTTATCTGACCTTTCGCTCGGTAGGGATGATGATTGAGATGCGCGATGGGGTTCTGACAGAGTTCACGCTCTGGGAGTTCTTGCGTTTCCTGCTCTTCATGCCGACCTTTTCAAGCGGTCCTATTGATCGTTTCAAGCGTTTCAATGAAGACTATTTGAACATTCCTGAGCGCGATGAGCTGCTGGATATGCTGGAGCAGTCTGTCAAGTATATCATGCTAGGCTTCCTTTATAAGTTTATCCTAGCACATATCTTTGGACATCTCTTGCTGGGTCATGTCAAGACCTATGCTCTCTATACCGGCGGTTTCTTTAATCTGGGAACTCTGGGCGTTATGTATGTCTTTGGTCTGGATCTCTTCTTTGACTTTGCCGGTTATTCGATGTTTGCGCTAGCTATTTCCAACCTCATGGGAATCAAGAGCCCTATCAACTTTGATAAGCCTTTTCTCTCTCGTGATTTGAAAGAATTCTGGAATCGCTGGCACATGAGTCTGTCTTTTTGGTTCCGTGACTTTGTCTTTATGCGGCTGGTCATGGTCCTGATGCGCAATAAGGTCTTTAAAAACCGCAACACGACCTCTAGTGTGGCCTATCTGATCAACATGCTGATTATGGGCTTCTGGCATGGAGTGACCTGGTACTATATCGCCTACGGTCTCTTTCATGGAGCTGGTCTGGTCGTCAATGATGCCTGGCTGCGCAAGAAGAAAACGCTAAACAAAGAGCGCAAGGCTAAGGGACTTCCGCCTCTGCCAGACAATAAATGGACTCAAGCTTTGGGAGTTGTGGTGACCTTTCACGCAGTTATGTTCTCATTTTTGATCTTTTCTGGATTTTTAAATGAGCTTTGGTTTAAAAAATAAAAATGAATGAGGAAGAAAAATGGATATAAAAACAGAAGTAATTGAAATTATTGAAGAACTATTTATGGAAGATGTGTCAGACATGATGGACGAGGATTTGTTTGACGCTGGTGTCCTAGACAGTATGGGAACGGTCGAGCTGATTGTTGAGCTGGAAAACCGTTTTGATATCCGCGTGCCAGTGTCAGAGTTTGGCCGCGATGACTGGAACACAGCCAATAAAATCGTTGAAGGCGTAACGGAGCTTCGCAATGCTTAAACGACTCTGGCTGATTCTGGGGCCAGTTTTCTGCGCTATAGTCATGGTTGCCCTGCTCTTTTTCTTCTATCCGCTTGATAAAAAGCATGATATAGAAGCAGAGAAGCGCTCGGCAGTGACCCTGACAGCAGAAAACTTCAAGAGCCGCAGCAAGAAGGTGACAGCCTTGACCGATAAGAAGATGCGCTTTGTTCCCTTCTTTGGCTCTAGTGAATGGCTGCGCTTTGATAGCATGCATCCGGCAGTGCTGGCTGAGAAATACAACCGCTCCTATCGGCCTTATTTTCTAGGCCAGCGCGGGGCAGCATCATTTAATCAGTATTTTGGTATGCAGCAGATGTCCTCTGAGCTGGAGGGGCAAACGGCGGTCTATGTAGTGTCGCCCCAGTGGTTTACCAAGACTGGTTATGATGCTTCGGCCTTTCAGCAGTACTTCAACAGTGATCAGCTGACGGCTTATCTGTCTCAGCAGCAAGGAGATGCGGCGGCACAATACGCAGCCCAGCGACTCCTGCAGCTCTATCCAGATGTCGCTATGGCAGAGAGCGTGCAGAAGCTATCTGAAGGTAAAAAGCTGAGCAGCTTTGAAGAGCGCCATATTGAGATGATGGCTCATCTTAATGAGCGTCAAGATGCTTTTTTTAGCAACTTTGCTGCCCTTAATAATGAAAATTATGACCAGCGAATTTTGCCTTATATGGCTGATTTGCCAGACACCTTCTCCTATCAGGCTTTGGAAGAGATTGCTACAGCAGAGGCCAAGAAGAAGACCAATAACAATCAATTCGGCATAGACAATCAATTTTACAAGACCCGTCTGGCCGGCAAGGTTGCCAAGCTCAGAGGTTTTCAAACCAAGCAATCTTATGAAAAATCTCCTGAGTACAACGACTTGCAGCTGGTTCTGGACCAGTTCGCCAAGTCAAAGACTAATGTCATCTTCATCATTCAACCGGTCAATTCTAAGTGGATGGAGTATACAGGTCATGTCTATTATACACATATACGAGCCCACGAGAAGGACTC
>ERZ1699236.223-NODE-223-length-17955-cov-1.839186_pt1 | contig 17955 bp, 15 predicted proteins | sample MGYA00581538_ERZ1699236 | MGnify/ENA primary metagenome ERZ1699236 (study PRJEB42319, sample SAMD00040336) | human oral metagenome | material: saliva | host: Homo sapiens | study: EMG produced TPA metagenomics assembly of PRJDB4115 data set (Metgenomic analysis of... | reverse complement strand
ATATGAAGGTCGTGCTGCGGTCAAGGAAGCAGGGCGGATTTTGGTGGTCGAAGGCTATATGGACGTGGTCGCGCTGGCGCAATTCGGCGTGGGCTACGGCGTGGCGGCTTTGGGTACGGCGACGACGGCGGAACACGTCAAAATCCTGATGCGTCAGGCCGACAGTATTTATTTTTGTTTTGATGGCGACAGCGCGGGACGTAAAGCGGCTTGGCGCGCGTTGGAAAATGCGTTGCCGCAGTTGAAAGACGATAAATCGCTGCATTTTTTGTTCCTACCCGAAGAACACGACCCCGACAGCTACATCCGCGCCTATGGCAAAACGCAATTTGAAGATGCCTTGTTAAACCAAAGCAAGCCCCTATCGGAATACTTTTGGGAACATCTTTCAGACGGCCTCAACCTCAATACGCAAGAAGGCAAAGCAGAATTGGTCAAAACCAGTTCTCCGCTCTTGGCTCAGATTACCGCGCCGGCATTGGGCTATCTTCTGAAACAAAAACTCAGCGAGCTCGTAGGCATTGACCCGGACAACCTCGCCCAATTACTCGGACAAGAAGCGCCAAAACGGCACGTCAAACAAAAAAGTTACAAACTGCCGCCTATTTCTGTCAAACAGCCAACCATGCTGACGCTGGTTCAAAGACAGATACGCAGCCTCTTGATAAATCCGGCTTGGGCTTCATATATAGACCTAACCGATTATCTGGCTTTAAGCGGCGACTTTGCCTGCCTTGCCAATTTAGCCGAAACCATCAAGCATCACGATACGACTCCTGCAACTGCACAAGTGCTTGAATATATGCGCGGTTCACCCTATGAGGAAACCGTTAATCAAATCTTTTTATCGACCCTTCATTCTGAAGAAATGGAAGGGGATAACGAAGAAGATTGCGAAAGTTTCCAAATCGGCATGAAAAAGTTGTTAAATGAATTAAAATACAGTCAAATCGAAACTTTAAAGCAAAAAAGTATTCAAACTGGTTTGACCGAAAATGAAAAAAGACTATTGCTGTCGCTTTTGACGGCAAAGCAAAATTGAACGAACGGCAATCCCAGCCGAATCCAGCAACCTTCAGGCCGTCAGAAAAGCATTGTCCCAAGCTGCGAACATGATGATCCCGCAGAACACCCGTTCCAAAGAGCTTTCAGACGACCTCAGCGTTACAACCTGGCAGATTGAATTTAAATCGGTTGTAACTCTGTTCCGCCTTCAGGTGCATCATGCAAACCGTCGGCAAACCATCAGATCAAGAAAGTAATCCATGTCTAAAGACCAAAATCACGAAGACTATCAAGAACAGGACGACAACCGTCCGCTGACCCTCGAAGAGCAGCGCGCCCGCCTGCGCCAGCTCATCATCATGGGTAAGGAACGCGGCTACATCACTTATTCCGAAATTAATGACGCGCTGCCCGACGATATGTCCGACGCCGAGCAAATCGACAACATCGTCAGCATGATTTCCGGCCTGGGTATCCAAGTAACCGAGCAAGCCCCCGATGCTGAAGACATCCTCTTGAGCGACAATGCCGCCGCCCTGACCGACGACGATGCCGTTGAAGAAGCCGAAGCGGCACTTTCCAGCGCAGATTCAGAATTCGGCCGCACAACCGACCCTGTGCGTATGTATATGCGTGAAATGGGGCAAGTCGATCTGTTGACGCGTGAAGACGAAATCATCATCGCCAAAAAAATCGAAAATGCACTGAAAAACATGGTGCAGGCAATCTCAGCCTGCCCAGGCTCGATTGCTGAAATTCTGGCATTGATCGAGCAAGTCCGCAATGATGAAATCCGTGTGGATGAAGTGGTTGAAGCCATCATCGACCCTAATGAAGTCTTGTTGAACGAATTGGGCTTGGGCCATTTGGAAAATGCAAAACCTGATGACGAAGACGGCGAAACCGTTAGTGATGATGAGGATGGCGACGAGGAAGATGAAGACGACTCCGGCGGCGACTCTGAAGCCATATCCGCCGCCCATTTGGCCGAACTGAAACAAAAAGTTTTGGAACACTTCGCCTTTATCGAGAGTGAATACGGCAAAATGATCAAGCAGTTGGAAAAACACGGCAGTCAGCATGCCAACTACCTAAAACACCGCGATGCCATTGCCAACAAACTGTTAGAAGTCCGTTTTGCCACACGTCAAATCGAAAACCTGAGCAGCAACCTGCGCAGCCGCGTTGAAAACATCCGCAAACTTGAGCGTGAAATCCGCGATATCTGTATCGACCGCGTCCGCATGGATCGCGACTACTTCATCGAAAACTTCCTGCCCGCCATTACTGATTTGAAATGGGTAGAAGAAGAAGTGGCCAAAGGCCGTGTATGGGCAAACGCGTTAGATCGTTTCCGCCACGCCATCCTCGAAAAACAAACCGAGCTGGCAAATATGGAAGCAGAAACCCGCATTTCCATCGAAGAGTTGAAAGAAATCAACAAAAACATGGTGTTGAGCGAAAAAGAAACCTCAGCCGCCAAACAGGAAATGATTCAGGCCAACTTGCGTTTGGTTATTTCCATTGCCAAAAAATACACCAACCGCGGCTTGCAGTTCCTTGATTTGATTCAAGAAGGCAATATCGGTCTGATGAAGGCGGTAGACAAATTCGAATACCGCCGCGGCTACAAGTTCTCGACTTACGCCACATGGTGGATCCGTCAAGCGATTACCCGTTCCATCGCCGACCAAGCACGTACCATCCGCATTCCGGTTCACATGATTGAAACCATCAACAAAATGAACCGTATCTCGCGCCAATACCTGCAAGAAACCGGTGAAGAGCCTGATTCTGCCAAACTGGCCGAGCTAATGGAAATGCCGGAAGACAAAATCCGCAAAATCATGAAAATCGCCAAAGAGCCGATTTCCATGGAAACACCGATTGGCGATGATGACGATTCGCACTTGGGCGACTTCATCGAGGATGCCAACAACGTTGCGCCGGCAGAAGCTGCAATGTACACCAGCCTGCACGAAGTAACCAAAGAAATCCTCGAAAGCCTGACGCCGCGCGAAGCCAAAGTTTTGCGTATGCGTTTCGGTATCGATATGAATACCGACCACACGCTCGAAGAAGTCGGCAAACAATTTGACGTAACCCGCGAACGTATCCGTCAAATCGAAGCCAAAGCCCTGCGTAAGCTGCGCCATCCTACCCGCAGCGACCGCCTCCGCAGCTTCCTCGACAGCGAAGAAAACAAATCATAAAAGCAAGCCGCAGGTTGAAAGACCTGCGGTTTTTATTGGAATGTAAAAAGGCCGTCTGAAAACCAAATCTCAAAAGATTTAATCGTTTCAGACGGCCTTAAATTTTATTCGGCCTCAGTAGTTTTCTTTTTCGGACGGCGGCGGCGACGTTTGGGCTTGCCATCAGTTGATCCACTTTGTTTCTGACGCTTGTGATCATTGGCCGCAGTCATTTGCTGACGAGTTTCTTCATCGGCATGTTGGAAAGTTGTCCACCAAGAAGCCATCTCTTTATCAACCTCGCCAACCTCGCTACGCAAAATCAGGAAATCATAAGCGGCTCGGAAACGGGCTTGTGCTAACAGACGATACGGGCGCGCGCCGCGCATATTGTCGAATTGCGGCTGAAATTGCCAGATTTCACGCATGGTTGCAGAGAATCTTTGCGGTACGCCCCAACCTTTCTCCACCGTATCGCGCATGGTGTTCATCGCATCCATCAGCGCAGGGACAGATTTTTGACCATGGCTTTGATTGCGTTGCCAAATGGCGTTTAGTGTCGGCCATAATACCGCCGCCAATACAAAACCGACGGAAACGGACTTATCCGCACGAAGACGCTCATCGGTATTTTTCAAGGCCAACATAATCATACGGTTTTCAGCCGCTTCAGCAGTTTTCAAGGCATCTAAAAGTGGATGAATGCCTTCGGGAATGCCCAACTCGTTTAGCCGCTTCAAACAGGCACGAGAATAACCGGAAAACAGGATTTTCAGAATTTCATCAAAAAGACGGGCAACAGGCTCATTTTTCAGACGGCCTGCATATTCGGCAATCGGCAAAGCGGTTTGCTCTTCCACTTCAAAACCCAATTTACCCGACAAACGGACGGCGCGAAGAATACGGACAGGATCTTCCTGATAGCGTTCGGCAGGATCGCCTATCATCACCAATTTTTTATCGGCAACATCAGCCACGCCCTGATGGAAATCCCAAATCTCCTCTTTAATCGGGTCGTAATACAGCGCATTGCAAGTAAAGTCGCGACGCATGGCATCTTCTTCAATGCTGCCGTAAGTATTGTCCTTCATAATGCGGCCTTGCGCATTCTGCTGAACCTTATCGCCACCGCGAAACGTCGTCACTTCGATAGTTTCGGGGCCAATCATCACATGAACGATTTGAAAGCGGCGGCCGATAATGCGGCTGCGGCGGAATATTTTACGGATTTGCTCCGGTGTGGCATCGGTTGCAATATCAAAATCTTTGGGTTCAACCCCGAGCAACAAATCCCGAACGGCTCCCCCTACAACATAAGCCTGAAAACCGGCTTCATGCAGGCGTTTGGCAATTTTCTCAGCGGCAAAGCTCAACATATCCGCATGGATACCGTGTTGCTCAAGCGGAATAATCTCCTTTTCGGGCAACGACTTGACGTGTTTTTTAGGCAACACTTTATGCAGCCATTTTTTTAACATAAGCAGCTCTTTTCACAATAAAAAAGGCCGTCTGAAACTTGTCCGGCTTAAGCCTTTGCACAATATCCTGCCGTAGAAAGAACAAAACATTGAGCAAAGGCTTCAGACGGCCTAAAAAAGACGTGCCATTATACCTTATGGAAGTTCGATTAATTAGCGTATTGACAAAAAATATCGGCTATAATGACGGTCTGACAACGATTCAGGCAAAACATCATGTACCACTACAAATCCGAAGCTACCCAATTCCTCGACAAACTCATGGAAGACAATCCCGAAATGGAAGCGCAACGCCTCGAAAACCGCCATTTGCTGTGGGATGTTACCCTCAATCCGGCCGAACAGGCTGAATTTGAAGCGGCCAAAGTCAACAAAAAACCTTACACCTATTATCAAGACTAACCCATATCGGTATGACGACCAACACCCACAATACCGATCCGGCGTTACAGCAGTACCTCAACAGCATCGGTCAATCTGAACATCCCGTTTTGACCGCATTGCGCGAGCGCACCCAATCACATCGTCTGGGAAAGATGGCCATCGCACAAGAGCAGGCAGCCATGTTGGTGTGGTTGGCCAAATTATTGAATGCCAAAAAATATTTGGAAGTTGGTGTCTTTACCGGTTACAGCAGCACCGCCATGGCACTTACCCTCCCCGAGGACGGCAAAATCACGGCTTGCGACATCAATGTAACCTTTACCGATATTGCCCGTGAAACATGGCAGGCAGCAGGCGTAGCGCATAAAATCTCGCTTCATCTGCAGCCGGCTTTGCTGACTTTGGACGATTTGATAACGCAAGGCGAATCGGAAAGCTACGACTTGGCGCTTATCGATGCCGACAAACCGCCTACGCCGAAATATTTTGAACGCTGTTTGCAACTGGTACGGAGTGGCGGCGTGATTGCCATCGACAATATCTTATTGGGCGGGCGCGTCATGAATGAAGCTGCCGAAAACGATCCGCCCAGCTTGGATATCCTGCGCCATTTCAACCAAAACCTGCCGCACGATACACGCATTATTCCCATTACCCTGCCTATCGGCGACGGTTTGACACTGCTGCTAAAAAAATAAAACGACACAATCTGATGAAAACATTATCACGTTCCCTGTTTCTTTTACCGCTTACTCTATTGGCCGCATCATGCGCCGTTTCCCATCCCCATCAACCTGCCGACAATGCCAACTTTGTCCTGCCGGATATTCCGCGCGAGCCTTTGCCTGAAAAAAATATTCCCTATCCGCGCTTGGACGTACAAACCCAGATTGACCACTTGGGCATACAAATCGCCCGACTGGAACGCACCGTTGAAGAATTAAACCAACGCCTGCACACATTGGAACAACAGCGAACCATCAAACGTCCAACTCCTTTAGCTCCCAAACCCAAAGCCCAGCGTTTGGACGACCGCAAGCTGAAAATGAACTATTTGGCCAATGGCGGCGGCGTGCCGTCTGAAACAGACTCAGCCGCACAAAACGAACTGCGCCTTTATAATCAGGCACAAAAATACTACCAGCGCAACAACTTCTCTGCCGCAGTAGCCATTTTGAAAGAGGCAGACGGCGGCAACGGCAGCGAAATTGCCCGCCGCAATATGTACCTGCTTCTGCAAAGCCAACAACGTCTGGGCAACTGCGAATCCGTTATCGAAATCGGCAACCGCTATGCGAATCGATTCCGCAACAGCCCGCAAGCTCCCGACGCCATGTATAGCATCGGCCAGTGCCAATACAAACTGCAACAAAAAGACATTGCCCGCAGCACATGGCGCAAACTGATGAAAAGCTTCCCCAACAGCGAAGCGGCAAAACGCGCTGCAATCAGCCTGAAACAAAGATAAACGTTCAGACGGCCTTGTCATCCCCAAGGCCGTCTGAATATTTTTTTACCCTTAATCCATTCAAGCAAAAGGAACTCCTCATGATCCAAGTCGGCATTATTATGGGCAGCAACAGCGATTGGCCGGTGATGCAGCAGGCAGCACAATTTCTCAAAGAATTCGGCGTTGAATACGAAGCGCGTGTCGTCTCTGCACACCGTACGCCTGATTTGATGTTTGAATACGCCGAAACCGCACGCGAACGCGGCATCAAAGCCATCATTGCCGGCGCAGGCGGCGCAGCGCATTTGCCAGGCATGGTTGCAGCCAAAACCACGGTGCCCGTCTTGGGTGTTCCCGTGCCCAGCAAATATCTGCGCGGCGAAGACTCCCTGCTTTCGATTGTACAAATGCCCAAAGGCGTTCCTGTTGCCACATTTGCCATTGGCGAAGCAGGCGCGGCCAATGCAGCGCTGTTTGCCATTTCACTTTTAGCCAACGAAAATCCTGAATTGGCTGAAAAATTGGCGGCTTTCCGTGCCAAACAAGAACAAACCGTTCTAGCCATGGAATTGCCCGAAGCATAACGGACTAAGGCCGTCTGAAAGTTGTAAAAGGAAACTTAGATTTCGTTTGACACTTTTCAGACGGCCTGGTTTATTGATCAAATTAAATCAACATCATGAAACCCCTGGCATTCATCCTACTCTCCACCCTACTTTGTGCCTGCCAAAGCCCAAGTATTCCTGCTCAATCAACCGCCATTCCATCTCAGCAACAAGTCCAAGATACTACCGGCAACCTGATTATCTTCTATGATGCACAAACCGGTTCTGCGCCATTGCTAAAAGCAGTCAAAGCCTCCGGTGCAAGTTTGATTTATGAATACAAAAACCTGAACGGTATTGCTATTCGTCCGTCTTCCAAGACCAAGATTGAAGATGCCATTACCTATTTCAAAAAGGTAAACGGCGTATTGTCCGTCGAACAAGATAGGCTGCTGAAACTTCAATAATCGAGCTGGTTCTTCGGTCTAATAAAAAAGCCGTCTGAAACGTATTACAACGTTTTCAGACGGCCTTTTACTTGTTCAAAGCATTAAATCATGCCTCTGCCTTGCGCTTTTGGCTTGGCTTGGCCGAATTCCAATTTACTCAGCGCAGACAAATAGGCTTTGGCAGTTGCCACCAACACGTCGGTATCTGCACCTTGGCCGTTGACCACACGGTCGCCGCGTTGCAGGCGGACGGAAGTTTCGCCTTGGCTTTCCGTGCCTTGAGTTACCGCATTGACAGAGTAAATCTGCAAGGTTGCGCCACTTTGCGCCACGCTTTCAATGGCTTTGAAGATGGCATCAACAGGGCCTGAGCCGCTAGCGGAAGCGTGTTTTTCTTCGCCGCGAATACTGAACACAATATCGGCGCGCGGCTCTTCGCCGGTTTCAGTGCTGATTTTTTGGGAAATGAATTTGTAGCTTTCGGTATTCATATTGCCCATTTCGTCAGACACCAAAGCGTGCAGGTCTTCATCAAAGATTTCGCGTTTCTTATCCGCCAGCTCTTTGAAGCGTGCAAATGCCGCGTTCAACGCCTCTTCGCTTTCCAACTCGATGCCCAAATCTGCCAGCTTGCTGCGGAATGCGCTGCGACCGGAGAGTTTGCCCAAAGTCAAGCGATTGGTTGACCAGCCGACTGATTCGGCAGTCATGATTTCATAGGTTTCAGGGTGTTTCAACACGCCGTCTTGATGGATGCCTGATTCGTGCGCAAAGGCGTTTGCGCCGACTACTGCTTTGTTTGGCTGAATCGGATAGCCGGTGATAGTAGATACTAGTTTGGATACCGGTACGATTTGCGTGGTATCGATGCCGGTTTCCAAGCCAAACAAATCATGGCGCACTTTCAACGCCATCACGATTTCTTCAAGGCTGGCATTGCCCGCGCGTTCGCCCAAACCGTTGATAGTACATTCCACCTGGCGCACGCCTGCCTGAACGGCGGCCAGCGAGTTGGCAACCGCCATACCCAAGTCGTTGTGGCAGTGGGTCGACCAGACTACTTTGTCGCCGTTGGGCACGCTTTTGATGATGTTGCTGATACGCTCGTACCATACGGAAGGGATGGAGTAGCCGACGGTATCGGGAATATTGATGGTGGTCGCGCCCGCTTCGATAACCGCCGTAAAGATTTTGGCGAGGAAATCCAAATCCGAACGCACGGCGTCTTCGGCGGAAAATTCCACATCGTCGGTGTATTCTTTAGCAATTTTCACCGCTTTGACCGCCGCATCGATGACCTGCTGCGGCTTCATTTTCAGTTTGTGCTCCATGTGGATGGGGCTGGTGGCGATGAAGGTATGGATGCGTTTTTTCGGCGCGGGGGAAACGGCTTCGCCTGCTTTGCGCACATCGTTTTCAACGGCACGCGCCAGCGAGCAGACCGTGGATTTGGTGATGATTTTGGCAATCGCATTGACCGACTCGAAATCACCCGGGCTGGCGGCGGCAAAACCCGCCTCAATCACATCCACGCCCATTTTCTCCAACTGGCGGGCAATGCGGATTTTCTCCTCTTTGGTCATGGATGCACCGGGCGACTGCTCGCCGTCGCGCATGGTGGTGTCGAAAATAATTACTCGGTTGGTCTGTGTCATTTCTGTTCTCTCCAGAGATTCGTTTTTTTGTAAAAAAGCATTCAAATCAAGCGGTCTGCCTTGCGCTTCCGCCAAAGCGGTCAGTTTTTGCAACTGAGCCAAAGGCAGGGAACCGCGTGTACGCCATTTATAGATAGCCGCCGTCGTTGCAGCATTTTCCGGGTCATGCTGTTTCAGGGCTTCGGCCAGCGCGTTTACGCCGCCAAAATAGGCAACCAAACGGTCAATGTCTAATTGCATGATGTTCCTTGTCCAAATCTGATTAAGATTATTGTGTTCTGGTTTTGCATTATACTCATTTTAGACAAAACGACAATCTATTTTTATCAAAATATTAGTGTAAATTTTAAAAATTGAGAAATTTTTATACATTTTGTCTAATTTGAACTATTAAAAGCCCCTCTCAAACCGAACACATCCTAAATATAGTAAACTAATCCCCTATTTCCCCGATTTGAAACACATTATGCCCCACACCATCCCAACCAACTGCTCCGACATCGAATGGCGCAACGAAAGCACACAAAAGCCGCCCAAGCAGGCGGTTTACATACAAGAAGCAGGCGCAGCAGAAATCTTAAAAAATGCCCACGCGCAAACTGCAACTGTTTGGACTGGCGATTTTCACAATGCCAAGCAAGTCTTATCCGCAATGAAAAAACGTATCCGCAGGCCGTCTGAAAAAAAGAAAGACGTACCTGCCGATATTCAGACGGCCTTTCATGCCCACCGTATGAAACAGGCGCAACAAAGCCGTTTGCTCAATATGCTTGCCGTTGAAATCCAACCTAATTTTCAACTGGATAATGCACGCGCACCCGACATCTACGCCGCTCTGGGCGATGTTTACGATACCCCAAACGACAAACCATTTCTCTTGCCGCTGAATCAATTACTGGGCTTTATCGGTGCGCACGAGTGGCACAAAAAAGGCATAGACATTCCTCAACTAGACGGAAAAATCCATGTTCCTTTCGGCGTTTTCTCTCCACTTCGTGGCGAATATTTGGATTTAATCGCCCAAGCGCCACTCGCTCCCAATATTCAGACGGCCTTTGACATCGGCACCGGCTCAGGTGTTATTGCCGCAATTTTGGCCAAGCGAGGCATACCCGACATCATTGCCACGGACACCAACCCAAAAGCAATAGCCTGCGCCACAGCAAACCTTGAGCGTCTAAGCCTAGATAAAGCTGTCAGCATCCAATCGATTGATTTATTTCCCGAAACTTGCGCCGACCTTATCGTCTGCAATCCGCCTTGGCTGCCGGCAAAACCGACCTCCGCTATTGAGACTGCACTTTACGACCCAAACAATGCCATGTTGACAGCCTTCCTCAACGGTGTACGTCATTACTTAAATCCAAACGGCGAAGCCTGGCTGATTATTTCCGATTTGGCAGAACACTTGCATTTACGCGATAAAGACTTCCTAAACCAATGCTTTCAGACGGCCTCACTCGATGTCGTCGATATTCTGAAAACCAAGCCGCAGCATAAAAAAGCAATAGATGAATCCGATCCTTTGGCGTTTGCCAGAAACAAGGAAACTACTTATCTATACCGTTTGAAAGCGATATAAAATCAAGGCCGTCTGAACATTCAGACGGCCTTTAAGCATTTCCATAAAAGAAAACGGCATATCCGTAAAGATATGCCGTCGATGGGAGCAGGGACTGCTATATTTGGCAGTGGTTTGTGTTTTAGTCCTCTTGCGCCGCTGTTTGCAGGTAGTTTGGCAAACCAACTTTGCCAATCAATTCCTGCTGAGTTTCAAGCCAGTCGATGTGTTCTTCGTTGATGTCTTTTTGTTTTTCCAACAAATCACGGCTGACGTAGTCTTGTTGCTCTTCTGCAAGAGCGATGGCTGCAACCAGAGCATCATGTTTTTCATACTCTTTTTTCAGATCGCAGGCAATGATTTCTTCGGTAGATTCACCGATCAACAGTTTACCCAATTCTTGCAGATTAGGCAGGCCTTCCAAGAACAAAATACGCTCGATCAAATCGTCTGCGGATTTCATTTCGCGGATGGATTGTTTGAAGAAGTGTTCGCCCAATTCTTCAAAGCCCCAGTTTTTCAAAATGCGGGCATGCAGGAAGTATTGGTTAATGGTAATCAGCAACAAACCTAAGTTTTTGTTCAGCTCGCGAATAACTGAGATATTACCTTTCATATTCAGCTCCTTAATATGTTATACGCTAGATTACAGTTGGCTTTGGTAGTAGTTGCCTTCGCCGACCAATTCGATCAGACGCAGTTGTTGTTCCAACCAGTGAGCGTGATCTTCTTCAGTATCTTTCAGTTGGGCAACCATCAAATCACGCGTAACGTAGTCTTGAGCTTCTTCGCACAATTTGATGCCTTTTTTCAGCGCATCGCGTACTTCGTATTCAGTGTTCAAGTCTGCTTTCAGGCAAGAGATTACGTCAGTACCGATGTTCAGTTCGGCACGGGTCATTTTAGGCGTACCACCCAACATCAGGATACGACGGATGAAGTCTTCGGCGTGAGTGGTTTCTTCTTCCATCTCGTGGTTCAAACGTTCGAACAGTTTGGTGTAACCCCATTCAGAGTACAGGCGAGAGTGGATAAAATATTGGTCGCGAGCAGCCAACTCACCAGACAATAATTCGTTCATGTAATCAATAACTGCTTGGTTGCCTTGCATAATTCTTTCTCTTTCTTTTAAAAGTTGATAATCACGAATGAAGATTCGTATGTTGTTATGGAATGAGGTAATTGTATGCACAAGTAGCGCTTTTGACAAATTTTCTATTTAAAATACAAACAATTATCAAAAAATTTAACCCACCTAAAAGGCCGTCTGAAAAATTAATCCCCTGTTTTTAATAACAATTTTTTGACATTGGTATTAAGAATCCATTGCATCATTCAAAAAAATTTACATTCGTTAACCATAGATAAAAGCAAATAATCCAACAAAATTAATCAAATTTAATTATGAATTATTCTCAACTGCTTTTATCTCATTTTTTTAAATCTTCTACTCCGTCAATACTTAGGAATCATGCTATAATTGTCAGTTATCTTTTTTTTAAGCACCTAGCTGAAACACATAAATCATCATGAAACAAATCCGCAATATTGCCATCATCGCCCACGTCGACCATGGCAAAACCACATTAGTTGACCAATTGTTGCGTCAGTCCGGTACATTCCGTTCCAACCAGCAAGTAGAAGAACGCGTAATGGACAGCAACGATCTTGAAAAAGAGCGCGGCATTACCATTCTCGCTAAAAATACCGCCATCGAATACGAAGGCTACCACATCAACATCGTAGATACCCCGGGACACGCCGATTTTGGTGGCGAAGTGGAACGTGTATTGGGCATGGTTGACTGCGTCGTACTGTTGGTTGACGCACAAGAAGGCCCTATGCCGCAAACCCGTTTCGTGACCAAAAAAGCCTTGGCTTTGGGTCTGAAACCTATCGTTGTTATCAATAAAATCGACAAACCGTCTGCCCGTCCAAGCTGGGTTATCGACCAAACATTCGAATTGTTCGACAACTTGGGCGCAACCGACGAACAATTGGACTTCCCTATCGTCTATGCTTCCGGCCTGTCCGGCTTTGCCAAATTGGAAGAAACCGACGAGAGCAGCGACATGCGCCCTCTGTTCGAGACTATTTTGAAACACACGCCCCCTCCAAGCGGCAGCGCAGACGAAACGCTACAACTGCAAATTTCCCAACTGGACTACGACAACTACACCGGCCGCCTCGGTATCGGCCGCATCCTGAACGGCCGCATCAAACCCGGCCAAGTCGTTGCCGTCATGAACCATGAAGAACAAGTTGCCCAAGGCCGCATCAACCAACTTTTGGGTTTCCAAGGCTTGGAACGCGTACCTTTGGAAGAAGCTGAAGCCGGCGACATCGTGATTATTTCCGGTATCGAAGACATCGGTATCGGCGTAACCATTACCGACAAAGACAATCCTAAAGGCTTGCCTATGTTGAGCGTGGACGAGCCGACCCTGACCATGGACTTTATGGTCAACACTTCTCCTTTGGCCGGTACTGAAGGCAAATTCGTGACTTCCCGCCAAATCCGCGACCGCCTGCAAAAAGAGTTGCTGACCAACGTCGCCCTGCGCGTGGAAGATACCGCCGATGCCGACGTATTCCGCGTATCCGGACGCGGCGAACTGCACCTGACCATTTTGTTGGAAAACATGCGCCGCGAAGGCTTTGAACTGGCAGTCGGCAAACCTCGCGTCGTTTACCGCGATATTGACGGCCAAAAATGCGAACCTTATGAAAACCTGACCGTGGACGTACCGGACGAAAACCAAGGCGCGGTAATGGAAGAACTCGGCCGCCGCCGTGGCGAACTGACCAATATGGAAAGCGACGGCAACGGCCGTACCCGCCTCGAATACCATATTCCCGCGCGCGGCTTGATCGGTTTCCAAGGCGAATTCATGACCCTGACGCGCGGCGTCGGCCTGATGAGCCACGTATTCGACGACTACGCGCCCGTAAAACCCGATATGCCCGGCCGCCACAACGGCGTACTGATTTCCCAAGAGCAAGGCGAAGCCGTCGCTTATGCCTTGTGGAATCTGGAAGACCGCGGCCGTATGTTCGTATCGCCCAACGACAAAATCTACGAAGGCATGATTATCGGCATCCACAGCCGCGACAACGATTTGGTAGTCAACCCGCTCAAAGGTAAAAAACTCACCAACATCCGCGCCAGCGGCACCGACGAAGCCGTGCGCCTGACCACGCCGATCAAGCTGACGCTGGAAGGCGCAGTTGAGTTTATCGACGATGACGAACTTGTTGAAATCACGCCGCAGTCCATCCGTCTGCGCAAGCGTTACCTGAGCGAACTGGAACGCCGTCGCCATTTTAAAAAGCTGGATTGATTCCACCAGGATGTTGATGAAATGAAAAAAGGTCGTCTGAAATTTTCAGACGACCTTTTTTGATGCCTGCCTACTTTCATTTCAGCAACAGCCCTCCCCGTTTAACAGCCATACGCACAGAATACCCCCTCTTTACCCATCTATCCCTACCCTCCTCCAACGAATTGAATCCCTACACATCCCAAGACAGCCACCCGCCCCGTTTTTCCTATTTTTCAGACGACCCCAATACCGTTTAGAAAACAAGGTCGTCTGAAACTGGAAACAGACAAAACCCAGACAACAAAAAACCGCACATCAAAGCGCGGTCGGTTCTAAAACGGTTTTTGTCGGAACGGAAAGCGAAGGGCTTTTCAGACGACCTCTGAGCATTTAGGGGTTGTCTGAAAATTTATCTACGGTAATCAGGATGAAAGGAACATCCCGAATAGCGAATAGTACAATCATTTGCTCGTTTACTACATCCAGCTAAAGCCTTCTTTTCTGCTTTCTGCAAAGAAAGATCACTTCCTCCAGCAACTCCACCTTTACCCATTACTCCACCTAATGCAATTGCTCCACACCTGTTCATAAACTCAGTCATTGCATGACAACCCTCTCCATGACGATCCAACGGATTTTCCCCTCCTCCAGCTTTAATACAATTTGCCAATGCCTCACGCCCAGCAGCCTCTTCACCTTCAGTATTATTTTCCGAATAACCAATAGCCCAGTTAGCCGCATTAAAATAAATCGCTCCCCAACGGTTCGGCACTTTATACACCCGTCGAGAAGACGAACTGCCACCTCCCCAACCGCACGCGCTGCCATCGACAGTTTGGCAATAACCGTCAGTCGGATTCCCTCCCAAAGGGTTGCCCAAGGCGGTAAAACTATTCAATGCCATCAACACCAAAAATATCTTCTTCATCTTTATACCTCTTAATCTTTTCCGCTATTCGTTTCTCTCAAAACCTTGCTACATAACTCGGCATCGCTTTCGACCCTATCGCTGCAAAATAAGTTTTCAGACGACCTCTGAACACTTAGGGATCGTCTGAAAAAACAAATCAATCAGTAACGGTAATCAGGATGTCGCGAACAGCCAGAGTAACGGATAGTACATTTAAATGATTGCCCTGCCTCACATGCAGAAATCGCTTTTTGTTCCGCATCAGACAATAATGTAGCGTTTTTTGCCGCAGCCCTATATTTTTCGCCACTGCTGCCTAATGCGATCGCTCCACACCTATTCTGAAATTCAGTCATTAAGCTACAGCCTTCCCCATTGCGATCCAATGGATTCTTACCACCTCCTGCCTTAATGCAATTTGCCAATGCCTCTTTATTGGCTGAACGGTAGCCTTTAGTATTATTCTCAGAATAACCTATTGCTTGATTTGCTGCATTGTAATAAATCGCTCCCCAACGATTAGGGATATTGATAACCCGACGTGCCTGCCCTCCTGACTGATTATTACCACTACACCCCGCTAAGTCCGGTCTTTGAATACAAGGATTCATCACAGGATCGTTAATCGCATTCAATCCGTCGGCTAAAACAAAGGGGCTAACCTGCATTGCCAACAACGTTAAAAATATCTTCTTCATCTTTATACCTCTTAATCTTTTCCGCTATTCGTTTCTCTTAAAACCTGTCGTATAAACCGACATCGCTTTTGATCCTATCGCTGCAAAATAAGTTTTCAGACGACCTTTTAGCATTTAGAGGTCGTCTGAAAAATAAAATCACTTAATAACGGTAATCAGGATGGCGGGAACAGCCTGAATAATAGATCGTGCATTTATAAGAACGACCTTTCTCACAAGCAGCAATAGCTTGTTGTTCCGCATCTTCCAATAAAACAGCACTCCGTGCAGCTCCTCGATTTTTTCCACCCAATGCAATCGCTCCACAGGCATTGCGATATTCGGTCATCAAACCACATCCTTCACCATTTTCATCTTTCGGGTCTTGACCTCCTCCAGCTTTAATACAGTTTTGCAAGGCTTCTTTATTAGCAGAACGGTAGCCTTTGGTATTGTTTTCAGAATGCCCTACTGCACGGTTTGCTGCATTGTAATAAATCGCCCCCCAACGATTAGGAATATTGATAACCCGACGTGCCTGCCCTCCTGACTGGTTATTACCGCTACACCCCGCCAAGTCCGGTCTTTGAATACAAGGATTCATCACAGGATCGTTAATCGCATTCAATCCGTCGGCTAAAACAAAGGGGCTAACCTGCATTGCCAACAACATCAAAAATATCTTCTTCATCTTTATACCTCTTAATCTTTTACGCTATTCGTTTCTCTCAAAACCCTGCCGCATAACTCGGCATTGCTTTCGACCTTATCGCTGCAAAATAAGTTTTCAGACGACCTTTTAGCATTTAGAGGTCGTCTGAAAATTCATTTAGTAACGAAGGTAGTCTGGATGGCGGGAACAACCTGAATAGCGGATGGTACACTTGTGCGTCGTGAAATTACTACATTTAGCGATAGCTTCTTCCTCTGCTCTTTTTAAAGAAGAATCACTATGTCCAGCAGCACCACCATCTCCAACTACACCTCCTATGGCAATAGCACTACAAGAATTACGATTTTGGGTCATCAGATCGCACCCTTTCCCGTTACGTCCAATTGGATTCTTACCCCTACCTGCCTTGATACAATTTGCTAAAGCCTCTTGTCTTGCAAATTCTTCACCCTTGGTGTTATTTTCAGAATACCCGATAGCCAAATTAGCACTATTTAAATAAATAGCGCCCCAGCGATCAGGGATATTAATCACTTGCCTTGTTTGTCTCATAGGGGCATTACCTCCCGCGCATCCCGGCAAATCGGGATGATAGACACAAGGATTGCTCATTTCGTTTGCGTTCGCGAAACTGCTTAAAATCATGGCAGCCATCAATAATATATGCTTCATCGGTTTATTCCTTATTTTTGGACATCAATCATATTCTTACTTTACCCTGTTCCCTAAGCAACCCAGTCGAAATCAGACGGATCGTTTCTTCTTTATCGTCTATCGCCACACAATAAAGTTTCAGACGACCCCTAAGCCTTCAGGGGTCGTCTGAAAAAACAAATCAATCGGCAATGCTGCCGTATTGCTTTGTGAAGCTTACAAAACGCCTTGATGGGCGGTATCGTGTCCCAAAGCGGTCAGGAATTGCGACATGCTGTATGTTTCGCCTGAAGCGGCAAACTTGAACGCGTCTACGGTATCGCCGCCATCTGAGGAGTGGACGGCATCCAAGACGGTCAGGGTGTCGTCGCTGCCTTTGAGTTTGACCACCCAGTTCTCTTTGTTGTTTCCTGCTTTATTGATTTCCAAATCGATGTCTTTCAGCGTCAGATTGCCTGAGAACAATACGGTATTGTCCTCGCCGCTTGCGTTCAGCGACAATTTGTCATGCCCGCTGCCTTTGCCGAAGGTAATCGTATTGGCATAGCTGCCGCCGGAAATGGTGTCATTGCCTGCGCCGGCATCAATGGTGCTGTCGTGTCCGACTTTGACGGTATCGTCGCCGCTGCCGCCGATAAAGGTGGTTTTGCCGCCGTAGTTGCCTGAAACGCTGACGGTATCGCCGTTGTCGGTACCGTGGATAATGCGGTTGGAGCCTTCGTACAGTCGTTGGTCAAAGGTATCGCTGTCGTCATTCAGGTATTGAATAATCGTGCCGTCTTTGCGGACATGGGATACTTTCAAACCGAAATGTTCGATGATTTGTTCCGTGCTGTATGTGCCGTTGTCGAATTGGAACTCGGATATGGCGCCTTGCGAACCCATTTGGTTTTTAATCGTCAATACGTCATTGCTGCCTTTGATGGAAACGGTCCATGTGTTGCCGTTCAGCCGGGGGTTGATGGTGTAGTCAAACGGATCGGGCGGGTAGTGGATGCC
>ERZ1699236.216-NODE-216-length-18214-cov-2.425278_pt1 | contig 18214 bp, 15 predicted proteins | sample MGYA00581538_ERZ1699236 | MGnify/ENA primary metagenome ERZ1699236 (study PRJEB42319, sample SAMD00040336) | human oral metagenome | material: saliva | host: Homo sapiens | study: EMG produced TPA metagenomics assembly of PRJDB4115 data set (Metgenomic analysis of... | reverse complement strand
AGGTGGGTGGAGGCCACGTTCGTGGAGCGCATGATGATGATGCCGATGATCGAGGAGACGACGGCGAGCAGCGCCTCGGGCCAACGATCTCGACGCCAGCGCACCGCGAAGGCCAGCGCGGCGGTGACGACGAACAGGAAGAAGGCCGAGTCGCCGCGCGACGTGCACGCCAGGACGGCACCCAGCGCGGCCGCGCCGTTCAGGCACCAGCGGCGCCAGCCGAGCGACTGCGTGGCAGCCCACAAGCCGGCCGCGACCGCGAAGACACCGGTGAAGGCCCACGAGGAGGACTTCGTCACCCGGTTCCCGGCCAGGAGCCGATGTCCGAAGAACAGCGCCACCCCGCTCATGCGTCCGGAGGTGGCGGCCTTGAGCGCCCCGGTGACATTCGCGGCGGCGTCGGTTCCCAGCTCTCCGAGGGGGAGCTGGGAACCGGTGACGACGACCGGAACGCTCAGATCCGTCAGCGCATAGGACAGAGCGGCACTGGTGTAGGCCATTGTGTCGGTCCCGTGCAGGATGACGAAGGCGGTCCGCGGGTCGGCCGCGGCGTGGGCGCGCAGGTCGTCCACGATCGCCTGCCAGGACAGCGGGGTGGCGTTCGAGGAGTCGATGAGCGGGGCCAGCGAGGTCACGGACACCGAGCGAGCCAGGGGCGTGCCCGCCAGCAGCGAGTCGAGCCACCCCTCCAGATCCGCACCGGGAACGAGGCCGTGAGGGGAGTCCATCATCCCGATGGTGCCCCCGGTGTAGGTGATGTGAACGTGCATGGGCTCAGCCTCCTGCCGCTTAGGCATCGTGCGACGGGGCGGATGCGGCTTCGTCCACCTCGTCGGCGAGGACCTCGTCGAGCAGGTCGCCCCGGATGCGTCCCCGCACCGCGTACCAGCCTGCCACCATCATGACGGCGACGATGGCGAACAGGGCCAGGGTCCAGCGTCCCGCCGGGTCGGCCACGTTCGAGACGACGACGATGGTGAAGAAGGCCAGGGCCGCGTAGTTGGACCAGGGGGCCCAGGGCATCCGGTAGGCCGGGCGCACCTCCTTGCCCTCCTGCACCCGCCGCAGGAAGGCGAGGTGGGTGACGAGGATGGCGCCCCAGGTCCCGGCGATACCGATGCCGGCCAGGTTCATGACGATGTCGAAGGCGTCACCGGGCAGGTAGGCGTTGAGGACGACGCCGAGCAGCCCCAGGGCGGAGGTGATGATGATGCCCCCGGCAGGAACCTGGTGCTTGTTGAGCCCGGCCGCTACCCGAGGAGCCTCACCGGCCACCGCCATGGAGCGCAGGGTGCGTCCGGTGGCGTACAGGCCGGCGTTGAGGGAGGACAGCGCGGCGGTGAGAACCACGACCTGGATGATGTCACCGGCATAGGGCACACCGATCCCGGAGAAGAAGGTGACGAAGGGCGACTCGGTCTTGGAGTAGGACGTGTAGGGCAGGACCAGAGCCAGCAGCATGACCGAGCCGACGTAGAAGACGAAGATGCGCAGAATCATCGAGTTGATCGCCTTGGGCAGGATTTTCTCCGCGTCCTTCGCCTCACCGGCCGCTACGCCCACCATCTCCGTGCCACCGAAGGCGAAGACCACGCCGAGGGTCAGGGCGAAGACGATTGGGAATCCCTCGGGGAAGAATCCACCGTTTCCGAGGATGTTGTGAGCCCCGGCGGTGATCGCACCTCCGTGGGGGTCCGTTCCGGTGTGAAGCCCGAGAACAATGGCGACGATGGCCACCACCATGAAGGACACGATGGCGGCGACCTTGATGAGAGCGAACCAGAACTCCGCCTCACCGTAGACGCGCGCCGACAGGGCGTTGAGTCCCACGACGATGACCAGGAACACCACTGCCCATATCCACGAGGGCACCGACGGGAACCAATAGGCCATCACGAGGCCGGAGGCCACCAGGTCTGCGGCGACCGTCACCGCCCAGTTGAACCAATAGTTCCAGCCCATCGCGAAGCCAAAGGACGGGGAAATGAACTTTGTCGCGAAGGTCTGGAACGAACCCGCGACCGGCTGGTGCGCGCTCATCTCGCCCAGGGACTGCATGAGGAGCAGCACCATGAGACCAATCGCCGCGTACGCGAGGAGCGCGCCGCCTGGGCCGGCGTTCGCGACCGTGGCACCCGAGGCCAGGAACAGGCCGGTGCCGATCGCTCCGCCGATGGCGATCATCTGCATGTGGCGCGATGCCAGGCCGCGTTTCAGCTGCGTGTCGGAGCGCTGCTGTACATCGCTGGCGATGTCATCAGGAGTAGGGGTATCCATAAATGGGTTCCTCGTCTGTCGATCGTGAGTCCCATACTAACCCCAAATTCTTGTGTCGAGATTGGGACGTTCTTTCCGTGGCCTTTAACGAGGCCGTGGCTGGCTCACGCGATTTACCTCGCGGCGCGCGTGCGACGCGGCGCAGTATCTCAACACTTTTCACACAATCTGGCGGCTTTGCACGCAGGCGAAGCTTGTCGAAGCACGAGTTCCCTGTCAGCCCTCAGCCAGGCACCCGACCTGTGCACGAAACGAGCGGAACAAGCCACGACCTCGTGCGTGATCCACGCCCCCACCGGACTCGGTCGCTACACTAAGATCCTCCCGCGCTAAGGAAGGAAGAGACCATGATGCACCAACTCGTCAGCATCGGATGGATGCTGCTTGCCCTTGTCCTGTCTGCCTCCATCGGACTCGAACGACAAATCCGCGGCAAGAGCGCCGGCATCCGCACCCAGGCCATCGTGGGCCTCACCGCCTGCCTCATGATGCTCATCTCCAAGTACGGGTTCTCCGACATCCTCATCGACGGCATCACCCGCTACGATCCCTCGCGCGTCGCCTCGCAGATCGTGTCGGGCATCGGCTTCCTGGGCGCGGGCATCATCCTGACTCGGCACGGAGCGATCCGAGGCCTAACGACGGCCGCCACCATCTGGGAAACTGCAGCGATCGGCATGGCCTGCGGCGCTGGCCTGTGGTGGCTCGCCCTTGCGGGCACTGCCCTGCACTTCATCGTCATTGCACTGCTGACCCCGCTCGTCCAGTTCATCCTCATGCGCACCCACGGGCACAAGGTCACGCTCAGCGTCCACTACACTCCCGGACACGGAGTGCTCTCCACCCTCCTCACGCAGGTAAGCGCCCTGGGTTGGTCGGTGTCCGGCGTCTCCACGCGCACCGATTCAGCCCACCACACGTCCACCGCGCGCTTCACAGCGTCGACTCGCCAAGATCTCTCACGCTCGATGCTCGTGACGGCCCTCGCGGACCTCGACGGCGTTGCCGGCGTCGACATCACGGAAGAGGACGACGAGTAGCCCACTGCACAACACAACGGGACGGGGCCCGCGGCTGTTGCCGCGGGCCCCGTCCCGTATGCCTCACTCAGAGCGTCACGCCTGAGGGCTGTAGGGGTTCTGAGGCTGTTCACCCGTCTGCCCCTGCTGGTTCTGAGCCGACTGCTCCGGCTGAGCCTGCTGCGGCTGCGCGCCGTACTGGCCCTGCGATGCGGGGTAGACCTGCTGCCCCGGGTACTGCTGCTGGCCCTGGAAGCCGGGCTGCGCGGGGTAGGCCTGCTGGCCCGGGTACTGCTGTCCGGGTTGCGCGGGGTAGGCCTGCTGGCCCGGGTACTGCTGTCCGGGTTGCGCGGGGTAGGCCTGCTGGCCCGGCTGGCCGAACTGATTCAGCATGGCGGGGGCCGTGTTCAGAGGAGCGACCTTGCCTTCCTTCAGCTCGAGGAGCAGGATCACGCCAGCCGCACCCAGAGCAATCGAGAACAGCGGGAACAGGTAGAAGCCGATCGAGAAGTCAATCAGATCGTTATCGTTGGCGATGATGTAGAACGTCTCGATAAGCGACATGATTCCCAGAGCGAGCGAACCCGCGCCCACGGAAATGAATGCCCACTTCTGGTTGGTCAGCCAGTAGGCGACGCCGACGCCGACGTTCGCGAGGAGCAGGAGCAGGAAGGTGACCGGGAACCAACCGCCGCCGCCGAGAAGCGACGTCGATTCAGTCACAAAGAACGAGATCTCGACATAGGGAAGGAGCATCGAGATAAACACAAGCAGCGACGCAGCGGCAACGCCGATCAGCGCGTAGGTCGCGCGAATCGAGCGACCGCTCACCTTGCCAGCCTCAGCAACGACAACGTTCTGGAACTGATTGAACGCGCTGTTCGCGGCGGAACCGAACTGCGAAGCGGCGGCACCAAGCTGCTGGCCAGCGGACGGCCCCTGCTGACCGGGCTGCCCCTGGGGAGCGCCATACGGCTGCTGTCCGTAGGGCTGCTGAGCCTGAGGAGCGCCCTGGGGAGCGCCGTACTGTGGCTGTCCGTAGGGCTGCTGAGCCTGAGGAGCGCCCTGGGGTGCACCATACTGTGGCTGTCCGTAGGGCTGCTGAGCCTGAGGAGCGCCCTGGGGTGCACCATACTGTGGCTGCCCATAGGGCTGCTGGGCGTGAGGCGCATCCGACTGCGCGGCGGAAGCATTCGTGTCTGCAGCAGGTTCAGCGACTGCTTGCTCATGCGCGCCCTCGGTGGTCGCGTTCTCACGTCCCTCGGCCGAGGCCTCGGCGGCGGGTGCCTTAACCGCGGGCTGCGCGGCGGGCGGCTGAGCGGGAACGACACCCTGGCTGGCGAGCCACTGCTGGAGGGCAGGGTACAGCGACGGGTGAGTCGCAACGTAAGGGCGCAGGTCTTCACGCGCGGCCGTGATGTCCGCGAGGTCCTGAGCGCTCAGCGCCGGGTTACTCATGTCAGCAGCAGTGAGCTGCAACGGATCGATGGTGCTCATCTGTATTCCTCTCGCACCCGAAAGTGCAGTTCCTGATGGCGAACAGTCAATTCTATCGCGTGTGACACTCGCCTAGTCAAGACGTTCGCTGGACGATACGCGCTGAAACATAAAGAACCCGGTCCCTGTCGGGACCGGGTTCTTGGTGGTAGCGGGGACAGGATTTGAACCTGCGACCTCCGGGTTATGAGCCCGGCGAGCTACCGAACTGCTCCACCCCGCGTCGGTAGTTAAAACTTTACCACCTGAATTAATCGAGGTCAAGCAAAGCGGCCGTGAGCTAGGTCTCCAGACGCGGCGGCACTGGACGTCGGCTGAGGGACGCGAGGCGCACTCATTGATCATCCTTCCGTGTGTGATTCTGTCACGCCCGATTGCTCGAGCGAGACTGCACGCTCCAGAATGTGCGCCTCCATCCTAGCGACGGCAAACGCCCGGCCCGCAGCCCTTGAGGGTGCGAAGCCGGGCGCGCCGGTGAGAAGACATGAGCCTATGAGCCGCTCTGCGCCTCCGTGGAGGGAGAAGGCGACGGCGTCGCGGCACCATCTGTGGGCGACGGAGTCGGACTCGGCGTCGCCGCGGCACCGGACGAAGTGGTGCCGAGCGCCGTCTGCGCGGCCTCAGCGCGCGTGAGCGCATCGTGCAGGCGAGTCTGTGCCTCACCGTAGGCGGTCCAGTCCGACTTGCTCATCGCGGCGTCAGCGTCACGCATCGCCTGTGCAGCATCGGTGACAGCCTGGCTCAGTTGTGCAGCAGGATCACCCGAAGCGGGCGCACTGGGCTGTCCCCCACCGTCGCCCGTTGGTGTGGAGGGCGTGGGCGTCTTGGAGGTCCCATCGTCGGCGATGAGCTGGCGTAGCGATTCCTCGAGGGTGGGCGCGAAGCCGACCTTGTCGCCGAACGCTGTCAGCACCGAGCGAAGCACGGGGTAGGACGCCGATCCAGTGCCCTGAACGTAGACGGGCTGAACGTAGAGCAGGCCGCCGCCCACCGGCAGGGTCAGGAGGTTGCCTCGAATAACGGTCGAGTCAGCCTGATTGAGCAGGTTCAGCTGGGTGGCGATCTTCTCGTCGGAGTCGTACTTGTTCTGCACCTGACCGGGGCCGGGCACGGTCGTCGACGAAGGCAGCGCGAGCAGGCGCAGCTTGCCGTAGCCCTCGCGCACCTGGCCCGGCGTGCTGCCCGTCTCGGAGTCGACCGCGAGGAAGCCAGCCATGGCCTCGCGACGGCCCTCACCGCCGCCACCGGGCACGAACACGGAGGTCAGCGAGAACTCGGCGCTCTCCTGTCCGGGCATCTGCATGGTCAGATAGTACGGGGGTTGCAGCGAGGTCGGTGCGGACACGGGGTTGCCGTTGGCGTCCACGCGCTGCGAGGACGAGGAAGCGGAGGCGTCCCCGTACGTCGAGGTTTCCTCGGCCAGGCGCCAACGGTCACCGCCCGAGTAGAAGCCGGACGCGTCAGTCACATGGTAGGTGGCCAGCAGGTTGCGCTGAACCTTGAACATGTCCTCGGGGTAGCGCAGGTGGCTCATGAGATCGCCGGAAATTGCGGACATAGGTTCGACGCTGCCGGGGTAGATCTTCTCCCAGGTACGCAGGATCGGATCCTGATCGTCCCAGCGGAACAGACGCACGGAACCGTCGTAGGCATCCACGACGGCCTTGACGGAGTTACGCATGTAGTTGATCTTGTTGTTCTGCACGTACTGGCCCATTTGCGTGGACTGGGAGTCCACGGTCGCGTCTGAGAGGGACTCGTGCTGGGCGTAGGGGTAGTTGTTCGTGGTCGTATAAGCGTCGACCACCCACACGAGGCGCTTGTCGGTCGAGGGGTCCCCGTCCATATCGACGACCGCCGGGTAGGCGGACTGCTCGAGCGTCAGGTAGGGAGCAACCTTGGCCACGCGCAGCAGCGGGTCACGGTCGTAGAGGATCTGCGAGGCCTCGTTCGTCTGGGAGGAGAAGAACAAGTCGGTGGAGCCGAACTTGATCGCGTACAGGAGCTTGTTCCAGGTATTGCCCACGGAGGGGCCGCCGTTGCCGGTGAAGGTCGTGGAGACCTGGCCGCCGACGGCAGTGTCATCCGGGTAGTCGAGTTCCTGGGGAGCCGCGCCTTCGGGCGCACCGACGATCGAATAGTTGGGAGAACCCGGGCTGAAGTAGACGCGCTCCTCGTACTGCCCCATCTCACCGACGGAGGGCACAGACTGCTCCCAGTAGGAGGGCAGTCCGTCGCTGGTCAGCTGGTTGCCGTAGGCGGCGACCGCGCCGAAGCCGTGCGTGTAGACGGTGTGCTGGTTGACCCACGTCTGCTGCTCGGCGGACAAGCCGTTCAGGTTGAGTTCGCGCACCGAGATGACGGTGTCGCGGCGCTCGCCGCCCACGTTGTAGCGGTCGACCTTCATGCCGGAGTTGAAGCCGTAGTACAGGCGGGATTGCTGGAGCTGCTGGACGGTCTTCGTGATGACCTTGGGGTCGAGCAGACGCACCTGGGAGGTCAGGGTGGCGTTGTCGAACTGGCCGGCCGAGGCCGTGGTGGCCGCGTCGTAGTTGGTCTGATAATCGACGTTGTCGAGGCCGTAGGCGGCCAGGGTGGCGTCGATGTTGCGCTGGATGTAGGGAGACTCGAGGCTGCGCTGATTGGGGCGCACGCGGAACTGCTCGATGAGGGCGGGATAGGCACCGCCTAGGATGAGCGCGGCAACAACGGTGACAGCCACGCCGGTGACAGGCAGGCGCCACGTGCCGCGGAAGGCTGCGACAACGAAGAGGACAGCGACCAGGAAGGAGATGACCGCCAGGATGGAGTGGGCGGGCAGCTTGGCGTTGATGTCGGAGTACAAGGCACCGTGGGTGGAGCCGAAGTCCTGGGTGAGCAGCTCGTAACGGCCCAGCCAGTAGTTGATCCCAATGAAAACGGACAGGGTGGCCGCCATGAGGCCGGTCTGCAGGCGCGCGTGCTTGGAGGCGTGGGGGCGCGGGGCCAGGCGGATCGTCCCATACAGGTAGTTGACGACCAGGGCGGCGGCCAGACCAATGCCGGTGACGCTCATCAGGAAGGAGACGAGCACCTTGAGAGCGGGCAGCACGAACACGAAGAAGGAGATGTCAAGCCCGAACTGGGGGTCAACCTGCCCGAAGGAGGATCGGTTGAGGAGTTGCAAGAGCGTCTGCCATTCGGTGGCCAGGCGGGCGCCGTTGGTGAAGCCAAAGAAGAGCGCGACGCCCCAGAAGGCGAGGCGACGCATGGGTTCGAGGGCCTCCTGGTAGGCGCGCAGCGACGCCGAGGCCTGCCCGCGCGTAGAGGATGCGCGGTGACGGTAGGCGTAGGCCATGGAGAAGTACAGCAGGCCGGTCGCAACCAGCAGGCCGAGTATGAAGAGGCCGATGTGAGCCCCCCACTGGGTGAGGATGACGCGAGTCGCGCTCATCTGACGGAACCACAGGATCTCCGTCCAGACGATCGAGGCACCGTAGATAACGCCGATGATGGCGATGAGCGCGGTAACCGTGATCGTGCCGGGGCCGGGCTTGCGCAGCTTCACCTCGACGTGTGGCGTTCGCGGCCCTCGTGGGTGGCGTGGCTCATCGGATCCGAAGACCGAAAATGGGAAGCTCACAGCAATCCTCTCTGTTAAACCGAAAGCTATGTCCCAGTCTACCGGCGGGCACGTTGTTCTTCGTCGCTGTTTTGTCCGCTCTCCGTGAGATTATGGGCTTATGACAGTTGAAATGATGCCGAGTGCGCGACAGATTGCGCTGGCCAACGTGGTTGTTGATATTGAGAAGGGTGCCGCCCGGGTCGGGTGGGATCATGCGCCGTCGATTTACGCGCTGGTTCCCACGGCGATGCTGCTCGCCGACCCGAATCTGCCCGCCGACATCGCGGAGCAGCTCCGCGGCGGGTGGGATGGCTCGGAGGATCACCTGAGCGCGATTATTCAGGAGGATCTGGACACCGACGACATTGAGCAGGTACTTGCTCATCTGGCGTGGCCCGAGGCCGTCCCGGGTGCCGCGCTCACGGTTGAGCGCATCGTGGTTCCCCCGGAGGTGGAGGACGAGGCCCCCGAGGACCCGGAGGAGGCCCTGGAGTTCATTTCCAATCACCCCTCGCGCACGGACGTGCGCCTGGCGGTGGGTGTCATGCGTACCGGCGAGTCCTGGTGCGCGCTGCGCACGCGCCCCTTCGACTCCGACGACAAGGTCGGGCAGGGCTCCGTCCTGGTTCCCGCACTGGTCGACGCTCTGCGCGCATCCCTCGAGCCGGTGACGGACGAGCAGGCCTAACCACAGAGCGGCCCCGGCCTCGTTCCTTGGGTGACAGGGACGAGGTCGGGGCTCAGTTCTACCCTCAGCGCACGCAGCGGGAGCGAAGGAAGCATTACTCGCAGGTCGGCAGGGTCGCCCCGTTACCTTCCGCGATTGTGGCGACGGCTGTGGCGGCCTCGGATAGGTTGGAGACCTTCACGACGTTCAGGCCATCCGGGACGTGCCTGACGACCTCGGAGCAGTTCTCAGCAGGGGCCAGGAACCACTGGGCACCGTCGTCGTGCGCACCCCACAGTTTCTGTTGAATGCCGCCGATTGCGCCGACCTGGCCGTCGAAGGACATCGTGCCGGTGCCCGCGATCGCGTTGCCCCCGGTCATATCGCCCGGGGTCAGGCGGTCAATGATGCCAAGGGAGAACATCATGCCGGCGCTCGGGCCGCCCACGCCTTCCAGGTTGAAGGAGATGTCAACGGGCAGGGAGGGGTCGACGGTCAGGTAGATGCCGAGCTTCGAACCCGGCTCGGTTGCGGAGACGGCGATCGAGTCGAAAGACAGGTCCTGGGTAACGCCATCGCGCTCGACCGTGACCGTCATGAGGCTCCCCGCGGGCACGGTTCGCATGAGTGTGAAGGGCGTGGAGGCGCGTGTAATGTCGTGGCGCGTACCGTCGGGGGTCGTGATCGCCAACAGGATATCGCCTTCCTGGACGATGCCCTCCGCGTTGGAGCCTTCCGTTGTGCCCGCAATCGTTACAGTCGCCGGGACGTCCCAGCCGAGGTACTCGAGGGCCGCGACCTGGGAGGTCGTCTGCGAGTTACGCATCATGGCGGACTGCGCGTCGCTCACCTTGTCCTGGGTGGTTCCAGCGGGATAGACCGACTCGTAATCGACAATCTTGGCATGCGGGTCGAAGTAGGCACCCACCAGCTGAGCAAAGTTCAGACGGTTTCCGGGGCCACCCGCCTCGGAGACCGTGACCATGCGCAGTTGGCCCTGGCCGGGCTGCGCCTTGGCGGTGACCGACGCCGACTGGGCGTCGTCGAGCTGCACCTCCTCCCCCGTCGTGGGGTCAGTGCCCTCGATGGCGATCATCGGTTCACCGTTGGCGGAACCCAACACGTTAAAGGTCGGCCCGGGGCTGGAGACCACGAAGGGAGCGGGCACCCAGAAGAGGATCACCGCCATCGCAACCAGCGCGATGAAGGCCATCGCCAGCCGCCAGCTTACAAGCGGGGCGTGTCCTTCCCGGTCCCCGTTCTGGAGGGCGAGCGCGTCGTCATGTGTCGAGGTCATCTCGGTTTCATTCACCGTGCAATTGTGTCGCACCGGCGTTTGACGCGCACGCCCACCCCTTATGCTCTTAGCGTTTTCGCAGGGTTTTGTCAGCCTGGGTCAACGCCCACCCGCTAGTCTGTGGCCATGAATGAGAACGAGTCCGGTACCCCGTTTGAGGATTTCCTGCGCTCCATCCTGGGAGACGAGGCAGCCGCCGAGGCCGCCCGCGCTCTTGAGGCCCAGGGCTTCGATCCGGCGAACTTGCCTCCCGAGTTTTCTGACCCTGCTCGCATGCAGGCGGCCCTGGGTCAGTTCCAGTTCCTCATGAACACGACGGCCGGGCCGGTGAACTGGCGCGTCGTGGAAGACAGCGCCAAGCAGGCCGCCTACATGAGCGGCGACCAGGCTCCCACGGCGACCGAGGCCGAAGCAGCGCGCCAGGCGATGACGATCGCTGACCTGTGGCTGGACGCCGTCACGGACTTCGCGTCCGGTCCCGTCACCCGCGACGTGTGGAGCAAGGTCGCGTGGGTCGAGCACACGATTCCGACGTGGAAGCGCATCTGCGAGCCCGTGGCACTCAACGTGTCGCGAGCCCTGTCCGCAGCCCTGTCGGAGCAGTTCGGACCCGAGGGCCTGGGGGACGCCGCCTCCCTGCCGGAGGGCATGGCTGCGATGCTCGGCAAAACGCAGGAGATGATGCCGCGGCTGTCGGCGATGATGTTCTCCGCGCAGATCGCACGCGCGTTGGCGGCCCTGGCCGGCGAGTCGTTTGGCACCTACGACACGGGCATCCCCCTGTCGGACACCTCGCACGCTGCCCTGCTGCCCCACAACGTCACGCAGTTCGCCGACGGCCTGGATGCCCCCTTCGATGAGGTGCGCCAGTTCCTGGCTGTGCGCGAGGCTGCCCACCGGCGTCTCTTTGCGTCTGTGCCGTGGCTGGAAGGTGACCTCGTGCGCGCGGTCGAGCGCTACGCGTCGCAGATCGCGATCGACACGGAGGCCATTTCTGAGGCGGCCCGCTCGGTGGATCCCTCGGACCCCGCGTCCGTCGAGTCGGCGCTCAGCGGCGGCGTGTTTGCGTTGTCGATGACGCCCGATCAGCGCCGTGCTCTCACGCGCTTGGAAACCATGTTGGCTCTCATCGAGGGCTGGGTCGAGGTCGTCACTGCCCGCGCGACACTGCCCTACCTGCCTCACGCGGACGCGCTGCGCGAGATGATGCGTCGGCGCCGTGCGTCGGGCGGTCCCGCGGAGGAGATTCTCGGAACCCTGATGGGCCTGCAGATGCGCCCGCGCCAGGCACGCGGAGCCGCGCAGATCTTCTCGCTCGTCGAAGCTGATGGTGGGCGTGACGCCCGTGAGGCCCTGTGGTCTCACCCGGACATGGTGCCCTCCGACACTGAGCTGGCGACGCCCGACACGTTCCTGACACTGCGCCGAGCTGCGGCAGAGGAGGACGCGGATATCGATGCCGCCCTCACCTCGCTGCTTGACGGCACGCTCGGCTGGGCGGAAGGGCTGGAACCCGGGGACGAGGCCGTGGCTGGTTCGAGCGATCAGGAGCACCAGTCCGAAGACACCTCACCGGACGATTCAGACAAGCATGAAGCAGAATGATCTGACAAGTTTTCCACAGATTTTTTAAAACGCTGCGCCAGTGGTGTCCGCAGGTTCATGATGATCTCGACAGGCATGAAACAAAGGAGATCATCATGAACCTGGCACCCAATACGGCGGTCCTGTGGCGCGGCCCCGGAGTCGCCCAAGTCGGCGGGGACCGAACCCACCACGTCCTCATGGAGAACCTGCACGCAAGCGACCAGATCTGGCTGAGCAACCAGGCTCGCTCTCCCCGATCCCCCGAACCCGCCCAGGCCTCGCCGGAACTCATCGCCAGGCTCAGCCGCGCTCATCTCATCGACGATGAGGACCGTCGCGTGCTCCTGCGCGTGGGGGTCCTCGGTGCGACACCCGGAACCGTCCTCGCACTGCGTTCCCTCGTGGATACGCTGCGCCTCTCCCTGGCGGTCGATGCCGAACAGCTGGTGGACGAGGACTGGGACAGGGTCTTCGGCGGGTCCTTCACCGGCACGCCCCGCGCCCGCGCGCTACGACGCGATCTAGCGCCCCTGATTCCCCTACCCCACCTGCACCTCCAAGGCGACGTCGACGTGGCGCTCGTGTCCGCCGACCGCGTCGTCGACCCCGGTATCCCCTTCGACCTGACAGTCCGCGACGTCCCGCACCTCATAGTGACGCGCGGCGAGCACTCCTACGAGATCGGCCCCTTCGTCATCCCGGGCGTCACCCCCTGTTTCCAGTGTTGTGAACACGCGCGGGCCGAGGCCGACCCCTATCGGCTCTCACATCTGCGTGAGCTCATGAATTGGCCCCTCGGGCCCCTCTCCATGCTCGCCCACTACGCCGCCGCCCTGCGCATAGCGCGCCTGGTACGCGACTTCGCCTCAGGCGACCTCACCGCGCGGCTGTGCGCCGAGGTCGCCACCGTCGACGAGGACGGGACCATCACCGTCGAGCGCACCGTGCCCGCACCCGAATGCGTGTGCGGAATCTGCGGGCTGGCCTGCTAGATCAGGATCCCTCCTCGACGGTGACCTCTTCGCCGCGCACGAGAGCGAGGACGGGGGCCGCGAAGCGCTGTACTTTGACGTCTCCGATACCGCGGATAACGCGCAGCTGCGTCGTGTTTTTCGGCATCGCCACGGCGATGTCGCGCAGCGTCTGATCGGTAAAGACCGTGTACGGCGGCACGCTCGCCAAGCGGGCCACTTCGAGGCGCCACGCCTTGAGCCGCCCGAATAGCTCGATGGCCTGGGGCGAGGCCTCCTCCTCGAAAGCCTGGTTGAGCGCACGGGTGGAGGGACGTGCCTTTTTCTTCGGCGCGCCGCCGCCCTGCGCCGACGATCCGGAGCGCCGTTCTTTGGGCCAAATGCCGTCCAGGAGGCGACTGCGCTGACGCTTGCCTCGCCCATCCGCGCCCCGCGAGCGCGCCCACGACAGGGTGAGTAGGTCGCGGGCTCGGGTGACGGCCACGTACAGCAGGCGTCGTTCCTCCTCGCGGGCTTCGGGGGTTTTCGCGTACGAGATGGGCAGCAGGCCCTCTGAGAGGCCAACCAAGAAAACTGCATCCCACTCGAGGCCCTTGGCGGCGTGGATTGTGGCCAGCTCGACGCCTTCCTTGTCGGGTTCAACCTGGTAAGCGATCCTCTCGTCGAGTTCGGCGACGAAGGCGGCCAGCGTGGGTGCCTGTGAGTCGTCGGCCCACCCGACGATAGCGTTCATGTTCGACCAGCGCTCAGAACCCGCTTGGGCCGAGGGGGCCTCGGGAGACCAGCCGACGCCGGAGAGAACCTCGCGCACGACCTCTCCCACGGTTCCCTCTTCCGAGGCTGTGGCCGCGGCGCGCAAGCGCGAGATTGCGGTGCGCACGTCGTCGCGGGCAAAGAAGGGTTTTCCTCCGGCGACGGCCACGGGAATGCCGCGCGCGCCCAGGGCTTCCTCGAAGGCTTGGGATTGGCCGTTAGTGCGCATGAGGACAGCAATGTTGTGGGGCTGGGTGCCGCCGGCGATGAGATCAGCGATCTGTGCGGCGACTCCCTCGGCCTCGGCGTGGTCGTCCTCGTAGGTGCAGTATCCGACGTGTGCTCCCCCGTCGCGCTGGCTGGACAGGCGCACTGTGCCGTCGCGCTGTGTGGCGCGGGCGAGGACGTCGTTGGCCAGGGTCACGATCTGCGGAGTGGAACGGTAGTCGCGCGTCAGTTCGACGATGCGAGCACCGGGGTGTTTGCGTCCGAACCCCGTCAGATAGACCGGGGAAGCGCCCGTGAAGGAGTAGATCGTCTGTGCGACGTCGCCGACGACGCACACGTCGTGGCGACCACCCAGCCACAGGTCGAGGAGGCGTGCCTGGAGGAGGTTGACGTCCTGAAACTCATCGACCACGAAGGATCGGTACTGCTTGCGCACGATGGAGGCGACGTCGGCGCGTTCCTGCAACATGCCACACAGATAGATGAGGATGTCCTCGAAGTCGATGACTCCGCGTTCGTTTTTCGCGTCCTCATACACGTCGAGGAGGCGTGCCATGTCGACCGCGTCCAGCCCGGCGGGTACGTCTCTTCCCAGGCGTTCCACGCGCGAGGCGTAGTGCGCGGCGTCAATCATCGAGACTTTCGCCCATTCGACCTCGGCGGCGATGTCGCGCACGTTCGTGCGGTCAAACGCGATGCCGAGGCGGGCAGCGGCGGCGGCGACAAGGGAGGCTTTGTGCGGCACGACGTCGGGCAGTGGTCCGCCAACGACGGTGGGCCAGAAATGGCGCAGCTGGCGCAGCGCCGCGGAGTGGAAGGTGCGTGCCTGCGCCTTGGGAACCCCCAGCTGGGACAGGCGGTGTCGCATCTCGAAGGCAGCGCGCTGCGTGAACGTTACGGCAAGCACATTTGAGGGGTCAAAAGCACCGACGGCAGCCCCGTAGGCGATGCGATACGTGATCGCCCGCGTTTTACCTGTGCCCGCGCCGGCCAGCACGGCGAGCGGGCCGGCCACCTGCGTGGCGACGGCGCGCTGATCGGGGTCCAGGGCGTCGAGCAGTTCCTCGGGGTTCATGCTCCCTATTCTTCCATTGCCCGCCCTCAGTTGCGTCCCGCGTCGTCCGGTCCGCTCGGCAGCTCGGTGCCATACCATTCGGCGAGGAGCGCCTAGGCGATGGACGTGCGTCCGGGCGCGCTGATCTCCCCGGATTCGTGCGCGCGCGTCAGCTTCTCGCGGCTGTAGAAGCGTGCCCACTCGATCTCGACGCCGTCCGCCTGCGGGGTGGGGCGCGGCTGACGCGTGCGGGCACGGTATCCCATCATCTGCGAGCGCCCGAAGGGCCAGGGCTGGGTCGCGACGTAAGTGGGCGTCTCAATCTCGATGCCAACCTCCTCGGCGACCTCACGTGCAACCGTCACGTCCGGGGATTCCCCAGCCTCGACGTAGCCGGCGATGATCGAGACGAAACCCGGCTTCCACAGTGCGTTGTGCGCGAGCAGCACGCGCCCGTCGTGATCCTGGACGAGGACGATGATCGCCGGGTCCTGGCGGGGGTACTCGACGCGGTCACAGGACGCGCAGCGGGCCGCCCAGCCGCCAGACTCCAGCGACACGGGCGAGCCGCATCGCCCACAAAATGGTAGGTAGCATGCCATCCGGCCAGCGCGACCGCAGTCAGGGCCACGGCGGCCTCGTCGCCGCCGAGCCTCCACCCGACCGCACGCAAGTGCTCCCAGGTGCCCTCTGCCTCGTCCCGGCTGGTCTCGAGCGCAACAATCGGGCGGCCGCCCGCCACCCCGATGAACGAGGCCGTGGATCCCTCGAGCGCACACGTGGCCTCGTCTCCACTCAGGCGACGCAGAGTCGGCGTATCCGAGGATGCTGCCACGGCCTCGTCGAGGAGGACAAAACCGGAGTGGTCGACGACGATGACATCGGCCTCACCGGCGCGCACGAGGGCAGCCGGAGCCACGGAATCACGCAGCGCAACAGCCGGATCGACGTGACCGCGGACGAGAGGTAGATCAAGACTCATAACTCCACGGTAACGCGGTGGGCTACCCTAGGCACTATGACAAATACTCCCCTGCGCGCCGATGGGCGCACCCCGTCCCAGCTCCGTCCCGTCTCCATTACCCGCGGTTGGTCAGGTACCGGCGAGGGTTCCGTTCTCATTGAGTTCGGCAACACCCGCGTCCTGTGCGTCGCCTCTTTCACCGAAGGTGTGCCGCGTTGGAAGCGCGACTCCGGCGAGGGCTGGGTAACCGGCGAGTACTCGATGCTCCCGCGCGCCACCGAGCAGCGTTCCTCCCGTGAGTCCGTCAAGGGCAAGGTGGGCGGGCGTACCCAGGAGATCTCGCGCCTCATCGGACGTTCCCTGCGCGGCATCGTCGACGTGGCCGCCCTCGGCGAGAACACCATCGTCCTGGACTGCGACGTCCTGCGCGCCGACGGCGGCACGCGCACCGCGGCGATCACGGGCGCTTACGTGGCCCTAGCCGACGCGGTGACCTGGGCGAAGGAGCAGGGCATCCTCAAGCCCTCCACGACCGTCCTCACTGACTCGATCTCCGCGATCTCCGTGGGCGTCATCGACGGCACCCCCATGCTGGACCTGCCCTACGTCGAGGACGTACGCGCGCAGACTGATATGAACGTCGTCCAGACAGGCGATGGCCGCTTCATCGAGGTGCAGGGCACCGCCGAGCACGCGCCTTTCAACCGCGACGAGCTGAACGAACTGCTGGACCTGGCGACACTGGGTAACGCCCGGCTCGCCGCGGCGCAGAAGCTGGCGCTCGAGGCTCCCCTCATGGAGCGCATCGAGGTGCGCCCGTGAACGCGCGCTTGGTCTTCGCGACCTCCAACGCGCACAAGGTCAGCGAACTCGAGGCCATCTTGGCCCCCGCATGGGAGGGCTTCGAGGCCGGCTGCGTGGCGCGCATGAGCGACTTCGACGTGGCTTCCCCGGTTGAGGACGGAGTAACTTTCGAGGAAAATTCGCTGATCAAGGCCCACGCCCTGGCTCGCGCCACCGGCCTGGCGGCCATCGCCGACGACTCCGGTATCACGGTGGATGTGCTAGGTGGTGCACCCGGCATCTTCTCCGCGCGCTGGTCCGGCTCCCACGGGGATGACGAGGCGAACCTGCGCCTGCTCCTTGATCAGCTCTCCGACGTGCCCGACCGCCACCGCGGTGCCGCTTTCGTGTCGGCGGCTGTCCTGGTAACGCCGGATGGGCGCGAGTTCGTCGAGCGCGGCGAGGTGCGCGGCACGCTGACGCACTCCCCCCGCGGCGAGGGCGGATTCGGCTACGATCCGATCTTCGTCCCCGAGGGCTTCGAGGTCACGACCGCACAGATGAGCGCCGAGCAGAAGAACGCGATCAGCCACCGTGGCATCGCCTTCCGCGCGCTCATGCCTTACATCGTGGAGTACCTGCGCGGCTAGTCCCCAACATGATTGTGCCGGGCACCCAAGGGGTGTCCGGCACTTGTGTACGCCCGGCGGGCGCTCCATCAGCGGGCGACGAGGTTCCCGAAGAAGGGGCGGTCCATCGAGTACTGCAGCGGGTTGCGCTGTTGGCGCATTCTGCTGTGATGGGCGAGGCGTTGAAGGAGTGATGCGACGAAACGAGACATTGTGTGCTCCTCTTTGAGTACCGTGCGGTGGATCTGTCACCGCATCGTGCTCCCATGATCCCCCTTTTTCTCGTCTCTTTCCATCGATTCTCTCTAATTTTTCAGTGAAGTGTTTCTTACAGACTTTTCCTTGGGATACGTTGACACAGTATTGACTGTTCACCCATCTAGTTCTTAATTAATCCGGAAGGAACATACGCGTGTGGGGGCGACCCCAGCCCGCCCCCACACGCTCCACGTCATTGTGCGCGCGCCACGTGCTGACGCCGGGGAAGGAATCGCCGCACGTCGAAGAAGCGCACGACCTGAAGAAGACGGCGCGCAAGGCGGTCGCGCACACGCCAGATCATGGTGAATCCGACGCCGATGAAGATGGCGTTGGTCAGGAAAGATGGCCACGCACCCGTGGACGCGCAGGCGAGAGCCAGGAGGATGCAGCTGGAGGCATTCAACGTGTGGTAGCGCAGAGAGTCGGGAGCGAAGCGCTTGGTGGAGACGAGGTAATAGGCGGCGATGGAGGCGGCGGCGCCAACCCAGCCGAGGATCACGATTGCCAGGTGCGAGATGGTCATGGCACTCATTGTCCACCTTCCACTAGTCAAGCACAATTGAATGGTTCTATAGTTATCTTGCAGTTTCACTTAAAGATGGAGTGCTCATGGACATTGATCC
>ERZ1699236.213-NODE-213-length-18227-cov-2.866188_pt1 | contig 18227 bp, 17 predicted proteins | sample MGYA00581538_ERZ1699236 | MGnify/ENA primary metagenome ERZ1699236 (study PRJEB42319, sample SAMD00040336) | human oral metagenome | material: saliva | host: Homo sapiens | study: EMG produced TPA metagenomics assembly of PRJDB4115 data set (Metgenomic analysis of... | reverse complement strand
CCTCAACTTATTTAATAAAATTATCCAGGCAGGTTTCAAGGAATTTGACGGTTCCCTCGTTAATGATATTGCCGTCTTCGTCAAGAGCTTCTTTTGCTTTTCCAAGAAGGAATTCATTTCCTGGAAGGGTATAAGCATTGACACCTGGGGCATCGAGTATCTTACGGAGGTGAACTTGCGCACGTGAAGTCCCTTGATCATAGTAAGAAGCACCGACGATCATAACCGGTTTGTTTTCAAATGGATGCACCTCGAAAGAGAGCCATTCAAGAACAGACTTGAGAGCAGCAGAGATCGTATGGTTGTGCTCTGGAGTGGCAATGATAACACCATCTGCACGAGTGATTTTGTTATATAAGAGACGTAATTGGAAACTTTCGTCCCATTTTTCATCTTGGTTAAACATTGGAACTTCGTCGATTTCAAGAACTTCCAATTCAAATTTGATTTTAAATTGGCGGCGAATGAATTCCAAAAGTTTACGGTTATATGATTGATCGTAGTTTGATCCTACAAGTCCAACAAATTTCATTCTTTTCTGTCTCCTATCTTACAAGTTTTCCCAGTCAAATTCTTCAGCATCTTTGCGAAGTAATTCTTGGGCGTTGCGCAATTTGTCTGTGATTTTTACAAACACACGGAAATCATTGAAGACGGCATCTAATTTTTGAATGACATCTAAATCCACCAAGTCTCCATTTTGATCAAAGGCTTGCAATGAATGGGAGAGCAAGAATTCATCTGGCAAGACATTCGCTTTGATTTCTGGAGCATTTAAGATTTGGCGAAGTTGGAGTTGGGCGCGTGAAGATCCCAACGTACCGTATGAAGCCCCAGTAATCATGACTGGTTTATTCAACAATGGGAAGACTCCGTATGAGAGCCAAGCGAGAGCACTCATCAAGACCGCTGGAATAGAGTGGTCGTATTCTGGAGTCCCAATAATGACTCCATCAGCCTCCTCAATTTTTGCAACAATATCCAAGACAGCTTCAGGCACTTGTTTGTCGGCTGGTTTGTTAAAGACAGGGATATCTTTAATTTCGACCAATTCGATCTCAGCCTTGTCAGCAAAATGCTTTTGCATGTATTGAAGTAGTTGACGGTTTGTAGAACGTTTGGAGTTAGTCCCCACAATCGCAATAAGTTTTATCATGGAAAATTCCTTTCTGATAGGAGAATTATAAATAAGATTGAAGCCCACTTGTATAGGCAATCTTGCCTGATTGAGAAACCAATAAGGTATCTATACCAGGAAGTGATTCAACAGTGTTGAGGATAGAAGCAGGAGATTCCCCGAACAGGCGGGTAGTCCATATCTCCCCGTCTACGGATCGATCAGATATGATAGTGATACTGGCTAAGTCTGTCTCAACCGGATAGCCCGTCGTGCTATCAAAGATGTGGTGAAATGACTGGCCGTCCACTTCTAAATGACGCTCGTAGATGCCAGAGGTGACAACAGACTTATCCTTGATCGAGAGGACTAGTAAGTGATTTCCTCTTTTTTCGACAGGATTTTGAATACCAATCCGCCAAGGTTGCTGTTTAACAGGGTGTTGACCGACGGTTAGGATATTTCCTCCAAGATCGATCAAGGCATCCTTGATTCCCTTACCTCTCAGATAGGTAGCAATTAGATCTGCGCTATAGCCTTTTGCTAAGGCTCCCAAGTCGATCTTCATTCCAGGACGCATAAGAAAGACCGTATGGTTTTCTGGGTCGAGCTGAATTCGGTGAGGATCGATCATGGTCAGAGCTTGATTAATTTCCCCTTGCTGGGGACGTCTAGCATCTGAAAATCCAATTCGCCAGGTCTGTACAAGAGGACCAATGGCGATGTTTAAATGGCTGTTCTGAGCTTGACTATGCAAGGTTCCTAATGCAATCAGTTCAAAAAGATCTGGATGTACTTGGACAGGAGCAATACCAGCTTGGTGATTGACCTCCATGAGTTCAGAACTTGCATCATTAGCACTGAAGCGATGTTCGTAGGAGCGAAGAAGTTCAAAGCAGCGGGCTAAGAGTTCATTCGCTTGTGGGTGACAGATCGAAACAGTGATGGTCGTTCCCATCAAATGTTCGGATCGACTACTTAGGTCCACTAAAAATCTATCCTTTCCTATTTTCACTTACTTACAGTATATCAAAAAGATATCGTTTTCACAATCCTTTCGGACAAATTATTTGACTTTTCTTGAAAGCTGTGGAAGGAAGCTTTCAGAAGGTTTGAAAAAAAGATCACAAATATTAAGCAAATATCTTGTAACCGATATCATTTTTATGATATACTCAAGAAGTAAATTAAATTAAAGGTAGGACTTTTTCTATGAGTAAAATCGTTGTTGTAGGGGCAAACCATGCCGGAACAGCATGTATCAACACTATGTTAGATAATTTTGGATATGAAAATGAAATTGTAGTTTTCGACCAAAACTCTAATATTTCATTCCTTGGGTGCGGAATGGCGCTTTGGATCGGTGAGCAAATCGATGGTCCTGAAGGTCTTTTCTACTCTGACAAAGAAAAATTGGAAGCAAAAGGTGCAAAAGTCTACATGAACTCTCCTGTTCTTTCAATTGACTATGACAACAAAGTGGTAACTGCAGAAGTTGATGGAAAAGAACACAAAGAATCTTATGAAAAATTAATCTTTGCGACTGGATCAACACCAATCATTCCTCCAATTAAAGGAGTTGAAATCGTTCCTGGTAACCGCGAATTCAAAGCAACTCTTGAAAATCTTCAATTCGTTAAATTGTACCAAAATGCTGAAGAAGTCATCGAAAAATTGAAAGACAACAGCAAACACTTGAACCGTATCGCCGTAGTTGGTGGTGGTTACATCGGTGTTGAACTTGCTGAAGCTTTCGAACGTCTTGGTAAAGATGTTGTCTTGGTGGATATCGTGGACACTGTTTTGAATGGTTACTACGACAAAGACTTCACTGACATCATGGCGAAAAACTTAGAAGACCACAACATCCGTTTGGCACTTGGACAAACGGTTCAAGCGGTTGAAGGAGATGGTAAGGTAGAACGCCTTGTAACCGATAAAGAAACCTTCGATGTAGATATGGTTATCTTGGCTGTTGGTTTCCGTCCTAATACAGCTCTTGCTGATGGTAAGATCGAACTCTTCCGCAATGGTGCTTTCCTTGTTGATAAGAAACAAGAAACGTCACTTCCAGGTGTATACGCAGTTGGTGACTGTGCGACTATCTTCGATAACGCTCGTAACGAAATGAGCTACATCGCTCTTGCGTCTAATGCGGTTCGTTCTGGTATTGTCGGTGCCTACAATGCGACTGGTCATGAATTAGAAGGAATCGGTGTTCAAGGTTCTAACGGTATCTCTATCTACGGCCTTCACATGGTTTCAACTGGTTTGACGCTTGAAAAAGCGAAAGCTGCAGGCTTCAATGCCACTGAAACTGGCTTCAACGACCTTCAAAAACCTGAATTTATCAAACACGATAACTACGAAGTTGGTATCAAGATCGTTTATGATAAAGACACACGTCAAATCCTTGGAGCTCAAATGGTATCCCGTGATAGCGCCATCTCAATGGCTATCCACATGTTCTCACTTGCGATTCAAGAACACGTGACGATTGATAAATTGGCTTTGACTGATTTGTTCTTCTTGCCACACTTCAACAAACCTTACAACTACATCACAATGGCAGCTTTAACTGCTGAATAATAGCTAAAGTTCTATTAAAAACTTTCCTTAGGTGAGTACGGACGTCAGCGAACTTCGTAGAAGTTCCATGACTAATTATTGAGCCTAAGGTCTCAATAATTCCGAGTGCCTGAAACTGTATTGTTTCAGGCACTTTTCTCACAGCGGAAAGTTTTGACTTTTCTTTATTCGTTCCATAATAAATAGAACATATTTATATTTCTTTGTAGAATTTCTTAACTTATTTTACTTGATAAAATGGTTTGTCTACATTCTAAACAAAACTAACAAGGGTGATTTTGTTTTTTTCTGTCTTTACATGTATTCAGAGGCAGTGAAATAAGGTATAATGAATAGGATAAGAGTTTGAAGGAGTTAGGGAATGTCTGCTAAAGAAGAAGCCTTTAAAAATGAATTTCAATTTGCCTCTAGTTCAATTGTGGCCCATATTGTCAGAGGTGTTTTGGTTGGGATTGTTGTGGGATGCATCGTCTCGAGTTTTCGTTTTTTGATCGAGCATTTGTTTCATTTTGTTCAGGGCGTCTACAAGGAGATGTCTGGTCAACCACTTTATTTGCCAGCGATGCTGTTGGGGTATGGGGTGGTCGTACTGCTTGCTGGTCGCCTCATTCGCACCAATCGGGATATCAAGGGATCAGGTATTCCACAAGTCGAAGCAGAACTCAAGGGACTCTTGGCGGTGAGTTGGTGGGATACCCTGTGGAAGAAGTATATTCTAGGTGTCTTGGCCATCGGAAGTGGTTTGATGCTTGGTCGTGAAGGTCCTAGTATTCAATTAGGAGCGATGGGTGGAAAAGGAGTGGCCCATCATTTGAAGGTCAGTCCGGTTGAGGAGCGGTCTTTGATAGCAAGTGGGGCTGCTGCTGGTCTTGCGGCTGCTTTTAATGCGCCTATTGCTGGTCTCTTATTTGTGGTTGAAGAGGTCTACCATCATTTTTCACGCTTCTTTTGGATTTCGACCTTAGCTGCTAGTTTGACGGCTAATTTTATTTCACTCAATGTCTTTGGTCAAACACCAGTGCTTCATATGCCACAAAATATTCCGCCACTCCATTTGTCTCAGTACTGGATTTACCTTTTTCTCGGAGTCTTTTTGGGGGCAGCAGGTTATGTCTATGAAGTAGTGGTGCTGAATATCGGTCGATTGTATCGTTTACTTGAAAAGATTTTTCATGTTCCCTCTCATTACTCTTCCTTATTTGCCTTTGTCTCGATTATTCCAATCGGCTATTTCCTTCCACAAATTCTTGGTGGCGGGAACCAATTGGTTTTGGATTTAGCTCGAGTACCGTATCCAGTGCTGACCATCCTTCTCTATTTTACGATCCGTTTTATCTGGAGTATGTTGAGCTATGGTAGTGGCTTGCCAGGAGGCATCTTCCTTCCAATTTTAGCATTAGGATCTCTTTTAGGAGCCATCGTTGGAACCTTCCTTCAAAACATTGGCTTTATCTCTCAAAACCAGCTACCTCTTTTCATTATTTTAGGCATGAGTGGGTATTTTGGGGCTATTTCAAAAGCGCCTCTGACAGCTATGATCTTGGTAACAGAGATGGTCGGTGATATTCGCAGTTTAATGCCCCTAGGCATGGTGACCTTGCTGGCTTATATGATCATGGATCTCTTCCATGGAGCACCAGTCTATGAAGCCATGCTGGAGCAACTCTTACCTGATAAGGCGCAAGAAGAAGGAGAGTTGACCTTGATTGAGATTCCTGTATCCGAAAAGATTGCAGGGAAACAAGTTCATGAACTCGAACTCCCTCAAGATATTTTGATTACTACGCAAATGCGAAGTGGCAAGAGCTATACGGTCAATGGTGCGACCCGCTTGTATCTAGGTGATAGCATCTTTGTGGTGGTGAAAGAATCCGAAATTGGACGAGTCAAGGATATTCTTTTGTAAAAGACAGTTTCTTAGAAAAGTCTTTCTATTATTAAATTTTCAGACAATTGTTGAAAAATGAGAAAACTTCTGGTAAAATAAGTCCAAGAACAAAAGAGGAGAAGTCTTTCATGAAAAAATATAGTCTACTCTTATTGAGTGTTGCTCTTTTAGCAGGGTGTGCGAATTCTACTAGCAAACAGTCGAGTCAAAAGACGCAAACCAGCTCAACGGTGCAGTTGTCAAAGGCTGACCAGAAGACCTTGGACAATGCGACAGCTGAATACAAAGACTTTGTTGAAATGCAAATTGACCAATTGCTCAAGGATACAGAAGGTTTCCGAGATACCCTAAAAGCTGGGAATTTGGAAGAAGCTAAAAAACAATATCCCTTGATCCGCATGGCCTATGAAAGCTCAGAACCGATTGCTGAAACCTTTGGGGAGTCTGATGTGAAGATTGACTACCGTTTGGTAGACTATGTGGATGAAAATAAATCAGAAGAAGGCTGGTCTGGTTTCCACCGGATTGAGCGCATCCTTTGGGAAAACAATACCACAGATGGCACTGACAAATATGCAGACCAACTGGTGAACGATATCAAGGAGTTGAAAGCTAAGATCGCGACCGTTGATGTGACTCCTGATGTGATGCTAACTGGGGCTGTTGATCTGCTCAATGAAGTGGCAACGCAAAAGATCACGGGTGAAGAAGAAGTCTTCTCTCATACAGATCTGTACGACTTCCGTGCCAATATTGAAGGAGCTGAAAAGATTTTCTCTCTCTTTAAACCTTTGATTGAGAAAAAAGATGCCAAGTTGGTTAAAACCTTGGAAGCAGAATTCAAAAATGTAAATGATTTATTGGACAAACACATGACTGATGAAACAAATTACAAGTCTTACACAGATTTGACCAAGGAAGATACCAAGGAATTGGCTGAAGCGGTGACCAAACTTGGTGAACCGTTGTCTCAAATGGGTGTGATTTTAGATGGGAAATAAGAAAAATGGCTGACGAAAAATTTTTAGATAAAAAAATGGACCGTCGTGAATTTCTTAAAAAAGCAGGTATTGGAGGGGCCGGTCTAGCGCTGGGCCTCTCTGGTGCATCTGCTTTTTTCGCTAATCAAGACAGTTCCAGTAAAAAAGCTTATGATGGGGATGAAGACATCTCCTTTTATGGCAAGCACCAAGCAGGGATTACGACGGCCATGCAGAAGGCTTGCTACTTGGTGGTGTTAGATCTTCACACGACGGACAAAAAAGAAGTCATCCAGCTCTTTAAAGACTGGACCGATTATAGTAGTAAATTAGTCGAAGGTGAGTTGGTCAAAAAAGATGGTTCCAATGCCCTCTTGCCGCCAACAGATACAGGTGAAACAGTGGGACTCAACCCCTATCGCTTGAGCCTGACGTTTGGGGTTTCGGCTACCTTTCTCAAGAAACTGGGCTTGGAAGCTAAACGTCCCAAACTCTTTCGTGATTTGCCTCCATTTCCAAAGGAGCAGTTGCAGGACAAATACACTGGTGGCGATATCGTCATTCAGGCCTGTGCCGACGATGAGCAAGTAGCCTTTCATGCGGTCCGAAATCTCATCCGCAAAGGTCGCAATACCATCACCATGAAGTGGAGCAAGTCCGGTTTTGCAGCGATTGGTGACCGAAAAGAAACACCGCGTAACCTCTTTGGCTTTAAAGATGGAACAGCAAATGTCACGACGGAGAAGGACTTTGATAAGGTCGTCTGGACTGACAGCAAGGACTGGATGAAGGGTGGTTCCTATATGGCTCTTCGCCTAGTGCAAATGCACTTGGAAACTTGGGACCGAACCAATTTGCAGGAGCAGGAAAATACCTTTGGTCGCTACAAGGAGTCCGGTGCTCCCTTTGGTAAAACCAACGAATTTGATGAAGTAGATTTATCTAAGCTACCAGTAGATTCACATGTCCGCTTGGCTAAAGAAGTCGATCGACCAATTTTACGCCGGTCATATTCCTATTCGGATGGCATCAATGAACAGACCGGGCAATTTGATGCCGGCTTGATCTTTATCGCCTTTCAAAAGGATCCGAACAGCTTTGTCAAAATCCAAACCAATTTGGGCGCAGTGGACAAAATGAACGAGTACATCACCCATATCGGAAGTGGGCTCTTTGCTTGCTTTGCAGGCGTGGAGAAAGGAGGCTACCTTGGTCAAGCACTCTTTGAATAAATTCTTGATCTTGTTCGGCCTTCTTACCTTGTTCTGGACTCAACCAGTGGCTGCTGAATCTTATAGCGATCTCTTTATCAAGATCACAGATGCAACAACAGCTGTACAAAACAAGGACCAGGATAAGGCCAAAGAATTGATCGCTGAGATTCAGGTTGATTTTGAATCCAAAGACCACCATGATTCCAAGGCAGGGAAAAAAGTTAGCCAAGCCTTAGATATAAAAGGGGAGGTAAGAAAAGAGGATCTCACCAAGATCTCATCAGCCTTGCTCGCTTTTGAAAAAGAGCAAAATCCGGTCGATTTAGAGGCGGAAAAAGACAAACTCGTGAGTCGGCTCGCACCTTATTTTAAGAACCTACAAGATGCCATTACGGCTAAGGATCTGGATAAAACCCGTCAAACCTATGCAGATCTCAATAACACCTGGACGCGAAACGAAGCGGTGGTAAGAGATCACAGCACAGCCTACTATGGCAAAATCGAGACGGCCATTTCGCTCTTGCGCAGTAGCATTGAAACAGAGCCTACCGATTTTACCGACATCCAGTCTTCTTATGATGACCTCAAAAATGGGATTGATGCCTTTGTAAAAGGAGAAGCCATTAGCAGTGCCAGTACAGATTTGACATTGAACGATGGAATCAAGCTTTTGGAGAAGGCGCAAAGCCAATTCCAATCCGGCGACGATAAATCTGCTGCAGCGACTATGAAGCAGTTCATCACTATCTGGCCAACTATCGAGGGAGATGTCAGCACGACCAATCCCAGTCTCTACACGCGCGTAGAGAGCGAATCCCCGGTCATTATGGTCAAGGGGAAAGAAAAAGCCTATCAAGAGAAATTACAGGCCTTGATCCAAGACCTGTCTGCGATCGATACGACAGCTTCTTACAACGCCTTTGATGCCATGTTGATTCTTCTGCGTGAAGGAGTAGAAGCCCTTCTGATCGTCATGGCGCTTGTGACGACCCTTAAGGCCGCTAAGATGAGGAAAGGCCTCAAATGGGTCTACGGTGGAGCTCTTGCTGGTGTTCTTGCCAGTGCAGCGATCGCTCTTGTTTTGCAAGTAGCTTTTCCAGCCGTTACTTCGGGGTCTAACCGGGAAATCATTGAAGGTGGCGTTGGGATTTTCGCTGTGGTCATGATGATCCTCATCGGAATTTGGCTCCACAGCAAGTCCTCTGTCGAACAGTGGAATGCCTTTATGGATCGTCAGATGAAGACCGTGACGGCTACAGGAAGCTTTGTCTCGATGTTTGCCCTCAGTTTCTTAGCAGTCTTTCGTGAAGGGGCTGAAACCATTCTCTTTTATGTCGGGATCATTCCGCGGATTACGACCACGAATTTCTTACTGGGAATCGGGCTTGCCATAGCCGTTCTCATCATCATTGCAGTGGCCATGACCAAGGCTAGTCAAGCTATCCAACCTCATCGAATCTTTTTCATTCTGACGTGGTTGATTTACGCCTTGGCCTTCAAGATGCTCGGTGTCAGCATCCACGCCCTTCAGTTGACCAATATCCTACCGAGTCATTTGGTCAATGGACTTCCAACCATCGATTGGGCGGGCATCTATCCAAGCTGGGAAGTTCTTCTTCCTCAATGTATCTTTGTGGCCTTGATCGCACTCGTTACGGTGAGACAACATGGCAAAGAGTAGAGCAGATGAAATGACCATTGTTGAACATTTGGTCGAATTTCGAAAACGATTGATCGCAGTGGTCTTATGTTATATTGTCGTCTTTCTGGTAGCTTTTGTATTTGGAGGAGAGCTCTACCAAGCCTTGACGGCTAGCCTCCATCAAAAACTGCTGGTACTGGGACCGAATGATATCCTCTGGATCTATGTATCGCTGGCTAATCTCACAGCTTTTAGCCTGACCTTGCCCTTTATTGTCTACCAGGTTTGGCAATTTGTAAGGCCGGCTTTGAAGGAGAAAGAGGCGCGTGCAGTCTTTGCCTACATCCCAGCTAGCTTTATTTGCTTTGTACTGGGGCTTGCATTTGGTTATTTCTTTGTCAGTCCAGCTATTTTAGAGGTCCTAATGCGCTTGGGAGAAGGGCTGTTTGATACCCAATTGACGGCACAAAATTATTTAACCTTCTTATGGCACACCACCTTGCCTTTAGGGGTCTTGTTCGAGTTACCAGTTTTGGTCGCTTTTCTGACCTCGATTGGACTTTTGACACCACAGTTTTTAATAACCTACCGACGTTACGCTTACTTTGTTCTGCTGGTCTTAGCCGTCGTGTTAACCCCTGCAGACTTTATCAGTGACTTGGCCATGACACTCCCTTTGATCCTCTTATTCGAAGTCAGTGTCGCCATCAGTAAAGTCATCTATTTAAGAAAAAGGAGAAACTAATGGGAATTTTACGTGATATTGGAGCACCAGGTTTGATCATCATCATCCTGGGCGCCCTCTTGATTTTTGGACCAAAACGCCTGCCAGAGTTGAGCCAGTCCATTGGCAAAATGTTTGCTGAATTTAAGTCAGCTGTCAATAAAGGCAGTGAAGAAGCCGATCAAGACACCAAAGAAGCTAAAGAAGAAAAAGAATAATCAGACAATTTTCAAAATTCTATTGAGTTCGATTGCATAAAAAGGTATAATAAGACAAGTACTTGCAATCGACGAAGGAGGAAACCATGATTATTACGATTTTGTCACTCATTTTCTATTTCAGCTATATCGGATTCTTATGCTGGTTGGTCGTAAAAATTGTCGAAAAATTGTTCAATTTCTTGTTGAACCGTTAATAAAGAAACAATCCATTTCACCCTATGTGAGTGGATTTTTTGTATCCAATTCAGTTAGAAAGATTAAAATAAAGAGGCCTTAACGGTCTCAGATTGAAGATAAAGTCATATAAAAAACTTTCCTTAAGTGAGTACGGACGTCAGCGAACTTCGTAGAAGTTCCATGACTAAATCAAGGATACAAAGGGTGTCTGCAGATAAAGTCAAAATAGGAATTTAGAAAGCAAGTGAAACAACACAACAAAACCATCGTTTTACTGACTGTTTTGTTTATTGCTATGCTTTCCATTTCAATGTTTTTATATCTTTCAACTTCTAGTATTTCTTGTTACTAGTGATGGACTATATCGTTTGTTTTTCTTATCTATTTTATAAGAAAGTTAAGCTTAATAGAAATACAGTAATTACAAGATTGTAATATTTTCTGTTATAGCTTTATGTGGCATGGGTATAAATTGAAATGACTTTTATTATCTATGGTATAATGAGATAAATTTGGAGTTGTAGAGGTGAGCATTTGGAAGAAAATAGACCTGATTTTAGAGATATAAAATCATTTGAAGAATTTAACAGATACTACTGGTATCGAGAAGAGCTTTCACAAATTTGTAAGCACCTTGGATTAGAATACAGATGTACAAAAAAAGAATTAAATCATATTATAGAACAATATTTTAAGGGAAATAGAGTAGAAAAATTTTTGAGGAAAAGAAACAAAAATCAAACCGAAATAATAACCCTAAATACATCATTACTTGAATGTGGGTTTTCCTTTAATCAGAAATTTCGTGATTATTTTTCAGCTGTAACAGGTGTTAATCCGTTTAAATTTAATGCTGATATGGCAACAGCTTGGCGAAAAGTAAAACGGGACAACAACATAAATTTTACAATCCAAGATATGATTAAAATATACTATGGAGAGTCAGACTACGCCAAGTATGATAATTCAGCTTGCCAATGGAATCAATTTCTAAAAGACTTTTGTGCAGATGAATTTAGCAATCATTACTCCAACAAGTTAAAAGTTGCGGCTATCCTTTGGAAAGAAGTTAGAGATTCAAAAAATAAAAAAATTTATTCACGGGGACTTCTAAAAGAATATAGCTACAAAATAGAGGAGTACTGTAAGTAAACAACTTCAAGTTTGTCGAACGGAATATAAAGTATTAAAGACGATAGCACTTTGTTTTTGCAGAGTGCTTTTTTGTTTTATAGAATATAAGAGAATGTGGGATACTTGCTTTCTTTGCTAGATGATCGAGCAGAGAAAATTTTTATTAGATATGACATCAGTCAGCTAAACCCTTTAGCTGGCTTTTTTTGATAGCGACTCGGTCGCTAACTTGCTTGTCAAAGTATAATTCGGTATCATGGATATATAATGCTTGGTAAGTAAGCCCTATTGTCAGTTCGGAACAAGTAGATAGGAGAAGAGGAGAAAAAACTAGTGGATAAAGACCAATTGATAGAGAAACCAGAAATAAATATTGTTGGGGTTATTGCAAATCATCAGTTTAACTGGTATATTTGTTCAAACGAAATGTGGACAATGGATATCGATAAATATATTCAGGCATACCAGGAAGCAGGTCTGGATGTTGATTTCTCCTATTTACCTGAAATTCAGCAGAATCTTCATGTGATTACAAAAAGCAATCTTGAGAGCTACTTAGAAATGTATAAAGATGATTGGCTGAAGGTGACGGTTGAAGAATTGATCGAAATGATCAAACGCTCAATGGATTGTGAGGACTTACATTCAGAGATTATTTTTGAAGGAAAAGGTTTACTCCCGAATCTTTTAATCGATTTTGATAAAGAGGAGTTTTATTCAAACCATCTGGGAATGAAAAACTACGAAAGATATTTGCCGAACGGATGGAAGATTTTTTCAGGGAAATTCGATCATTTGATCCCCAAAGAGGAGCAATATTGGATTGAAAAGACTAGCGCGAACCAATTAAGGAATTAATTATAAAATATAAAGGAAGAGACAAAACACATGCAGTATTATTTTATCGGTGGCCTAGGTAGCAATAGCTACTATCTGGCTCCACTTATTGATGAGCTAGGCTTTCCTGTGACCTTTCTAGATCCCTATAGGGAAATGATTCAGAAAGAAAACGATCTTCGTGCTTGGTTTCAAGGTAGGATTGGCCAGGCGGAAGAGATCTGTTTATTGGGGCATTCCTTGGGTGGAGATTTGGCTCGTTATCTGGCTGCTGAGTTTCCTCAGATTCAGGCTTTGGTTCTCATTGATGGGGGGTATCTGGATATGGAAAAGATCCTGCCTCTTGAAGAAGAACTAGAAGGAACGTCGTCCTTCATGCAGCAGCAAGTCTTTGCAACTTTAGAAGAAGCCGTGTTATCAGAACTTGGTGATGGAGCAGATCCTACGCCTATAGAGCGAAAAGCAGTTGAGGCTAGCTATCGCTGGAATCCAGCAAGTGAACAATATGAATTAAATCTGGATCTCGAAAAGGTCATGGCTTTATTGCATCTACGGCGTCAGATCAAGACTTACCAGATTCCACTGGCCGACCTGCCTGTCCTTTTTATTGGACCTCGGTACCAAGAAGAACCCGAATGGAGAAAAGATGCTCTGAAGCAACTAGATCCCCAGATCAAGCAAGTCTTGCTAGAAGGTTTGGGGCACGAACTGTATACAGAGGCGCCTGAAATTGTAGCTAGAGAAGTGAACAATTGGCTCCAAAATGTTCATAAATAAAACCTGTTTCTCTTTTTGAAACGGGTTTTTGTCTTGTAATTTCCGAACGTTATTTCCTATAAAATCATTCCCATTGCATTAGGTCCGTATCTTTGGTATAATCTATCAAGGAAACGTCAAGAGACGTAGCGATGCGCTTGCGCATAGGTAGGTCAGTTTTTAGAAAAGAGATTTTTCAATCTATGTTAAATGAATTTCCTATTTTCGACTATGAAGATATTCAGTTGATTCCCAACAAATGTATCATCAATAGCCGCTCAGAAGCAGATACAACCGTCCAATTTGGAAAGCATACCTTCAAGCTTCCAGTCGTTCCTGCCAATATGCAGACGATTTTGGATGAGAATGTAGCAGAGCAGTTGGCGCGTGGTGGTTACTTCTACATCATGCACCGTTTTGATGAAGCGGGTCGGATTCCTTTTGTCAAACGCATGCATGATCAAGGTTTGATCGCTTCCATTTCGGTTGGTGTTAAGGAATACGAATACGACTTTGTGAGTCAATTAAAGGCAGATGCGCCTGAGTACATCACTATTGATATCGCACACGGTCATGCGGATAGTGTCATTCGGATGATTCAACACATCAAGAAAGAATTACCAGATACCTTTGTCATTGCTGGAAATGTTGGAACACCTGAAGCTGTTCGTGAATTGGAAAATGCGGGAGCTGATGCGACTAAGGTCGGAATCGGTCCTGGTAAGGTTTGTATCACCAAAGTTAAGACTGGATTTGGTACAGGTGGTTGGCAATTGGCTGCTCTTCGCTGGTGCTCAAAAGCAGCGCGTAAGCCAATCATTGCGGACGGTGGTATTCGGACCCATGGTGATATTGCCAAATCGATTCGTTTCGGGGCGTCTATGGTCATGATCGGTTCTCTCTTTGCAGGACATATCGAAAGTCCTGGTAAAACAGTAGAGATTGATGGAGAGTCTTTCAAAGAGTACTATGGATCTGCTTCAGAGTACCAAAAAGGCGCTTATAAGAACGTCGAAGGTAAGAAGATTTTATTGCCTGCCAAGGGTCATTTGCAAGACACCTTAACGGAAATGGAACAAGATTTGCAAAGTTCGATCTCTTATGCAGGAGGCCGAAAATTAGCAGATTTGAAACACGTTGACTATGTGATCGTTAAGAATTCTATCTGGAATGGCGATGCACACTAATTGAATTACTTATTTATTTCACGAATGGGCGTGATGTTTCTACAAGGTGCCGGAACACCTAACAATAAGTAAGTCGGGATTATTTCTCTTTCTAGAGAGATTTCAAGGCTTGCTTAGCAGGCCTTTTTGTGTTTTGTGAATGAAGTAGAGGTTTTTTTAAAAAAGTAGGAGGAAGTATGAAATTACTTGAAGAGCGCATCTTAAAAGATGGCAATGTTTTAGGTGAGAATATCCTCAAGGTGGACTCCTTTTTGACCCACCAAGTGGATTTCAAATTGATGAAAGAAATTGGTCAGACTTTTGCAGACCGGTTTAAAGATGCTGGCGTGACGAAAGTCGTGACCATTGAAGCATCTGGGATTGCACCAGCCCTTTATGTAGCTGAAGCCTTGGATGTTCCCATGATCTTTGCTAAGAAGGCGAAAAACATCACGATGAATGAAGGCATCTTGACGGCTGAGGTTTATTCCTTTACCAAGCAAGTCACCAGCACCGTTTCGATTGCGGGTAAATTTTTGGATCCATCAGATAAGGTTTTGATCATTGACGATTTCCTTGCAAATGGTCAAGCAGCCAAAGGCTTGATTCAAATCATCGAACAAGCTGGTGCTCAAGTCGAAGCGATTGGGATCGTGATTGAAAAATCCTTCCAAGATGGACGGGGATTGTTAGAAGAGTTGGGATATCCAGTTGTATCCCTCGCACGTTTGGACCGTTTTGAAAATGGTCAGGTTGTATTTAAGGAGGCAGACATCTAATGCAAAAACAAGAAAGCCATTCACAGGCGGCCATTCTAGGCTTGCAACACCTTTTAGCCATGTATTCGGGATCTATTTTGGTGCCGATCATGATCGCAGGAGCTTTGGGCTATAACGCTCATCAACTAACCTACCTCATCTCTACAGATATCTTCATGTGTGGGGTCGCAACTTTCCTTCAAGTGCAGCTCAATAAATACTTTGGGATCGGTCTTCCGGTAGTCCTTGGGGTTGCCTTCCAGTCTGTGGCACCTCTCAGCATGATCGGGGCTAGCCATGGTAGTGGTGCCATGTTTGGTGCCTTGATTGTCTCAGGGATTTATGTCATCCTTGTCTCTGGTTTCTTCTCTAAGATTGCCAATCTCTTCCCATCAATTGTAACGGGATCCGTTATTACAACCATTGGTTTGACTTTGATTCCAGTAGCGATTGGAAATATGGGAAATAATGCGCCAAAACCAACCGTTCAAAGCTTGATCTTGGCTGTGGTGACTATTCTCATCATTTTAGTCGTTAATATCTATACGACTGGCTTTATCAAGTCTATCTCTATCTTGATTGGCTTGATTGCAGGGACAGCTATTGCGGCTTCTATGGGCTTGGTAGACTTCACACCTGTATCGCAAGCACCAGTGGTTCACGTTCCAACGCCATTCTTCTTTGGAGCTCCTAAGTTTGAAATCACCTCCATCTTAATGATGTGTATCATCGCAACAGTTTCTATGGTGGAATCAACAGGTGTCTATCTCGCTCTTTCTGATATTACCAAAGATCCAATTAATAGCACGCGCCTTCGCAATGGTTACCGTGCTGAAGGGTTGGCCGTTCTCCTCGGTGGTATCTTCAACACCTTCCCTTACACCGGATTCTCACAAAACGTTGGCTTGGTGAAATTGTCGGGTATCAAGACCCGTCTTCCAATCTACTATGCGGCTGGTTTCCTTGTTCTTCTTGGTCTCCTTCCTAAGTTTGGAGCTTTAGCGCAAATCATTCCAAGTCCAGTTCTTGGGGGAGCGATGCTAGTCATGTTTGGTTTTGTGTCAATTCAAGGGATGCAGATCTTTGCGCGTGTTGATTTTGAACACAATGAGCACAATTTCTTGATCGCTGCTGTATCGATTGCTGCAGGGGTTGGTTTGAACAACAGCACTCTCTTCAATGGCCTTCCAACAGGATTCCAAATGTTCTTTGCGAACGGAATTGTCGTTGCCAGTGTCTTGGCGATCGTTCTCAATGCTATTTTAAACCGCAATAAAAACTAATCTCACATGAACCGGAGGTCCTTGGATCTTCGGTTTTTTTGACTTTTAAAGAAACATATAGTAGAGTGGAAGAGGAGAAAATCTAATTTGATGAGAAGAGAGTTAGAATCATGTATGTAACCTATCACTTTAAAGAGCGCTTGCGCTTGTTTTTGAGTCTATTTTTGCCGATTTTAATCTACCAATTGGCCAATTATTCAGCCAGCTTTGTCGATACAGCCATGACTGGTCAGTACCGGACCCTTGATTTGGCTGGTGTTTCTACAGCTACCAGTCTGTGGAATCCATTTTTTACTTTCCTGACAGGGATTGTCTCCGCACTGACGCCGATTGTTGGGCATCATTTAGGCAAGGGAAATAAAGAACGGATTGCTGGCGATTTTTACCAATTCCTCTATATGTCATTTGGTATGGCCATTCTCTTGATAGGCTTTGTTTGGGGGATTGCACCCATGATTCTCAAGCAGATCGGTTTAGAAAATGTTGTTGCCCAAATAGCCATTCGCTATTTATATTTCCTTTCTTTAGGAATCTTACCTTTGTTGCTCTTTAGTATCGTGCGGACCTTCCTCGATACCTTGGGCATGACGCGTCTATCCATGTACTTGATGCTCTTGCTCTTGCCTTTGAATGCTTGTTTTAACTATATCCTGATCTATGGGGCATTTGGTTTTCCTGAGATGGGAGGAGCAGGAGCAGGACTTGGAACCTCTCTGGCCTACTGGGTCTTGCTGGTTATTGCGGTTTTGATCTTGTGCAAGCATCCCAAGGTAGCACCTTTCCAATTGTGGAAGCCGCAGCCTTATGATTTTAAAGGGATGAAAGAAGTATTGCGACTTGGGCTTCCAATCGGTGGAATTGTTTTTGCAGAAGTCATCATCTTCTCGCTGGTTGGTCTGTTAATGGCAAAATTCCCATCATTAACCATCGCCAGTCACCAATCAGCCATGAATTTTTCTACCCTGATGTATGCTTTCCCGGTTAGTATCTCCAGTACCATGGCGATTATCGTATCTTACGAACTGGGAGCAGGAAGACCAGAAGTGGTCAAACAATATTGCCGTTTGGGACGGCTGACAGCCTTTGGCTTTGCCATTATCACCCTGGTCTTTCTCTATACATTCCGCTTCCAACTAGCAGGGCTATATGGCAAGGATCCAGTCTTTGTGCAACAAACAGCTATTTTCATGACCTATAGTCTCTTTTTCCAAGTAGCCGATACCTTCGCAGCACCCCTTCAAGGGATTTTGCGGGGCTATAAGGATACAACGGTTCCATTCTTATTAGGAGTCTTTAGTTATTGGTGTATCTCTATCCCACTAGGGATTTTCCTTGACCATGTGACCAACTTGGGTCCCTATGCTTATTGGATCGGCCTTATTTCTAGCCTTGTCGTGAGTGGAATTTGCTACCAACTTCGGCTCTGGCAGATCGAAAAAAAGCAAACAAACTAGAATGAAGTCTGGGAAACCAGGCTTTTTATGTGCCGTGAATATTATAAATTTTCTGAAAGTTCTTGACAATTGATGTCAAAGTGGTAAGATTAGGAGGTAGAAATGAAGAACTAGAAGGAGAACAAGATGAGAAGTGATATGATCAAAATGGGGATCGACCGAGCACCAGCGCGTGGTCTCCTCTATGCAACAGGGCAAGTAAAATCAGCAAAGGATATGCAAAAGCCCTTCATTGCTATTTGTAACTCCTATATTGATATCGTTCCAGGACATGTTCACCTACGTGA
>ERZ1699236.199-NODE-199-length-18913-cov-3.512616_pt1 | contig 18913 bp, 26 predicted proteins | sample MGYA00581538_ERZ1699236 | MGnify/ENA primary metagenome ERZ1699236 (study PRJEB42319, sample SAMD00040336) | human oral metagenome | material: saliva | host: Homo sapiens | study: EMG produced TPA metagenomics assembly of PRJDB4115 data set (Metgenomic analysis of... | reverse complement strand
AGGTTACCCAAGCCTGGCTTAAGGGGACGGTTTTGAAAACCGTTAGGTCGTTCGCGGCGCGTGAGTTCAAAGCCCACACCTTCCTTTTAGCCAATAGATATTAATCTATTGTTATAGAATAATTATTCTATTTGTCCCACGCGGATGCTAATAAAAATCATGTGTTTTGAACACATGTGAATTGAAATGCTAACAATGCAATTGATAGTATCAGTAAGAGAACTTACGCCCTCTGAAGTCATGTTCTATCCCTTGTTAGTGAAAATTCATTGGTAAACGTAAACGCCAAACCGTCCACAGCCATTTGGGCCAGCTACGCACTGACGTGGACCTTTTTTCAACCAAAACGATTAACCAAAGCGCTTAACAGCAATAGCCAGCGACCGAACGTTAGTCATTCAACGTGAGTTTTTAACAAACATTGAGACGTCAGTGTTTTAACTCTTTCACGTTTTCCTGTCGAGGCTCAGCGACAGGTGACGCAATAACGCTCAAGTGGTAGAGCTATGGACTTTTAATCCATGTGTTACAGGTTCGAGTCCTGTTTGCGTCATTCGTTATGATAAGGGCTACCACGGCAACAGTTATTAGGTCAAACTGTTATCCTGGTCACAGATAGGTGTTAATGAACCAACGCATTAACGAGCCGAAGCCTTATAAACCTATATTCGTAGCTACGACAATAGTGAAACGGTAGGTTATGACCAAAACTATCGTTTTAAGTTTAACTTCTATTGTTAGGTCGAAGTTCTGCTAAGGTTATATGGAGTCCAATATCCTGGCTACTAACGGTTTACTTATCATAACATCCTGGAAGATTACCCAAGCATGGCTGAAGGGGACGCACTCGAAATGCGTTAAGTCGTTTTACGGCGCGTGGGTTCGAATCCCACATCTTCCTTAGACGCGATAGCTCAGTTGGTAGAGCAACGGACTTTTAATCCGTGGGTCGCAGGTTCGAATCCTGCTCGCGTCATAGGGTATAGCCAAGTGGTAAGGCAAGGGACTTTGACTCCCTGACGCGCTGGTTCGAATCCAGCTACCCTAGTATCGCTTGAAATCGCAAGCATATTCCTGGTAACAGGATAGAATAGCCTATAAAAGTCGATGAAGGGCTATCAGCGTAAGTGACCAAAAGGTCAACCACTTTTTCAACACGAGTTGTAAATAAGACATCGCCAAAACGTCTTATTGATAGTTTGTAAGCGTTGCCTTGTTACCGTTGGCACATCAAACCACAAGGACACGCGCAGGATTACCTGTAAATAAAGGTTAGACACCTTTCAGCTCGTTTGCCCATTTGGGCAAATGCTTTTTGTTCATAAGCATCACTCCAATCAATCTTGCTCGCTCAAACGCTGTCGGGCGGGCAACATGGAAAGTTACTCAAGAGGCTGAAGAGGACGGTTTGCTAAATCGTTAGGCGGCTCTGTCGCGCGAGGGTTCGAATCCCTCACCTTCCGTTAAAACAACAGAAAGGAAAGTTTTTATGTTAACTTATATCAGCACACAACTAAAAAATCAACGTCACACAAAAGAACTTTCCAAAAAAGATCTTACAAAACAAATCCCAAGATATGATTTGCTTGAAGCAGGACTTGTTTTGCCTAATCTTATAGAACTTAAACAACTTGCTGAACTTTTTGGAAAACCTATTGATACAAAGGGACCAAAAAAAATAACAGCAACACATCCATCAACACAAGCTATGTTAAATATGCTTGATTTGTTCTATGCCAACAAACAACTCTATCAAAAAATCACTAGGTACAAGTAATCCCTTGTTAAATAGTAAGCTTAACAGCTGAAAGCCTGTACGAATCATAATTTACGACTATCCATATAGTCGATTCTCCTTGCGGGGATGGCGAAATTGGCATACGCATGCGATTTAAGCTCGCACGAACAGTATCGTTCTTGAGGGTTCGAGTCCCTCTCTCCGCATCATAGAAAGGAAACCAACACACGTACAACGGTATCTCCATTAATAAATACAAAACCGTAACTAAAAAACAACCAAAAACCCATATTTTGGCACTGTACTTTACAAAACCAGTATAAAAACACTGGAAACGGCTCGATGGTAACCGTCGCATTCTACAAAAATGCGTTGATTGAAATCTAAATACGTTAAACATTCGGTTTTGTCTAACGCTCAAGTTGATAGCATTTTAAAAAATAACTAATCGCATTGCCTTGGGACTGGCACTAAACGCACCCTGAGTCTTGTACGAGAAGACTAACGCAACTCTTCTCGTCGTACCCTCATTTGGTACATCGCGTAGTAAGCTAACGTTGTGCGCTTACGGTAACTTCGGTTACTTCTTTAACATTGTCTACCCAATGTCTGACAAAAATCGTGCTCTCGGACGTTTCGTAAACGATTACAACGACAATAGATTGCCGCACGTCTCTACTATTGTTATCGGCAAAAGGCTCGTTACCTTTTGTCGATGTATTGTCTAAATTAGAAAGGACATCTCATTATGTGGTACTATGTTTTTGACATTTACGACAACCGCAATCCTTACGTCATGGGACCGTTCCGCGACTATGAAGATGCAGCGTCAGGCTGTCGTTCGCATGAAAAGGTTGTTAAACACGATCAACCCTATCGTCTCGCGGAACTAAATGCCCAATATCATTAAACAAAATTTTTTGTTTAATGTTTCACCCGTTTGGCTAACGCCAAACGGGCTTTTTTGCGGGCTGGCCAGCTAACGCCGGCCCCCGAACCCATGCTTTGTGTTTTGGAAGCCTAGCTAGGTGTTAGGCAAAGATAGACCAAATCAGTCATTATTTTAAAAACTTAGAAAGGAAACCTATGGACAAATATTTCGACGCTAATAGACCCTGTCAAGCGGTCTCTAAACAATTCATTAAGCACTATAAGCCTGAAAAACCAACACTTCTCATCGCTATCAACGACTTTAATGACCAATTCAAAGCCTTTAACGAACGTGTCAACTACCTCACCTACTCAAACTACGTTGACGTTTGCTGGCTCTATTTTGATGATATTGGTTACATTCCTTTCGGGGACAAATCACTTAACATGTTTACCAAAAAACAAGCCAAAGAACTCATTCAATTCCTTGATAACCATTTTGAAGCAAAAGACTTTGAGCGCGTACTCGTTCATTGTTATGCAGGCGTTAGCCGTAGTCAAGCCGTTGCCCTCTTTATTGCCAAATATTACCTCAAAGACAAAGACCTCTTTGAAGGTCTTTATCACCAAGAAGGTAAAGTCACAGGTGGCAATCACTTCGTCTATAGCCTCCTTGAAGAAACCTATGAAAGAGAACACCATGCCAAAAATCTATAAAACAACTAAGGGCTACGCCCTCACACCTAATAATGCTAGCCAAGTAACTATTTCAGACAGCCTTTATCACTTCATTCAAGCTCAAAATCAAGACCACGTAACCTTTGAAACTATCAACAAACACTATAAACCAACTATTCCTGATATCCCCATGGTTGATAATTTGCGCGTGCAAGCAAAAGCACGTAATGGCTACAATCAAAATGTCACGCGCCTCAATAAAGCTAGAAAGCTATTAGGCGCAAGTGACCAACTATTCAAACCTTATACAGATATCAAAAAAGCTACTGACACACGCCTGATTCTTGAAGACGATACCTATACAAATTTCAAAGGTTGTTATTGGGGGAACCTTAATCCTGAAAATCTTATTGATCATGCAAGCGCCTATGAAACCTATAAGCACTGGCCAGCTTCATCCTTAGCTTACGGTGTTTCAGATAACGCCACACAAGTCTTTAATCACCTACAACACGCGCTTGAAACTTATCTTACCAAAGATAGCACGCATTCCTTCTTCATTCGAGGAAAACGTCTCTACAAATTCCTTACCGACAACCCTGACGCTGTTTATCTCATCCGCTTTTATCCCGTTTTTAATCATCATAACGGTAAAGCGAACGGTTGGAGGTGGCACAAATGGGGACCTTATCTTGGCACACACCCCACAATGTCAATATCTCGACGAAGAAAAAAACATTGACTACGTGCTTCTTTGGCACCTTTACCCACTTAAAAAGAAAGGAAACTAATGGAAAACCACACTAACCCAACTTATATAGCCGCGGAACGAAGAAGGCCCCCGATTTTAATCGGGAGATGAATTCGCGAAAACCGCGGCCTCAACGAATTAATAAATATTCGTCTATCTCACTCGTACGCTTTTTTCTTTAACTATTGTTTTCAAAAACGTATAATAAAATTAATTTAAATAGAAAGGAGGATTCTCAAATGACCATTTTATCAGGTGTCAAATTGAAACTCTATCCCAATAAAACACAAAAACAAACTATTGAACAAACCTTTGGAAACAGTCGTTTTGTTTGGAATCAATTTAAAAACATGCAAGAAAACCGTTATACGGCTATGATTGACGATTATAATGCTTATAAAGAACAAGCCAAAGAAAACGGAAAAAAAATTATTAATCCTGTTTACATTGATGCCTATGGTATGCAAAAAATGTTAACGCCTTTGAAAAAAGATCATCCTTGGCTTTATTCATCAGATGCAACCGTTTTACAAAAAACATTATCAACTCTTGATCAAGCGTATAAAAACTTTTTCACAAAACCTGACCAATTTGAAAAACCAAAATTCAAATCACGTAAACATCGTAGTCAGTCATTTACTGGTAAAGCAAATAAACAAAAATCAGGAAAAACAAGTGTCTATATTGCAGGTTCTCGTTATGTTTATGTGCCAAAATTAGGTTTCATCAAAACATCTAAAACTACCCGAATTAATGGTCAAATTAAAGAATATACCGTTATTCGAGAATCCTCTGGAGACTATTATATTAGTTTTCAAATCGAAGAACCTAACCGTGAATTACTTGTGAAAACCAAACAATTAATGGGTGGAGATCTCGGTTTGACACATCTTTTAACCTTATCTAATGGTCTTAAATTTCCAAAATTTAGTCCTGGGCAAGCACTTGCACTTAGTTTAAACGCTCAAAGTAAAGCTTCTAAAAGCATGAATCGTAATTCAAAAATTCTAACAACAAACGAACTCATTTATCTTATTGAAAAAGGTATTTTTGATGAAGATAAATATGACGCATCTAATTTGTTTGATTTTAAGAATCACGAAAAACGCATGAAGAAAAGTGCCAAAGCCCAACGAAAAGTCGCCAATAAACGTCATGATTATTTACACAAGCTGACAACAGCACTTGTTAACGCTTATGACGTTATTGTTTTAGAAGATTTAAAAGTTAAAAACATGCTAAAAAATCATAAATTAGCAAAAGCCATTTCTAATGCCTCTTGGGCTACCTTTGTTCGTTTCTTATGTTATAAATGTGACTGGTATGAGAAATTATTTATTCTTGTTCCACCGCATTATACCTCACGCATTTGCCATCACTGTGGTTGGGATAGTGGTAAAAAACCTCTTGATATTCGTGAATGGACATGTCCTCACTGTCATGAAACACATGATCGCGATATCAATGCCGCTATCAACATTCTTTATCGCGGTCTTGAAACCTATCTTCAGTCACAAGTAATGCTTTTAAACGAACAAGCTAAAAACGGTTATTTTTCAACTGTTTTCTTCCAAGTAGCCTCTCAATGGCTTATGCAAACCATTAGCTATTTTAATCAAGCCTTAAACATAGCTTGATAACATATCAACAGGTCAGGGACTGGCCTTGGTAAATAGTCAAGCCTCTATCATCACGATTAATACTCTTATTAATCACCGTATGACAAGCTTACAGAAGAACGCTTATCGAATATTAGCGGTTCGTTAGATGTTCGATCATTCTTCTATGATGTTCCCAGAAACCGCCCACTTCAGTGGGCGTGTAGTTCATAGGCCCTATCCGAAAAAGCAACTCAACAACCTACCATGCTAAAAAAGTAGACTTGTTTGAACTTGTTTTTCACGTTTCTTGGGGACTTGACTCCCTAGAACGTGAAAGTCAAGAACAATACCACATGACAACTCGTCAAATCCTTAAATCACTACTTTATCCTTTTGATTTAACCTTAATTCACGCCTATTACCAAGACGATGACAGTTATTTGCCACACTTGCAAAAATATTTTGACCTTGACAAAATGCCATCAGCAACCAAATCTGTCCACATTATCCAAAAACGAAAGGACCCACGCCTTAACATGATTACCATCACCCAACCAAAAGCTAAAACCCTCGTCGATAAAACCATTGAACTTGCTATGATTGAACTCACAGACGACCAAAAAGAAACCCTTATTAATCAACTTGCAAAGCTTCCTTTTAACGTTTCTGCAGAGAGTCAAGACGAAAAATTAGAAGAAATTGCAGCCCTTATCGAAACCATTGAAGACTATGTCGAAAAAGAAGGGATCACTATTGATAATGCTGAACGCATGGAAGCTGTTATGTACGAAGGCATTCCTTCTGAAGAAACCAGCGCCTTTTATGGCAGTCGCTACTATGCCATTGAAGACATGATGCTTCAAGAACTCTACTAAAACACCCCTTGGAAAGGAAACAACAGTATGACAAATACACTTCTCTCAAAATTTGACGACGAAATGTCAAAACCACATACCGATACCGAAGACCATATTCACAATTGGCTGGTCGACAATCAAGACGACCAAGAACTGATGGAAGGTCTCAGTAAAGACCTTGAACCAAAACGCACCATCAAAGGCGCTATGGACTATGCCATCTACAAAGCCAGTCAACAACTTGTAGGACCACGCACTAGGGCTATGGGAAGCATGGTTGACGATTCTGTTGCCTACACTTGGTTTAAAGAATACTTCACCACAGAAAATCTCGTCATGGGACCTATCGACGGACTCATTCACGCACAAGTAAATGCAACAGCCGTAAACACAACACCTAAACCAAAGCCTAAGAAAAAGAAATCTGCTGTTGATGATAATCAACTGGATCTCTTTAGTGATTTTTAGGAGGGCCTTATGACAGACATTCAAACCATTGTCAATAATCGACTCAAAGCCCCACAAGCCTTCTTTAAATGGGCAAAAACTTTTTTCCCACGCTACGAATGGGCCAATAAACACGATGAAATTATCTCAACCAATCGTGCCAAACATACAGGGCTTATCCGTAAACGCTTAACGAAAAACAGTCGCTTAACTTTTGTCGCAAGTACCGATTATTTTGTCTGGATGGGCATTACTAAAAAACGCATTGAAATGCAAATGTATCAAGTCACCCAAATCCTTACTGACGGTAAAGAAAGTTTTGACATCACACTCTTTAACTTTTACCAATTGAGTAATAATCAGCAATTTAAAGCTCATTATGATTGGTATAACTCTAACCAAAAACATAAAGATTGCTACCAATCAGGTTATCAAAATCAAAGCAACAGCCTCTTTGAATCAGGAGCCTTTGGACGCTACACCATGTATCAAGACAATGAGACCCTTTGCAAACGCCTTCAAACCCAATCAGAACTGCGTTACCTCACCTTTAATGATTATATTGAAGATCGTCTAGACATTCAAAATGTCCTCCCACACCTTTACAAGTACCGAGACCGTATTGAATACGCTCAAAACATCAAGGCACACGGTCTTGCCTCAGAAATGATTGGTGACTTACGTACTTACTCTTATTATGGCGCAAATTATTATCATGAACATGCAAATATGAGTCGCTTGACCATGCGTTTTCTTAAAGAAAATAAACTCTACCTTAAAAACAGTACCCTTTCTTCTGAAGAAGCCCTCTTTAATCATGACTGTCGCAAGGTCTTTAACAAAACCTTCCCAGACCTCTATGACAAAATCAAAGACGCACAATTGTCTTACAAAAAATCCCTCTTTAAACAATTTATAAACCTTGTTCCAAAAACCATCAAACCAATTCGCTTCATCCATTGGTTCCTTAAACAAGACATCCGTATGAGTGATTATAAAGACTATCTCAACATGCTTGATGACCTTGGACTAGACCAATCAAAAGACTACCTTACGATTCCAAAAGATTGGGAAGACATGCACACCAACATTGTGCTTAATCACACAGCCTACTTAGAAAGTCAAAAAGAAAAAGCCCTCTCTAAAGAAGACAAAGCCTTGGCTAAGAAAACAGCCAAACGTCTCAAACGCTTTGAAAAAGCCCAAACCAGCTTTGACCACTACACCTTTAAGCTCCCTGAATCCCCTTCAGAACTCACCGCAGAAGGCAAACTCCTTGGCCATTGCGTCGGTTCATATACCCGTAAACACTTCATCACAGGTGAAACCACCATCGTCTTTGTCCGTGACAATCAAAAACCAAACCAACCCCTTTATACCATGGAAATTAAAAACCATCATATTGTTCAACTTCGTGGAGAACATAATCACAACGCCAGTTCTGAAGCCTGGAAAGAAGCCAAACAATTCATCACTCATTGTGATGCCCTTCAATTAACTTACTAAGGAGGTCTTTTTATGTTCACTGAATTTTGTACATCGTGTGGATCCTTTGACCACACCACCTTTACGCCCTCTGAAAAAAAGACCATTCAAGCTTTCTCAGACCTTGTCACAAATATTTACAACAAAGCTAAACAACACAATGACACCTACAATACCTGTAAAGCCAACGTTCTAGCAGACTTTATCTGCGACCTTGTAGCTATCAATGACGACTGGTATCCCAAAGAGGACTTTCTAAACAACATCAAACATCCTGAAACCTTTGAGATAAAGTTGGAAAACTACATGAAAACATTAGACCAAGCAACCCTTGAGCGTTATTCAGGCGATATGGCTGATGATGCTAGAAACATTTCAACAGAACTTTACAACTATCTATAAAGGACAACGCTTATGAAAGAAAAACTACGTAAAAACCTCAAAGCTAAAGGTGTACACGCCTCTACGCGATATAATGAGTTATTTGCTACCTATCCAATCACTGACAACCTTGAGTGGACAGATCAATTCACCATTGATAAAACCACTGAAAATACTATTGACAAAACCTTATGGATTCTCAACCATCTTCCTGAAGACATTCTTAAAAGAGTAACTGATGTCAGCACACCAAGTTACCATAACCTATTTCTTTCAAGTAACATCGAATGCTTCACGGTAGCCATTGACTACTTCAAAATGAATAACATCCTTATTCGTCTCACAACAGACTACGTTCAATGTACGATTAATGACTTTGTTATCTATTGTCCCAATAATACAGTCACTGTCAGCAAGTCAATCACATCAACCAAAAAAACCTTCAAAAAAGACCTTGAAGCCCTCCTAGAAGAATTTAACCAACTGGCCTAGAAAGGAAACCTTATGGATTGTAGTAAAATCAATCTCAAACTCACCAAAGACAATTTTAACCCACAAGCTCTAGCTGACTATATCGAAAAACATAAAAACACTATTTTAGCTAATTATAGCGAAAAATACCTAGACTGTTTAGACGTCACACTCGACATCACTGATCAAGGCATTATCCTTAGACAAATTTTCAAAGAACTCAAAATTCGTTTCAGAGACCATCTTAAAGAAGAAGTTGTTGTCTATCAAAAGACCACAGACTTATCTTTTAAAGAAATCATCAATTTTAACAAATTCGAACCTCTCATTCCTATCAAAGACTTCATAAATTTATTAAAACTAGACAACTATATTGGTGTTATCACCTACACATCAGCAACTGATGATGACGATTATTGGGATAATGACTACAAGCTCAAAGGCGTCTACACGGATCTAAACAAAGCCTTAACTCTTTTTGAGGACCTCAAAGAAAACCATCCTTACGACCTTGTCCTAACCCTTTGTCAACTTGATAAAGATATTGACTCACCTATTTATTGTTATACTTAATTAGAAAGGAATAACGTCCTAGCACACTAAACAATAGACAATAAGATATAATTATTGTAAACTATAGACACAATATTGAATTAGATAAGGAGGTGATCTCTCATGAAATTAACAAAAAAAGTGAAGTTATATCCCAATCAAACAATGATGAAAATACTCGATAATTTATGCAATTATCGTCGTTATTGCTGGAATCAAGGCTTAAATTTATGGAATGAACTTTATGACCAACGTATTAAAAATGTTCCTATAGACCTTCGAAAAAAATCACAATTAACTATTAAAGATAAAACAATTGTTTTTTCTGAAGAAGAACAAAAATTATTAACATTATTCCCATCGCCATCACATCGTGTTGTTCAGAATATACTAGTTGCAAATAAAGCTGACTGGCAATATTCCTTATCATCACGCGTTTTACAGTTAGCTATTAAAGATTTGGCCCACTCATGGTCTGCTTTTTTTGAAAGCAAAAAACCTAAAAAGAATAGTTCTAAAAAGAAAAAACGAAAAGTCGGGAAACCTTCTTTTCGTTCTAAAAAGAATCCAAAACAAGGTTTTAAGACTGATCGTGCGTCTATTAAAGATGGAAAACTCGTTTTAGACAAACCTCACAAGTATAAAGATGTTTGGTATAGCATTCCTTTTAAAGGTTATAATTTGCCTGATGAAAAAATCAAGCATTGTGCGATTACTAAAATTGGTAATTCGTATTACGCATCTATCACTATTGATTGCCCTGAACAACCGTTACCTAAAACAGGTAAAAAAACAGCTATTGATGCAAATATAAATCATTTTGATTATACTGACGGTTCTTTCAAAGTTTTTCCGAAACGATTAGAACGTTTATATTCTCAAATCAAACATTATCAACATTTATTGGCCCGAAAACGCCACGAGAATGGTAAAAATGCTACACATTCAAAACAATATTTCAAAGTGAAAACCAAACTTCAAAAATGTTATCAACGTGTGACAGCCATTCAAAATGATTTACTTCATAAGTTTACAACAATGATTTATCAAACCTATGATACTGTCGTTATTGAAGACCTTGATATACAAGCTATGCAAATGCAAAAGAAAGCTAAAAATTTACATCGTTCATTATTCGGTCGTTTTCGTCTTTATATGGAATATAAAGCCATTAAATTTGATAAAACACTCATCTTGGCTGATCAATTTTATCCATCAACACAACGTTGTTCACATTGTGGCCATATTAAAACCGATGATGATAAAATCGGATTAAATGGTAATAAAAAACACGGAACAAAACACGACGAATACATTTGTTATTCATGTGGATTTGTTGCTGACCGTGATCAAAATGCAGTACTAAACTTACTTGCATTAGCTTAAAATAAAATGAAAGGAAAGAGGCTGGCTCGGCCTCTGAAGATAACAATTATCTTCTTGATGTGTTAAGAGATTGCCTCTGTCATTACCTGCTTTTTGCAGATATGAGAATGTAATTGAGGACGAACATAAGAAAAAAGAATCATCTATATTTTGAGATGATTTGTCTACATTTGACAACTTTTTTCAGAGCAAAGACATGAACTCAACAGAAATCAAAAGACAATACGTCATTAACGATAAAGTCTTTGACAATCTCCAAGATGCTGAAACGTATCAAAACGAACTCAAAGTCAAAAGCCTTAATGACTATCCTATATCATCCTTTGACGAAATTGTCTATTATGAAATTTTCACCAAACACGGTGACCGATTCGACCGTCGCACCAAGTGTAATGGCACCTTTTCTAACACGGCAGACGCCTATAAGGAAATGCAAAATCATTCAAACGACCGCCGTCCTAACGGTACAGGCTGGATGAAGCAAATCACCATCACAAAAGAAGCCAACGGAACAATCACCACACGAAGTAAAACAATTTACGAAAATACCTAGAAAGGAAACACATCCACATGAAACCAACAGAAATTCAAGAATCTTACACTGTTAACGGAAAAACCTTTGACAACCGCTACGATGCCGAAAAATATCGCGACGAACTCGACGCTAAAAACTTTGACAATTATCCCGTATCATCATTTGACGAAATTGTCTATTACGAAATCCACACAAGACACGGTGAACGTGACGGATACACACGCTGTCATGGTGCCTTTACCAACGCAACAGATGCCTACAAAGAAATGCAAAACCACGCCAATGATTGGCGTCCAAAGGGCACAGGCTGGATGGACCAAGTCATTATTAAAAAAGAAACTGACAAAGCCATAACCATTGACCGAAAAAAAATTTATGAAAGTAAATAACTATGACAAACCCTGTTAAAAACCTTATCCAAACCATTCTAACCGAAACAAAAAGCGATCTCAATCTCGAAAAAGAATTGCTCAATAACTTAACTAAAGAGACCAAGGAATATTACAAGATTCTTAATGACCGAGCCAAAGACGGCCAACACATTGCCAAACTCGAATTAAAACTATTAGCTGAAAAAATCTATACAGATATCGAGACCCATCGTATCGTCATCGAAGGCACCTTTAAAGATAGTGACTATCCAAAACCACTAGACATTGTCTACGGCTTTGATATCGAAAAACGTAAACAACTTGTCGAACACTATGCAACCTCACCAAACATTATCTATATCACAACCAGACAGGCAACCAAAAATGACAACTTCTTTTAACCGCGAAGACCTTCGTCAAATGTTCGAAGACTCAGGTATTGACTATTCTTTTGATAGTGACACGCCTGGTATCTTCTATGAAGACGGCACCCATCAGACCTTTAATCAAGCTCTTGAAAACTTCAGGCAAACATTCATTTATCCAGAAAGGAACAACTTATGACACTTTATGAAGTTTGGTATCACGACGAATGGCGATCCACGGACACCTATCAACGTCAAGCCATTCTATCTTCAATTAATAACACCACCGATTGGCTCATGGCCCACAAAGACCACTGGTACGACAATGAAACGCCAATTGATGTCATCGTCGACCAAGCCATTGACCAAAAATTTAAATACATGACCGTGACACGAATCACCATTCACGATAACGGCCATGTAACCTTCGAACAATAACACCTGGAATAATTGGTGTTATTGTTATAACAATTATCAAAAAGGAAAAAAACTATGGAGACTTTTGAAAACCTCATTCCAGAACTACATAAAAAACACTACTCTAAAGAAAATACTACAAATCAAACCATCTCAATTTATAAACACACCAAATATGGCCTATCGGCTACAGTTATACTCAATCACGACAACGGTAAAGCTATCTTTACCTTTAGATATCTTCCAATCATGCCATTTAATCTTGAACGCGACCCTATTAATGACGCCGACCAAAACACAGACACCGTCATTAAAGAACTTGAAACATTTAATCAAATGATCTATGTCGCTATTAAAAAATTAACAAAACGCCACGCATAACAGTTAAAAAGGAAACAAATTTATGACGCTCACCCCTCAATCGCCCATTGAACCAAATACCCATGCATAGCATACATTATATCTAAAAAATCCCACAAAACAACCAAGAAAGGAAAACACTTATGAATCCAATTCTTAAAAATAACCAACGCGTCACCTATTTACGCAACCTCCCATCAGCAGTAGTCCTCCATAATTACATTCAAGAACTTGACACTAAATACAATGTCAATTCTAAAGACCACGAAAATAGTTTTGGAGATATTACTCTCGATAATCCTATCATTAAAAATGGTGTCAGCAACACCTTATATTTTGCTAAAATCAGTACCAGCGGTTTCTTCTCTGAAAATGACCTGTTGCCTAAACACGAACAAGTGCCACCTGCAAACTACGCCATCGGTATTGCCAAAAATGGAAACATCGCCATGCTTGAAAACGCCAAACACGCTACCGCTAAACCTAAGCCTATCACTATTGACGAAGCCGATTTAAACAAACTTCGAAACTTACGTAACACTTTTCAAAAAGAAATTGAAGCTAATAGCTATGACACACCACGCTTCATTAAAGATGATACGCTCATCAATCCCACTGATTTCTTTGACGTTGCCATCGACCATCCAAAAGCCTTCAAAAACTTTTCAAGAAACGCTCAACAACACATCTGCGAAAAAATCTACACCGACCAAGGATTTGCTAATAACCCCAACTACAACCTCAAAAGCACCATTCCTGTCACCTATAACGAAGATGGTAGCCCAAAAGATCTTTTTGAAGTTAGATACGACCGTCTAGATTCAAATCTAACCTTCGACTTCTCAACCACCTACAAAAGTTGGCAAAATCAAGAAGAAATGCCACACAACCATCCTTGCTACACCTTCTGGAAAAAATGGAACATCTTCCATCTTACAACATTAACCATCAACGAATGGCAAGAAATGCATGAAGACCTTCAGGCCATTGAAAAAGAAGTAGCTAAAAAGACTATCCAGAGATAGCCTTTTAACCACGATCGAAAAGATGCGGTTGTACACCTTCATAAGGCGAACCTTGAAGCCACAAAACAACCATTGCAATTGTTGGAAAGAAAACCGCAAAAACACCAAAACCTTTCGTTCGACCAAATGCACGCGCCCATGTATACATCATGTAAGAAACATAAATCACGTTAACATAAGGCACAAAACAAAAGAACCAAAACCACTTATTGGATTCCCCAAAGGTCAGTTGATGTTGCACGAAGGATCCATAAAAAGGAACAAGCGACTTCCATGCCGCAACACCCGCACGCTCAAACAAAGCTATCCGTACAAGCATTTGAAGAAGACTAATAACCCCAACAATTGCAAAAAGTACCCCGTAAACAAAAAGCACCGCATAGGCTTCAGCCATATTATCCATAAACTCACCTCATTTCCTGTACTATATCATTAGTATAACAAAACAAAGTATTTTTGTAAAGAAAATAACCACAAGAAAGGAAAACTCATGTCATTTAACAACCTTATCGATTCCTTATCAACAAGCCCAAAACTTTTTGAAATTATAGGAACAACATCCTTTATTTGTTTCATCTTATTTCTCATTATTACCGTAATCCTAGTAATTATCGAAAAAAACATACTAGCTACTTTTTCAGCCCTATTATGCGTCCTTTCAATAGTTACAAGCTTTACCACAAGCATCTACACAAACAGCCAACAAGAAAAACACGCTAACGACTATACCCTTTCCCGAGACAAAACCCATTTCTACGTCAATAGTCGCACCGACTATCTAAAATCCGCCAAATTTAAAATTCTAGGCGAAAATAAAGACTACATCTACGTCCAAAAAGACAACGATACCTACAACATTCCAAAAATCCAAGAAAGGAAGTAATTATGACATCCTATCTCTATTTGTCAGACATCCATGGTAATTTCGAAGCTCTCAAACACCTCAAAGACTTACCTGAGATGACTGATCCTAACTGTCAGATTCGCTTTGGCGGTGATTATATTGACGGCTTTGACCTACAACCAAAAGCCATCATCAAGACCTTACGTTTCATCAAAGACCTTTGCGACAACGGTAAAGCCAAAGCCATCCTTGGCAATCACGACGACTTTATCCTAAAAGCTGCCTTTAAACCCTATGAGGACAACTGGTGGTACTTGAATGGTCAAAAAGAAACTCTTGAAAATCTAAGCATCACCTACAGCACACCTGAAGACTTACGTGAACAGCTCATTCACTTCTACTATGATGAGCTCAACTGGTTAAAAAGCCTACCCCTTTATCTTGAAGACAGACAAAACATCCTCGTTCACGCAGGCTTTGACCTAGACTTAGCGCTACATAATCAAGACCGTGAAACTATGCTTTGGACGCGTGAAGCTTACATCAATCCGCCCGTTGATATTCATGAGGACTTTAACGGTAAAACTATCGTCACAGGACATACGCCAACAGGTCTTATCAAGAAGCAAAACAACCCCAATCAAAACCATCCTATTTTATCAGGCAACGTCACAGACGTCGCAGGTAATCACATCACCCGTTATTTCATTGACGGTGGCTCTAAATCAGGACATCAAAAAGGGACTATTAATCTTCTTAAACTTGACAACAAAGGCAAAGAGCTTTGGCGTGGCTACGTAGACGCTAACAGCGTTCATGAGGTGAACTAATATGGCCATTATTCCAAAAATCTTACAAAAAATAAACCCGTCTTATCGCAACTATCAATTACTTATTGAACATACTATTCCTATCCTATTCACTATCGATAAAAATACCGATACTTTCATTGGCTTTGTCAACGTCTATCGACCAGGACGCGGACAACTAGCCATCACCTTATCAAAAACAACCAAGGACACCATTCAAAACCTCAACCAAACAAATGGAAAACTTAATCCCTTGTTTCTAAACAGCGTTCATTACAATTATAACAAAGGCATTATAACAGAAACTCCCCATAGTGAAGAAATCGCTATACGAATTCCACTCAAACTCCCCTTCGACCTAGCACCTGAAAACCAATGCCACAAATTGGCGAAATTATAGAAGCACTCATTGAAAGCTACTACGAAATCAGCTACATTTATGACAACGACACCTATAAAGAAGAAGCCCCTATCAACTTACCTCTTGAAATCGCCAAATTCCAAGCTCAGCTCATGCAACAAAAATACAAATTTCTTGACAACTAACCAAGGCTCGTTCCCTTCGTTAGTCATTTTTTATCCTACGGAAAGGAAACATAACCGTACAAAAAAACCAAAACCCCATATTTTGGTAATCCTGACATAAAACCAGCAAAAAAAAACACTGGAAACAGTTTAATGGTGACCGTCACATCCCATAAAGATGCGTTGATTGAAACAGACTAGCGATAACTTCTTTAAATAAAACAATTACGTCGCATCCCGTAGAGATGCGTTGATTGAAACTCGTAGGGATACATTGATTGAAACAATAGAAAAAAAATCTTTTTTTTCTATCACGTTTTTAGCTCACGCTAAAAACGCTCAGTTTTGCGGGCTAGGCTGCTAACGCATCCTCCCGAAGCCCATGGCTTTGGTTTTGGAAAGGCGCTATCCGCTAGCGCTCAGATAACAGAAAGGTAATTTTATTATGACTATTAAATTCTACAGCAGCCTAAAAAACAGCTACCGAGACTTTTCAAATTTCGCTAAAGCACCATTTACGGTTCGTCTTAAACAACTCTTCTGAAAATGAACCTACTAATGTTGTCTTCAGTAAAAAAACACTAAACACCCTCAGAAAGAAGAAAAAAACATGAGTTTCGACCATAACGACGCCTCTTGGATTTCAAATGAAATCGCAGCACAAGCTGAATACACGCGCAGACAAAACGAAAACATAACCTATGAAGAACGCATCTTTAAACTCGATATGGCCATGGCCAAAGAAAAAGACCCAGACGTTCTTAATGAACTAAACAACCTTCGTACCCAAGTCATTGACGAATATGAAGACGTTCTCAAAGAACGTAAACGCCAAAAAATTATTAATATTTTCATTGGTATTTTATTCCTTATCGGTTTGTCTATTATCCCAATAGTAACAATTGTAAATAGTACTAAAAACGAACATAAAACATCAACCAACCCATCATCAACACTGGCAACGTCAAATAACACACCAACAAGCACACAAACCACGCCACAAGCTGATCCTGATGTCATCCCTGAAGCCTTCCAAGGCACTTACCGTGGTCTTGACGCCAATGGTATGACAGTTGAAGAAACCTTTTATCCTGACGGAAATTATGTTATAACCTATGACGATAATCCAACACTTAATCGTAGTGGCAGCCTAACATCTCTTGTTCAAGTCTCACCAACCGTCTATCAACTCAAAGCCCTCACCATGGACGACCTTGAAAAAGTTCTTCCAGGTAGTCAATATGGTGGTACCGGAATTGACCAAGCTCGTCTTTGTTGGCTCCTTAAAGACAATCAAAACGAAACCATTACGATCGAATACCATCAAACAGGTAAAACCAACGGTCACGTTGATTTAACCGATGCGCCTAACATGCAAGCCACTCTAACTAAAGTTAATTAAAAAGGAAACACCCCTTATGCAAAATCTCATCGAACAACTCAAAGCCCACAGCCTAACTAAATACATTCGTTTCAACAAAGAAAACGAACAATTTAAACTCTATCTCAAACAACCCTATCAAGACCTTGTTGTTTGGAAAGACAATCCCAATGAGTCATCAGTAATAACAATTTCCATTCATAGCAATCCAAAACATGTTGAAAAGCAACTTACCCATCTCAAACGCATGATTGACCAAGAACTCCTTAAACGCTTTGATCGTTTAAACATGCCAAAAAATGTTCAACACATTCGTCACCAAAAAGAAACCATCACACGCTTCTTAGAAGGCCTTCATGAACTTACAACTACCGAAAACATTTGGAAAATCATCTATACACAAAATCATCTGCTCAACCTTAGCAAAACCATGAAAGATTATTTGACAGACACCGAAAGCTACTTTCTCACACGCATTTCAAAATTAGATTTTCTTGAAAGTACCCAATTCTTTAAAGACCCCTTTTTCAAAGAGCGTCCTTATCGACTCACTAAACTAACCCTTGATTTTAAAAAAATCAATCGTTGTAGAGAGTACCTTGAAGACGTCTACGCTGACCTTTGTGACATCGTCCCTGATTAACGAAAAAGAAACAGGGACACAAAAAACATACGACGCTTTCCCTGACGATATCAATCCACAAGCTATTTGTCACATTGAACAAACAGCGTCAGCACTCTGTTATAGAACTATTGACCAAAAAACCATTTTTATTTTTGCAAACGAAAAAAATCAATGAAAACCGAATTAACAAAAAAAATTGAATATCTAATTTTCAAAGACACAACTAAATTAGGAGTCAGTGGGTGTCGTGAAGTCAAAATTGGAACTCACAAAACAAAATCTTTTCTTACAGGAGAACAAGAATTCGTAGATTATATGACAATTACGTCAGACGGAGACATCACATGCTATGAGATTAAATCTTCAATAAATGACCTAAAATCTACCGCACGACTTAGCTTTTTAGGGCATAAAAACTTTTTAGTTCTCCCTTATACAT
>ERZ1699236.191-NODE-191-length-19073-cov-3.680724_pt1 | contig 19073 bp, 19 predicted proteins | sample MGYA00581538_ERZ1699236 | MGnify/ENA primary metagenome ERZ1699236 (study PRJEB42319, sample SAMD00040336) | human oral metagenome | material: saliva | host: Homo sapiens | study: EMG produced TPA metagenomics assembly of PRJDB4115 data set (Metgenomic analysis of... | reverse complement strand
GGCTTTCATATTATCTTAGAAAAAGGAAATCAAGATAACTATTACCTTTGGGAAAAACTCACCCAAAAGACCTATGACGATATCTTGAGTTTCTTATCTGAAATTGAAACCTTTGAACCATTTGGAAAAGATTTTAATCCTGTTCTCAAAGCCTCGATTCTCATTCAACCAAACGATGAACGTTTGAATTTTTGGAAAACCGTTAAAATCAAAAAAGGCCCACTTAACGCTATCACCTTTAATGAAGACTTAGCAACAACCATTCGTCAAGCTAAAAAACCTCTTCTTGTTACAGGCGACCTTGTGCTCAACCGTTGGCAAGGAAACACATCCCTACAACTCCAAATGACCCATCTAGAAACACCAAAACTATAATTAGAAAGGAGATCATACACTTATGGCAGAAATGCTCGAACGCTATCCTCTTGTTGTCAGTGGACGTTTTGATTACAATAAAAACGCCTACGACAGCAACTGGAAACGTGAAAAAATCAGTCAAGCCATTTATTACCCTAATTTCTTTTCAGAAGTGGATAACTATTTCAAACGTCATGACTTCTTTGTCACCCATACAACCGAACAAAAACTAACCTCTAGTGATTATTATGTTTTTGTTGGCTATCTGGAAAAGAAAATTTTCGACAGTGGTGCTTATGCTTACAGTCTTAATTCCTTTTTAACCCTTAAAGACAATCAAGACATCGCCCATTTATTTGTCGATTATCTCTCTAAAGATCAAGAGACCATGCTTAGCGACTACATCAAAGACAAAGATCCTTTACGTGTCTTACATACCTTATTCTTTGAAGACCCTTTGCCTTTTGATGAAGCCCTGTCACGCCAATTGACTTTAGCCCGAAATAATAACAACTACATTCAATTAAACATTTGGGCAGAAGAGCTTCAAGATCTTATTCCTGATAAAAAAACAGCCATCCGTCTCCTTAAACATTACGGAGCCAATCTCAAAGACGATCTCAAAGATAATCCATGGATTCTCTATATCGATGAAAAAGCAGACCTCGATTTTTGTGATACCATTGCTAAAAAATGTACCAATGTTGACTACACCAAACGTGACGAAGCTATTTGTCTACGAACCGTTGTCACTTATTTGCGAAACAGTAACGACACCTACGTTCCAAATGCCATTACCCCTGCCTTGTTACAACTCAGTCAACTAGACGTTCAAGACATGGATAGTTTTGAAGACGCTATCTTAAGCACCTCTTACGTGCTTAAAAAAGACTTTGGCCTACAACCAACCTTCTTCCATCATCTTGAAAAAAGTCTTCTAGAACTCAAAGACAAAGAAAAAGAGATCACAACAACCATGTCTCTTGACAATATTCTTTCAGACGACGTTGACTACACCAAAGAACAAGAAGATGCGATTAAATTATCACTTCTGACAGACACCATGTACCTCACAGGTGGCCCTGGAACAGGGAAAAGTTTTGTCACTAATGCTATCATCAAAGCTAACAAAGCCTACCATGGCTATAGAGACAGTGATATTGTTCTCTTAGCCCCAACAGGAAAAGCCGCTAACCGTCTCTCAGAGGCGACCAATCTTCCTACAAAGACCATTCACTCTTATTTTGGTCTTCCTGCAGGTCACCCTCTAGACTACTTCCGAAATAATGAAGGCTTCCTCGATAACCTCATTATGACAACAGCTAGTCAAAAACCAAAAATGCTTATTGTCGATGAAGCTTCTATGTTAGATATTTTGACAGGTGGTCTCATTGCGCGTTTCTGTAATTTCCATAACGTCAAACTCATTATGGTCGGAGACGTTAACCAATTGCCATCTATTGCTAACGGCCAAGTCTTTAAGGACCTCCTTAATCACTCTCAGAATGTCATTACCCTATCTCGTGTCATGCGTCAAAAAGATGGTTCAAACATTCCTATTCTGGCAAAAACTATTCAAGAAGGACTTTTCCCTTCTCAAGACGCTTTTGCGACTATTGATGACATTAATTTTATCCCTGCTGATGATAATTATGTCTTAACCATTTTAAATTATCTTGCTGATAATAAAAATGTCATGCCTAATGTCTTAACCCCTTATGTCAATAAAGGTCTTGGTCACACCGTTGATACAGCGCCTTACTTGAATCATTACATCCAACAACGCCTCCATCCTGATGCTGACCAATTTGCCATTGGCGACCCTGTTATCTGTAAAAGTAATAGTTTCCATCAAGACCTCAGAAATGGTAGTGTCCTAACCGTTTGTGACCTTACTTATGAAGACGATAATCTAACAGCGATTGAATTGTCATCTGACCAATTAGATCACAATATCACCGTTAAATCAGATGAATTTCAAAACTTCACCTTGGGTTATGCCATCACCATTCACAAATCTCAAGGCTCTGAATATGATGAAGTCCTTATTCCCCTTCTAAGAAACACGCGCTTTGTTACCCGTAATCTTCTTTACACAGCCATCACCCGTGCCAAAAGTAGACTTCACCTTATTGGTTCTTATGCCGCCTTTAGAGATGCTTGTTCGCGTGAAGAAGAGGACCGACACACAGGATTGAATGTAGGTTAAACACCTACATTTTTTAATTCCTTTAGAAAGGAGGTCACGTTTATCAAAAAAGAAATTTGTCAATTCATCAAACACATCGTCTTTTGGACAACCCTTATTTCGACAACCATTGTTGTTAGCCTAATGTTCATTTTTTCACACTTTGGAAAAATTTACTGGCTACCCTCAGGACAAGTCAATAGCGTTGAAAAAACCCCACCTGACCCATCAAGTGTTTTACTTAGTCGTAACGCAACCATTGATGGCAAAGACAAAACCATCTATGGCACAGGAACATTTATCGCTAAAAATATGATTTTAACGGCGGCTCACGTTGTTAAAGACGTCACCGCCAAATCTGACAAAACCCTGGAATGGACCATCAGAACCAATTGGAATCAACCGATTGATAGTGACAAACTAGACAATCCAAAAACCCATAAATATTCAGCAAATGCTAATTTGGTCGATATTCATGTCCATTATTATGGCGACGTTCCAAACAAGCCCTATGGTTTTTCATCCGTAGCTAAAAATGACCTAGCCCTTATTATCCTTCCTGAAACCTTTGACGCCACCCAACTAGACGCTAAAATCAGTCCAATCGCCTATAATCCTGACCCAAAACTCATTTCTTACACAGGCTATCCGTTTGAAAACTTTCCGAAAAAGAAAAAAGGTACCGCTTATAAGTCCGTAGGAAAACCCGAATGGACACTTCTAAATAATCAAAACGTCATGGTTGTGAACAGCCAAACCTTTAAAGGCATGTCAGGCAGTGGCGCTAAAGATGAAAATAACAACGTCGTAGGTGTCTTATCCATGTTCGTGTATATGGAGCCCTTCGTCCCAGAGTACAAAAAAACCTCAGCCATTGTTCATTTCACACAAGATCAAGTTGACTGGATTAATGACCAGATCAATATCTATGGCAATCCCTAAATTTGAAAAATGCCTTTCTTTTTGTTATAATGAAACCATTAACAAACAGCAAAGAGAGGTAATTCTTACGTGAAACATTCAAAAACACTTTTAAGTACCGCAGGAGCCTTGACTCTAAGCGCTATTTTAGCACCAAGTGTAAGCGCTGATCAACTAGAAGATAGTCTCGCATCAGCAACAACCAAAGAAGACCAATTAACCGCCAAAATCAAAGAAAAAACGGCTAAAAATCATCTTCAAACAACCCTACAATCCTTGGTACAAAACGACGACAATAGTGTCATCGAAACCGCAAGCTTAAAAGCAGAACGTCTTCAAGTCATGTCACAAAAAGAAACACTTAAGGCTCAAATTGCTAACCGTGAAAAACGCGCAGCACTTGAAGCCAACGCCAAAGCAGAAGCAGAGGCTAGAGCAGAAGCTCAAAAAGCCAAAGAAGACGCTGAAAAACCAAAAGCAACTACAAACACCTCTTCAGAAAACACACCCACATCTTCAGAACGTCCACAAGCAGGAACTATCCCTGGACTCACTTATGACTATGCAGGCGCAAGCTCATACCCTGTTGGACAATGTACATGGGGTGTTAAAGTCGTTGCCCCTTGGGCAGGTAGCTTCTGGGGAAATGCTGACCAATGGCCAGCTTCAGCCGCAGCGGCAGGTTTCAAAACAGGAACCACACCAAAAGTTGGTGCCATCATCTCATGGTCAGGTTGCCACGTTGCCTATGTCACAGATGTTCGTGAAGACGGTATGATTCAAGTTGTTGAAGCCACCTACGCAGGAAACCAAAGCCTTGCTAACTACCGTGGCTGGTTCAATCACATCGGTATTCAAGGAACCGTCACTTACATTTATCCAAATTAAAAAGGACGTTTGCCTATGAAAACCTATCATGTTGGAGGAATCAATCCCATTAGACGATGCAAGACCCTTGCAGACGCTCTAGCAAAAGTCAATCACGACGACATCATTGAACTCCATAAAAACATCAATGAAAGCGTCATTGTCACACATGATGTTATTATTAACGGTAATGGGAACACCTTAACCGTTGACAACGGCCATGTTGGTATGCGCTTTGACACCAACGCCACCATTAATGATCTTAATGTCGTTAGTGAATCAAAAGCAAACGCCTTAGTCTTTACCGAAAACGCTAATTTAACAAACGTCACTTTAACGGTCAAAGGCCCTGTCAGAGACTTCATGCCTCTTATCTGGTTCAAATCAGAAAAAGGACACGCTGAAGCCCTTTGTAACAACGTCTCCCTCATGAACGTCCACAGTGATGAAAACGTCCATGTTATCTTAACCGATAGCCATATCAAATCTTATTATGGCGACGCTATCTGTCTAGACAAAGGAAAAGACGCGTCTCGCTTCTTTGGAAGCGTAACCGCAAGAAATACTCGTTTCAGTCATGCGCGTTTCTTTAATACTTTTGAAAGTAGCGACTGTACCTTTGACCATTATAATAACCTCATTGGAGACTTTACCTTAACAAATCCAATTCTTAGCATTGATACCGAAACACCAAAACTTAATTGGAAAAAAGAAGAACGTATTGGTCTTTTAAACAACCAAACAACCTTCGCCTATCAGTTATATCTTAACGGTAATGGTTCCATTGATAACTATACCATTGAAGATCTTCCTGACGTTAAACGTCCTGTTGGTTTTGTTATTGAAGACGGGCAAGTTATTATTCAAAACAGTCATCCAACTAATCAAGGACTCACTCACGAACTGCGAACAGGAAGTGTCTCCTTTAAAAATGTTACAGATGACAATTTCTATGACATTCAAAAAACAAGCGTCTCACGTGTTAATACCGAAATCAATTCTAACCATCAGTACAAAACAGCCATGGAACGCCTAAATGAACTGATTGGAATGAACAGCGTTAAAGAACGTATTAAGACCATTCTAAACACCATCACGATCAATCAAAATCAAGGTGCACTAGATAGCAACAACGACTTTTCCTACCACATGATTTTCGCAGGAAATCCTGGGGTTGGTAAAACTGTTGTCGCTAATATCCTTGCCCAAGCCTTGTATGAAATCGGTGCTGTTCCTGAAAACAAATTCAAATCTTATGGGGACGCTGACCTCGTTGCAGGCTATAAAGGTCAGACCGCAGAATTAACTCGTACCGCCCTTCAAAAAGGAAAAGGTGGTGTCATCTTTATTGACGAAGCCTATAGCCTACAACCTAGTAGCAATGACGGAGCGTCTGACTTCCAAGCCACAGCTCTTGCCCAACTCATTGCCTTTGCTGAAAACAACCGTTCAGACACTGTTGTCATTTTGGCAGGATATGATAAAGAAATGCAAGACCTCATGGCAAGTAACATTGGTATCTCTCGTCGTTTCCAATGGATTCAATTTGAAGATTACACCCCTCAAGAAATGGCTGACATCTTTGAACTCATGTTACGTTCTTACCATAAAGAAGTTCCTAAAGATCTAAAACCAATGCTCCCTCGTCTCTTTAAGGCTATTACAGAATTTAACCTTAACATCCCTGACACCAATGGACGACGTACCAATGGCGGTAACGGGGGACTTGTTCGAAACATTATGCAAGCGACATTGGAACACTACAATAACCGTCGCATTGACAACCCATCAAGTCCTGAAAGCCTTACCCAAGAAGATATCATGGCAGGCGGACAATCAGAACTTGATAAAGCCAAAGCGCGTGCCGAACACCTCATGCGCTAATTCCTAATAGAAAGAAAGAAAACCATTATGCCACTTGTATTTATTCTACGTACAAACGAACCGCAACCTTCCTACATCACACGTAATCGCCATTTAAACAACCCTGAAGATTACATGTCAAAAGATCGCAATCAAGCCTTTATTTACTCAACAAAGGCGCGTGCGACAGCTGCTAAAAACACCCATTTCAAATTCCTTCAAGAACCTGTTATTCTAGAAAGTATCAAGGTTACTAAGGAAATGAAAGACCGTGCTATTGAGCAAGAACAAATCGACAAAGAAAACGCTCGTAGGGAAAAAGAAGAACGCCAGCGTCGCTGGGAAGAACGCCAACAAGAAGAAGAAAATCAAACTGCATAAGACGTTGGCTCGTTTTCCTTTGGAAAACGAGCTTTTGTTAGGCGGAAGACGCTAACGCGTCTTGCCGTTTTTTTGGTTGCCTAAAAAGACCAACTATACTATAATAAAGACAACATCATTGTTTCCAGAAAGGATTTTTCATGCTTTTAAATGACACTGCAAAAGCCTATCTTGAAAAGATTAAGGCAACCTACAAAATTGAACGCCAATTGACCGAAATGACAGACATTCAATTGTCCCTCATTCAAATGACCCAAATGATTGGGTATAAACATGACTTCACCTTTGTTTACAACGAAAATGGTAGCCTAAGAGGACTGGTTATTGCTCAAAAAGATGGCGACCGCCATTTTAATAACGGTGTTTATCTTCTTATTCGCCAAGAACTCGGTAACGTCAAAATCAAAAACCAAATGGTTGTTCCTCTTCAAGCCGAGGACAAAGCCCATCCTGAAACTGAAGAAGCTTCAGAATTTCTTCAAGAAGTCTTGTCGCCAAACACCTTGTCTCGTCAACCCATCATTGATGCATCTGTTGAAAAATTGGTCAAAACCGTTGAAAAACTTGACCCCTACTTACAACCCTTTGATATCATGGAAATCATGCTTCGTGTCATCGACCAATCTATTGTTAATGGTCTTGCCGAAACCTTCTTTGGCTCAAGCCTACAAAAGAAAGAGGGTGAATTAACCTTCGACCCACGTTTTGATTATTTCAAACAACTCTACATGCCTCGTTTCCTCCAAACCATGAACCAATTCTACATGGGAAATGCCCCTGAAAAAGAATTCATCAACAGCGAACCTTTCCTTCTCAAACAAACCCTTGAACAAGGAACCATTAGCGAAAATGAACTAATCAAATTACAAGAATTGATTGATAATCGTTTCAAAGAAGCAGGTGACAAAAAATGAGTTTGTCTATTAAAAAACAATTGAATCAAAATAATACCGAACAGATAGCACAATGGAATCGTAAGCTTACTGATCACATGCTTGAAAAAGGCTATGCCTCGACCATTGAACATGGTCTTGACCAACGTCGTGGTGCCGCCATCAAATTTACAGTCGACGGTACAACCTACCGAGTCTCATGCATGCGCAGTCACAACTGGTATAAAATCTTTATTCGAGACCATTTTTGGCCAATCAACTATGATACCATTCACGCACATCCTAAATACGTAGCCATCAAAGCTGATGACCCAAAAACACCACGCTTTAGTCTAAGTATCTATAAGAAAATGCTCGATGAACTTTTCGGAGGGGACGAATGACCTATACCAAAAAACCTTACGAACAATTAAATAAAGAAGAAAAAGAATTGGTCAATGTAGCTAAAGCCTATGGCTTTTGCCACACCTTGACCTTTGACACCGAAAACGAATTAGGGCTTCTTGTTACAACCCCTGAAAACCCTTATTCTGACGGTCTTTACAAATTGTTCAAAAACCAAACAGGAAACATGGTCAATTTCCCTGTCAAAGTTATTAAACCTCAGACCAAATCAAGTGCTGATAGTGTCACCTTTGCGGTCTCTGAAATCGAACGCTGTCTCTTAGGCTTTGACCCAGGACTTGAAAACACTGACTATATTGATATCTTTACGCGTTTATTAGATCAATGGCTCTTTAAAGAAAATGACCAAGAACCCTTTAAAACCTTATACATGGGCCAATTCCTAACCGAAATGGCAAAAATGTATAACGAAACCAATAAAAGTGAACTCTTTGTCAACCAAGATCCTTATATCTTAAAACATGCCATTGAAACAAAGGCTATTCCTAAAGAAACCTTAGAGACCATTGAGAAATTAGCAGATAAAAAGATGACCTTTAGTCATGCTACAGATTTTGATAGTTTTTCTTCTGAAAATATGCTAAACTAAAAGAAAGTTATTCAGAAAGGAAAACCACATGTTTATCAAACGCATCGCAAATCTTGCTAAAAGCACCATCAAACCTTGGCTTATCCTTGGAAGTGGACTGATCTTTAGTCTTCTCTCAGGGATTCCAGGCACAGGGAATTACGACATTGACAAATGGCTCCCTTACATTTATGCCATAACAAACAGCCTTGGTATTGTTTTCATTATTCTTGGAATTACCCTTATTCTTCAAAACTACGACCTCAAACATGGACGTAACAGTCTTGACTATGAAGAACGTCTTCGTCGCAGGTATATTCCCTTCATGTTAGCACTTGTGGCTATTTGTCTGGGTACAAGCGTCTTACCAAACAACTCAACCGTTAGCTCAAAGGTAACCAAAATGGAACCAGGTGTGGTTTACGTCACCTATTCCCCAAAATGCAAATTCTGTCAAAAAGCAGAACCTGCTAGAAAAGATGCCGTTAACCTTTACAACAACACCCATAAGACACAAGTCAAAACCGTTAACATTGACGAAAACATCAAACTCGTCAAAGACATCAAAAAACACCTTAAATATAAAGGTATGTTTATTGTCCAAACAGACAAAAACAAACGTCTCATCACAACAACCAAACCTTATACCACAGGCCTTAAGAAAAACGGTAAAGTAACGCCTGCAGAACCAAGTCATAAAGCAACGTATGAAAGTTTGGTTCAATTTGTCGAAAACAACAAATAAGTTAGCATCTTTGCTAGCTTATTTTTTGTTAGACTTTTTCTAATCGATTTGATATACTAAAACAAATTAATCAGAAAGGAAACAGTCATGGCGACAACAACCAAAAAAGCCATTTTACTTGCAACCAGCCTTGCCAGTATCACCGCTACAGGAACCAGTCTTGCCCACGCAAATGACCAAGGATTGACCAAATCCATCATTTCTAAAGCGGAACGTATCAAACGCACGGAAACCCATGCACGCAAGGCAGAAGAAATCAATAAACGTTCTGAAGACGAAACCAATCAAAAACGAGCTACAGACGCTGAACGCAAACAAAAAGAAGAACAGGCTCGTCTCGAACAAGAAAAAGCCGCCAAAGAAAGGCCAAAAGAAGAACCAAAAGCTCAAGAAACAACGCCTCAAGCACCTGCTCAAAACACAGCACCTGTTACCCACGAGGATCCACGTTTCGGCCCAGACGGTCTTCTGATTATGGACGATGGCGGCAATGCCAAACAAGTCTACAACCTCATCCATGCTATCCCAGGTGGTATGAATGGTGGTGGCTATCACATCCAAACAGGTCTTGATAACCTTATCGACACTCTAACAACCCCACAAGCCTTTTGGGTTCTCTATACACTTGAAGGGCCAGGCTTTGGACAATTAGCTGACGGCTACGCAGGTTTTGATACTCACGAATCCCATCAAGCCCTCATCACTAATCAACTTGACCGTAGGTTCAATGGTTCTATCCATCAATTGCTCAAAAAATGGGGAACCTTTGCCTATAACGGTTACTAATTCTGGATACTCTTATCCCATGCACTCTAAAAAGGATTTCTCAAACTCATGACAACTCCTAATCGTAAAACAAAGCGCCTATTGCAAGACCAAAGACGTCAAAAACAAAAACGTTGGGTCAAATGGACAGGACTAACCCTTCTTTCCATTACCTTCTTAGGAATGGGCGGTAGTGCGCTTTATATCAACTCAAAACTCAGTCATCTTCCAAAAGTCAACGCCCAACAACTAAAAGTCTATGATACCTCAGAAATTCAAGACAAAGACGGCAATGTCATTTGGAAAGATTCCTCTCAACGCATCAAAGCCATTGATTACAACAACATTCCAACCTTAATCAACAAAGGCGTCGTCGCTGTCGAAGATAATTCGTTCTGGACAGCCAAAGGCTTCAAATGGTGGAACGTTATTCGTATGTTTACAGGTGCCTTATATGAAAAAGTACAAAGTAAGCTACCTTTTCTTCCTTATCATGAAGCACGTGGTCTTTCAGGACTCAACCAACAATTGATTAAGAATGTTTATTTCAATGGTGGTATCGGCGTTGATGTCACAACCCGTAAATTCCAAGAGCTCTTTTTAGCCAAACAATTGGAAAACAATTACAACAAAAAAGAAATCATGGCTCTTTACTTCAATAACATTGAATACGCTGAAGGCGATAAAGGTCTGGCAGCCATCATGATGACCTATTTTGGAAAAACCCCTGATCAATATAAGGAACGGACAACCCAAAATATCGCTGAACAAGCCTACCTTGTCGGTCTTGGACAAGCGCCATCAGATTACAACCTTTACGCTAATCCTGAAAAAGCTGAAAAACGTAAAAACACGGTATTAGGTGTCTTTAAAGAAAAAGGTCTTATTTCTAATAAAGAATACAAAGAAGCCAAAGCCTATAAACTAACAGACAATCTTCAACCACGTTTTCGTGAATCTGAAGACCAACGTCAACAAAACTTGAAGTACAAGGTTTATACAGACGCCGTTTTAGCTGACCTTTCTGACCAAGGCTACGATACTAAAAAAGCAACCCTAAAAGTCAAAACTTTCCTCAACCGAGAAACCTTTGACCACATTACAGAACTCAGTCAAAACCCTGCTTATTACCTTGACGGTGATGAACAAATTGGATTAACGGTTACTGATAATAACGGCATCGTTGTTGGTATGGTCGGAGGGCGTAACACCCAAGACGAACTCAACCATGCCACACAAACAGGGCGTTCGTCAGGGTCATCTCTAAAACCCTTTACCGCTTATGGGCCACTTTTCCAATACTTTGGAAATCAATACGGCTCAGGTAGCTCCTTCTCATCAGCGCCTTATACCTATCCAGGAACAAGTGTTGTCATGAACAACTACGGTGGCTACACGTACGGTAACGTCACAGCAACCTACGCGCTTAGAATGTCTCTTAATACCCCTGTTGCCCGTATTGCTGATGGTATTCTAGGGTCTAACCGTATGAAAACCTTCCTTTCAGGTGTGGGTCTTGACGTTAAAGATACCTATTCATCCGTTGACGCCATCGGTCTTGACGTTTCAACCCTTCAAACAGCAGCTGCCTTTGGAGCCATTAATAACGGTGGTGTCTACACCGAACCACGTTTCATTGATAGCATCACCTTTATTGACGGAACGACCAAAACCATCCCTGCCAAAACCCATCAAGCCATGAACGCTTCAACAGCCTTTGTCTTAACACAAATGCTTCGCGGAGTTCCTCAAGCAGGCGCAACCGCACCATCAGCTGAAATTGCAGGTTGGGAAGGTTACGGCGCTAAAACAGGTTCTGTCGCCCTTGATCCGTCTTCTGGTGCCTATCCAAAATATGGTCTTGGGGGTTCAGACGCATGGTTCAACGCCATCACAAATGGTGGATACAACCTTTCTATTTGGACAGGTTATGACCAACCAAACAGCTCTCCACAAGTGGCTGACGACTTTAAAGGACACCAAATGCTTGGTCGTGATATTATGAAATACCTTAATAAAACAGCCCCAAGTAATTGGACCATGCCAGGGAATGTTCGCTCAACAGGTGGTAGTGGTTTAAACGCAACCTATATGATCACTGACAGTAAAGATATTGACCAAACCGATACCGTAGCCCTTGTCCCAGACATTTCAGGAAACTATAATGTCTTAAATGGCATTACAGGTGCTAAAAACAGCGAATCGGTACCTAAAGATTGGAAAGATAGTCTGAAACATAACGACATCTACAAACTCTACAAGGATAATTTTGACCTTGACAAATCGATCCTTGACAAGAATCTTTACGACAAGTTGCCAAACTAACGAAAGGAAACCCTTATGTCTATTACAGGCCAACGCATTCAAAAAAAACTTGAAAAACAACGCCGAAACGACAAACGCTTTACCAAAAGCAGTCTCCTTTTGATTACCATCGGAGCACTTGTCGTTGGTGGTGTCTCATCAACCGTTGTTTACAAATACCAAAAGACAAAACATTGGGAATCAACTGTTCTAACTAAAAGTTATGACAAACTCCCACCTGAATTAGTATCCAATCACATTTCCAGAAACGACATCAAACGCGCCAAAGAAATTGTGGAATTAAGTGACTTTATTACAAGCCTACAAAAAAAAGAAGGCTTGTCTGCAAGTGACAAAACAACCATTAAAGACTACCTTAAAGACGAAAAACGTCTCACCAAGGGTCTCACCTCAACAGATCTTAAAGACAAATTCGCCTACCTTCATTGGTTGACCGATACCCAAAACTTTATCGAATCAGCTTACAGCAATCCAAACAGTCAAACCTTGAACAATCTCATTGGTCAATCCAGTAAATACAGTTCAAGCATTGATAACAGTTACAAGAAACAATTATCAAGCATTGGTGACGATTACACGGCTTTGAATAAATTCCTTGATGAAACCATTCAAGTCTTAGGAACCTTCACCAACAACACCTTGACCATTAAGACTGCCGTTGACGCATCAGACACCAAACTCATGATCAAGGCTATGGATAAAAATGATTTGACCCGCTTTAAACCTGTTAAAAAGTTTAAAGAGCTCTTGGAATCTGACAAATATCAAAAACTGCTCGATTCTAACCGTCGTTACCAAGACAAACAAGCCTGGCTTAAATACAAAGCAGCCTTTGAAAGTTTAACCAAATCACAATTTTATCCAGCCTCTAGCATCAAAACCTTAGAAGACGCACGAAGTCTCGGTTTATCTGTCATAAACGCGGACACTCGTCAAGGTTACGTCTTACAACCGAACTCAAAAGTCACAAAACTCACCCTTAGTGACGGAACAACCGTTCATGACGATCAATACATCAAATATGGAACCCCACTAAATGTCACCATCGCTGCAACTTATATGAAACTTCCTGAAAGCTCAAGCTCATCGTCAAGTTCATCGTCGTCTAGCTCACGAACCAGTAGCTCAAGTAGTTCAAGTACAGCTTATTCATCAAGTATGCCGTCACGAACAGAAAGCAGTTCGTCTCAAACAGAAAGCTACCCTTATGATAATTCGACAACAGGTGGAATGACAACAAGTAACTAATGTGACAAGTTTGTGACAAATATGAAAATACAATAACGCCCATAGTTTTGAATAGAGACTATGGGTGATTTTTGATATAATAACACTATCAAAAACATTTTAAAAAAAGGACACCCTCCCCGTGAAAAAAGTTATCCTCGCAGGACTCTTTATCTCAACAGCCCTTTTAGGACATCATGCTCACGCTGAAAGTCTTGAAACACAGAAACAATCTAACGAAGTTCAATTACAACAACTGACCCATAAAATCAAACAAGAAAGCGCCAAAGAACACGTCAAAACCGTTATGACAGGTGCTAAGAAGAATGTTGATACGCAACTAGATCTCAAAGCACAACGCCTCAATGTGCGTGCAAAACTAGATACCTTATCAAAAGAAATCATTACAAGTCAAGAAAAAGCCAAAGCTGAAGCTGATCAAAAAGCCAAAGAAGATGAACAAAAAGCCAAAGACAACCAAAAGGCCAAGGAAGAGCAAGCTAAACAAGAAACCAAAGCAAGCAACGCTCCAAAAACGGCTTCAACGGCTTCTATTCCAAGTGTTCAAGAAGCCTTTGACCAATTGTGTGAGGAATACCATTTGACCCAAGAACAAAAGAACATGTGGAGTTTCATCATCGACCATGAATCAGGTTGGAACCCAACCAACCAAAACGCTTCATCAGGCGCCTACGGTCTAGGTCAAGCCCTACCAGCTGGTAAAATGGCCCCTTATGGTGACGATTACATGACCAATCCAAAAACCCAACTGAAATGGATGTACTCCTATATGACAGAAGGTAATCGCTACGGTAGCATCGAAGCTGCCTACAACTTCTGGCTAGCACACAACTGGTACTAATTGAAAGGACTTTTATGACTTCAAAAAAAACACTCGCCCTCTTAGCCCTTGCCCCCTGCGTTTTCGCCGTTTCACAGGTTCATGCTGACGAACAAACTGATAATCGTCTCGTACAAGTCAGTGCCCAACTTGGTAAAATTGACGCGCAAATCACCCTCGCTAAAACAGATGATGAAAAACATGCCTTACTGGCTCAAAAACTCAGTACCCAATCTGAAAAAGCAACCCTAGAAGCTAAAAAAGCTAAAGAAGCTGAAGAGGCTAAAAAACAAGCCGAAGACGCTGAAAAAGCTCGCATCGAAGGTCTTAAAAACCCACAATACACCAACCAAGAAACCAACAGTTACCCACAATTACAATGTACCTGGGGTGCTAAAGTCCTAGCTCCTTGGGCAGGTGACCATTGGGGAAATGGCGGTATGTGGGCCGCATCAGCAGCCAGTGAAGGTTTCGTTGTAGACACAACCCCAGAAATTGGAAGCCTCATCTGCTTTACAGAAGGTGAATTCGGTCACATTGCCTACGTCAAAGACGTCAACCCTGACAATGGCCAAATTCAAATCCTTGAAGCCAACTATGGCGGTAGTGGTTATCAAGCCGACCCACGTGGTATCGGAAACTACCGTGGATGGTTCACCCCTCAAGGAAACATCCACTACATTCATAACAAAAAAGCCTAAGATTTATCTTAGGCTTTTTAGAAAGGACATCTTTATGTTTCTACTCTTTGGCGCAACCTTCCTTGAACTCAGTGCATTTCTAATCATTATTTGCATCATTCTTACTAATTGGAACAAGATGAGTAAAAACTACAAACTCACAGCCATCATCAGCCTTTTAGTAGCCGGTACCTTTTTCATCAACGACCTCGCCATTATGGCAAGCATCAGACCTACAACAACAAATGCTCAAAAAGTTATCTTATCACCAAAAGAGCAAACCCTTAAAAACCAATTAGAAATCAAACTGTATCCTCATGGTAACTTCTTCCTTAACGAAACAATAACCATAAAACCTCAAAATCATCTATCAACTAAAGATTATCAAACGATTAAACACAGTTATTCAATCGATCCAAGTATAACTGCAAAACTTCAAATTCTATCAAATACAGACACGCCAAGTGCTTTAAAATACCGCGCAAATCAATACCTTAAAACCGTTGATCTTTCTCAAGAAACAAAACTCAATGAAAAAAACATTCATCTTAACAATCCTAAAAACATTGCTTTTAAAGACGCAGACCTTACACTAACAACCGTCAAAGTCTTCAAAACAACCTACACCAACCACTCTCAAGGCTTCTTACATACAAACAAAAAAATCAAATACGATGACTACAATCTAGACCTTACCTTTGAAGCTACTAAAAAAACAGAAACACCAGCTCAAGACCTCGAATCTTTCTTTAATAACTAAAAAAAGGCTAACCTAGCCTTTATTTATTTTTGTCGTGCACGTTCTGCTTTCAACCGAGCTTTTTCTTTCGCACGTTCTTCCTTAAGACGCGCTTTTTCCTTAGCACGTTCTTCTTTAAAACGAGCTTTCTCTTTAGCATGTTCTTCTTTTAAACGAGCTTTTTCTTTGGCACGCTCTTCTTTAAAACGAGCTTTTTCTTTGACACGCTCTTGACGTGCTTTCTCTTTAGCACGTTCTTCTGCAGGTTTCTCTACAGGCTTCTCTGTAACTTTCTCTGCCGGCTTCTCTGCAACTTTCTCTGCAACTTTCTCTACAGGTTTTTCTATAACTTTTTCGACAGGTTTCTCTGCAACCTTCTCTACAGGTTTCTCTGCAGACTTATCTCGGTAAAACGCAACCAATTGATTAAACTGCGTAGGCAATTCATCAAAATAATCGCTTGTCTTATGATAAGACAATGACCCATCTGACGTAATAAACACATACGGCACATGACGTTCCTTAGCCTTAGCTAAGAGTTTTTCATAATCATTAGGATTAGCCTCATAAATGATATGCATGGCCTTCTTCGCTTTTGAGGCATCCGATTCCCATGTTGACACATCCTTACGATAATTGGTCAAATAATCTTTAGCAGATCCCTCATAGGTACAAAAAATATCTGCGTCTTGATACGAACTATCGGCAACGGTCGTGCCTCGATTAGCAACAATCACAAGGTCTTTATCTTTAGCTTTGAGTTTTTGATAAACACTATGCAACTGATCACGTCCCTTTTGCGTCCATGTTTCTGTTTCATCTAAGAAAATACCTTTAATATTCTCACGTCCATAAAACGCCAAATAATGATCGACATCTTTCAACACATCATCAACAGAACGTCCCCCATAAGACAAATGCACGTAAGCAATGTTCTTCAACCCCTTTTGAGTATTCTCTTTAAACAAACGCGTGTAATTGGCATCAGGACTCGTAAATTCACCATTATTATGATTCAAAATCGCATAAGCAACCACATCTGATGATTTTTGTAAGGTATCCCAATAAATAGACCCCTTACTTGGATAGGAATAACCAGGAACAATCATCGACACCTCATCAGCATGTACAAACACAGGAGCAAAAGCCAAAAGACAACTACTCAACAATAAATACTTTTTAATAGAAATCACATCCTTTCAACAACCATTATAACAAAAAAAGAAAAGGTAAAAAACCTTTTCTTAAATAAATTTAAAGCGACAAGCCTTGACCACCATCAGCGTTCATCAAAGTTGCTAGATCAAGACCCTCGATACTTTTAATAGCATTAGCAAACGCCTTATCATAATCTTGTGTCTCTTTTTCTTCCTCACCAACTGGTTCTTGAGCAACTGGTTCTTGAACAACTGATTCTTGATAAACAGGTTGTTGAACTGGTTGAACAGGTTCTTGTTGTACAGGCTCTTGAACTGGTACTTGTTGAACAGGTTGTTGAACTGGTTGTACTGGCGCTTGTTGAACAGGTTGTTGCACAGGCTGTACTGGTGCTTGCTGAATCGGTTGTTGCACAGGTTGTACTGGCGCTTGCTGAACAGCTTGTTGCGCAGGTACTTGTTGAACGGGTGCTTGCTGTACCATAGCGTAAGCCGCCACTTGTTGACGTGCGACAGCATTTTTTGCAGTTACATCCTCAAGCGTTTTCCCTGATTCTTCAAGACTTTGATTAGAGGCTTCAAGTGTCGCCTTAAGCGATGCGAATTGTTCATTGATAGTTTGTGCAGTAACTTGCATAAAATAATGAAATCCTTTCTTCTATTAAGCTACCTATAGTATATCATAATCCGACCAAGATTGGTAATCATCACCTCAATTTATAAAAAAGGAAACACGCATGTCATTTTTAAGTTATATTTTAAACCATCTAGCAATCTACGTACTATCGCTCGCTTTTTGCGAAACACTAGGATTAGGAATGCTCATTGGACAAACAAAAGACATAAAAAATGAAGTCTCTAAACCAATTTTTATTGGTGGCATAATTTTCATTACTATTTTCATTACACTACTTCACCTACTCGCAATGTCCATTTTCTATAACATGTATTAGAAAGGAAACATCCTATGGAACTAACCCAACACATTGAAAACTACAAAAATACCCTCAACAAAACCCAACAAAAACAATTTGATAAAATCCTAGACGTCTTTGAACCACTACGTCCCCATACCATCCACAAAGTGACTAAATGGATCGAAACTAACAAAACCAAATCCGAAAACACACGCGCCAATTATTACCGTTTCAGAGATTTTCTCTATAACACTTGTTTTGACGTCTTAGACTACCAAAAGACCATCAACGACTTTACAATTGGTAATACTGTTTTTCTAGACGATTGTAAAAACCAAAAAACCATCTCAGAATTTATCGTCACACCAAAAGAAACCCTTGTTATCTTTGACGATCATAACCCACCCATCGACAGTCCAGCACTTATCCAACAAATTAGAAAAGACAAACGCCCAATCGATCAACCAATCTTTGAAAAAAAAGAAAAAAGTTATCTCAAAAATTTGACCATTAATCATATCACGTCATTCTTAGGAAGTTTCCTAAATGAGTACACAGACGGCAGCTACGATTTCGACCCGGTCTATCAGCGTGACCTTGTCTGGACAAAAGAACAAAAACAAGCCTTCCTTGAAGCCCTTGTTTCAGGTCAAGCAAAGATTGAGCCAACCTTCATCAAACGCCCTTTTAAAACAGGACAACCTGATTATGAGATCTTAGATGGCAAACAACGTCTCAATGCTATCCTCGATTATGTTCATGGCGACTTCCCTATCTATGATTTGTATTATGATCAATTAAGTGATAAGAATATTCAAATTCTATATGACGTTCCCATGATCTTTAAACATATCGTTTACTACGGACCAAACGGACGCACTGAAATGCCTCTAGATATCAAACTGGAACTTTTCCTTCAAGAAAATGACTACGGCACACACGTTTCAAACGAGCACCTAGCTTCTATTAAAAAACTCATGAAACAAACCAAAGACTAGCCAATACCCTCACAATATGCTATAATAAACTCATGAACGTCGAGAGACGTCCATGATTATAGCGACGCTTAAAGAGTCAAATATACCGCCAACATAGCACATCACGTTACACACAAAAGAAACTTGGGACTGCATGTTTGGCTTTTTTACTGTCGCTAACCCCTAAAATACACTCGTGTGAACAACCCGTATTCCACGATAGAAAAGGAGTTAGCCATATGCTAACAAATATCGAC
>ERZ1699236.169-NODE-169-length-20090-cov-3.049291_pt1 | contig 20090 bp, 15 predicted proteins | sample MGYA00581538_ERZ1699236 | MGnify/ENA primary metagenome ERZ1699236 (study PRJEB42319, sample SAMD00040336) | human oral metagenome | material: saliva | host: Homo sapiens | study: EMG produced TPA metagenomics assembly of PRJDB4115 data set (Metgenomic analysis of... | reverse complement strand
CAGGGCGACGCCGACGATCGCGGCAGCGACGGTGATCGCAGCCACGCCCGTCAGGCCCAGAATGTAGGGGATCAACGGGAAGAACGCGCCCGTCGCGAAGAAACAGAACGAGGACAGAGCCGCCTTCGTGGGCGTGCCCACCTGGTCGCCCGCGCCATCCGACTCGGGGCTGCTGCCCAGTGCGGCGCGCAGCGCGATCGCGCCGGACTCGCCGGTCGCCGGCTTGGCGAGGCGCGCAAAAACCTGCTTCGCGTGCCGCTCAGCCTCCTCTTCGCTCTCGCCGCGCGCACGGAACACGAGGGCCAGCTCGTTCGCGTCCACGTCCAGGTCCGTCACTGCCTGGTGCGCGTCCGGATCGGGGATCGAGGCATCGAGCAGCTCGCGCTGACTGCGCACACTCACCCACTCGCCGGCCGCCATCGACAGGGCGCCCGCGAGCAGGCCCGAAACGCCAGTCAAGAGAACGACGTGCGGCTCCATGCCCGTCGCCGCCACGCCCAGCACGAGGGCCAGGTTCGACACGAGGCCGTCGTTCGCCCCGAAAACCGCCGCGCGGAACGTGCCCGCCAGGGTCTCGCGGGACTTCGCAGCCAGGGACCGGATGACCTCGGCGTGAATATGCTCATCCGCCTGCATGTGTGCCGGCACATCGTCATCCACGTCGCGCGAAGACCGCTGCTCCGCGCGCTGAGCCATCGCCAGAATGAAAATCGTGCCAAAGAGGTGCGCCAATAGCGACGCCGTGCGCGTACGCAACGGTGGCTTCGGCGCAGGCAAAGCGTTCTCGCCCAGACGCGCCAGCCAATACTCCTCGTGGCGACGCTCCGCCTCCTCCAACTGGAGGAGGACCGCGCGCTCCTCACCCGTGCGACGCTCCGACAGGTCGCGGTAGGTGCGCGCCTCCATGCGCTCCTCCGCCAGGTGCTTGCGCCAGCGCTTAATCTGCGCGCGCGTCGGCTCCCGGTCGGAGGCCACCTGATCCGCGTTCATTGCCGAGGCCTCGTTTCCCACCGCGTTCAATGCTGGGTTGGTGCCGTGGCTAGCTCCCCGTCAACGGTGGCGGGCTTCGAGGCGGGGGCACCGAACAGGCGCTCCTTGACGGCGTCGGCAACCTTATCGGTTACCTGCTCGCCGCCCGCGCGCACGATGTCGGATACCTTCTGGCCGGCCGCATCCAGCGGACGAGCAACAACCGGGAAGCGACGAACCTTCGCCGCGGCGGCGCGGATCTGGTCGTAACGCTCGCGCCCGGCGCGCGCGCCCAGCACGTATCCGATGCAAACTCCAATGAGGAGACCGCTCTTGGTACCCATAACTGTCCTTCTCTCGCTGCGTGGGGTGCCCGCGTGGGCCGGACGCCGCCCGCGCAGGCAGAACGGGCGCCCTCGCGCAGGCATTCTCACCGGCGCATACTCACCCTTATCTTAGTGGTCGCCCGGCCTGGCTCGCACGCCCCTGTCACCCACTGGAGATATCTCTCGGGACCCAGCCCAGGCCTCGTCCCTGTCACACATGCGCACACTGTGGGCACCCCCTTTCCTTTGAGGTGCCAAACGCGCTATGTTTAACACGTGAGCCAGATAACGATTCAGACCCCTCGGGGAGTGTCCATCTCCGGAACATTCACGCGCCCGGTGGATTCCTACGATGCCGCGGTGATCTTTTCTCACACCTTTTTGTCGGACCGTCACGCATCGGGCATGTTCGACTCACTCGGGCGCGTGCTGCGCCGCGCCGGGTATGCGACCCTCGCTTTCGACTACTCCGGCCACGGCAGCTCCGGCGACGAAATCATCACCTTCGACCCGCTCATCGAAGACTTCCGGGCAGCCTCCGGCTGGCTGGCCGACCAAGGCTTCACGCGCCAAGTCTGCGTGGGTCACGAATTCGGCGCTACCGTCGTCCTGCGCGCCCACTCGCCCGCCGTGCAGACCTACGTGCTGGTCTCCCCGGTGCTCGGCCCCCTCTCCTACGACTGGGACATGGTGTTCTCCGACGTGCAGCTCTCCGACCTCGAGCGTCACGGCACCACCACCGTGCCCGACGACTCCGAGTCCGTGCGGCGCCACTTCACCATCAACAAGGGAACCCTCGCCGACATGTCCATGGTTTCCAGCGAGAAGGTGCTACGCGGCGTGAGCGTGCCCGTCCTCATCACGCACGACGCCTTCGACGAGGAAACCGGGCTGCTTGACCGCACCCGCGACGCCTTCCACCTGCTGCCCGATGGGTCCGTCCTCGACATGACCGCGCCGCCCGTCGGCATCGCCGTCGAATACACGCCCATCGAGGGCGTGCCCGTCAGCGACGAGGCCGTGGAACGCGTCGCGCACGCGTCCTCCTCCGCGTCGGCCGCCAACCTTCCTTCCCTGCCCGACGTGGCCACCCAGTGGGCTACCCGCTGGGTGCCCGTCGGGAGGTAGCGGGCACCGTTGTCGGGTTTTGGATGGCACCGGGTGCTGCTGGTGGCCCAGCTAGGTCCGCTCGTAGGCTCGTGGCGGTGGCTGGCTTCCGCAGGCTCCTACCAGGCTCGCACCAGCTCAGCCAGGACCGGGGACGTCAGCCACTGCCTCGTGCCGAAGGACGATACCGACACCCCCGCCACCGCCGACGCGAAACGGATGAGGCGCTCCGGATCAGTGGCCCCCGCGCGCTCGAGCGCCCACACGAACGCCCCGTGAAACGCGTCGCCCGCGCCCATCGTCGAGGCGTTGGGAACCTCGTGCACGGGAACCTCGCCGTGTGCACTGTCCCACCAGTACTGCACGGGCCGCTCGCCGCGCGTGCGCACCACCCGCGTGATGCCGAAGCCGCGCAGGAAGCCCGCGACCTGCTCGCCGTCGGCGCACGCGAGGAGCGGCGGCGCAAAATCCTCCGACACGACGGCGACGTCGACAAAACCCAGCAGGGGCGTCAGCCAGTCCTTCCACGACCCCCCGTCGAGCACGCGCAGGTGCGGCGGGCGAGCCTCGAGCTGGGCGAAAGGATCCTCCCCGCCCACCTCGGGCACGCCCAGCGCCAGCGCCGCCTGCGCCAGCGTCGGGTTATGCCCGTCGATGAGGACGACGCCGACGCGCTCGGGCAGGTCCGCCGCGACGCGTTCAGGGTCGGCGTCCAGCCGCGCGTTCGTGGAGGCAACCATGCGACCGCTTGGATGCTCAATGATCGAGGACACGGCCGGCTCGCGCGGGGCCGAGGCCGTGGCCGCGTCGCGCTCGTCGGCCGGGGTCGGGTGGGCGGCTGGGGCAGCGGCTTCAGCGGGCGAGGACGCGGCCGAAGCGGGAAGGCCAGGAGTGTCGGACATAGCCGGGGCTGGGGTCGTCGCATCGAGGACTCTCACGCCAGCGGCCGCCAGGTCGGCCGCCAGGAATGCAGCCACCGGCCCCTCGCCAAGCGCCGTCAGCAGTAACGGAGCGTCCGCCCGGGTTGTGGGATCCGGGGAGTTGGCCACGGCCTCGTCGGCGGAGAGCGAGCGTGCGGCCGCCTCAAGCGCCGCGTAGGTGACCGCCGCGTTCGTCGCGGGGCCTCCCGCCGCCATCGTGAAGTCCGTGGACGTCACCTTTAGCCCCGGGTCCGGCACGTGGTCGAGTCGGTGCAGCACATCCAGGGTCGTCAGCCCGGCAAAGAGAGCGGTCATGAGGACATTGTCGCACCCCGGGCGGGTGGGCGAGGCGCGCCGGGACGCGGTGGGGCTGGCGTAGGCACGCCGGGACGAGGCCGGGGCCAGGCTGACGTGAGCACGCCGGGATAGAGCGTGCCGGGACGAGGCCGCCCCCGTCCACCTGCGCGCACCCGAGCGAAGCGACGCGGTACCATGAGGGCGACCCACACTCACCGACGTTTCGGACTGCCATGCACTTGCTTGACGCGCTGAACGAATCACTGCCTGAGGTCTTCCGAGCCATCGACCTCATGGGCGTGCTCCTCAATGGCATTCTTGGCGGAAAGGTTGCGCGAGAACGCAACTTCGACGCCGTGGGCTTCTGTATTCTCGCGATCATGACGGCGCTCGCGGGTGGCATGGTCCGCGACATGCTCCTGACCACGCGCACGGGCGCTCCCGTGGCGATCACCGACCCCTATTATTTGTGGTTCGCAATTATTGGCGCGGTCGTCGCGATGGCCTTCCGCATGGACTCGCGCGCGTGGTCGGTGCTCCTGGTGATCGCGGACGGCATGGTGCTGGGCTGCTGGAGCGCGACTGGTGCGATCAAGACCCTTGACGCGGGATTCTCGATCATGCCCGCGATCCTGCTGGGCATCATGACGGCCGTCGGAGGTGGCATGATCCGCGATATTTCGGCCGGCCTCGTGCCACGAGTCTTCGGCGGCAACAACCTGTACGCGACCCCGGCGTTCGCCTGCTCGGTCGTGACGGTCGTCTTTTGGTACATGGGCCAGCCGGTTCTTGGCATGGGCGCATCCATCGTCGTGGGTTTGGTCTTTACAGGCATGGCGCACTGGCGTCGGTGGAGGCTCCCGCAGACCCGTGAGTGGACCATCACTCTCACATATTCGCAGTTGAAAGCTCTTCGCAGAACGAGGCGTTAGTATGGCCGTGTGAATCCCAAAGCAACACCTCCATCCGCGTCCTCCGCTGCGTCGACGCCCGGCATCTCCGCGCGCAAGCACTTCAAGACGTGGCACCTGTCCATGATGGCCCTGGGCCTCGCGATCGGTGCAGGCTTCTTCCTGGGGACCGGCTCCGCGATTGCCCAGGCGGGTCCCGCGGTCCTCGTGTCCTACGCGGTCGCTGCCGTCATCGTTGTGTCGGTCATGCTGGCGCTGGCGGAACTGGCGTCGTCGCTGCCGACGACGGGTTCCTTCTCGTCCTACGCCGAGGCCGGGATCGGCCGGTGGGCCGGCTTTACGATCGGGTGGCTCTATTGGGTCATGCTCATCATGGTCTCGGGCTTGGAGGTCACGGGCGCGGCGAAGTTTTTCGTCGGCTGGTTCCCGGAGGTGCCCCAGTGGGTTGTTGCCCTCGTTATTGTCGTTGTAATTGGCGGAATTAACCTGTTGGCTGCCGGGCAGTACGGTGAGATCGAGGCCTGGCTGTCGATGGTGAAGATCGTTGCCATCATTGCGTTCCTGTGCGTGGGCGTCTTCCTGGTGGCGCGCACTGTGATCGTGGGTCCTCTGCCCGGCCATGAGGGTGTCCTGCAGAACGTCATGGGACACAACGGCCTGGCACCCAACGGCCTGTCAGGCATCGCCGTGGCGCTCCTGGCCGTCATCACGTCCTTCGGTGGCCTGGAGATCGTGACGATTGCCGCGGCCGAGGCCGAGGACCCTCGCGCGGCCATGGTGAGCGCGATCCGCTCGGTCGTCACCCGCATTCTCGTGTTCTACGTCGGCTCCGTCGTCCTCCTGACCGCTCTGCTGCCGTGGGACAGCGAGGCAATGAGCAGCAACGCCTTTGCCGCCATCCTTGAGATGGCGGGCGTTCCGGCCGTCGGCACGCTCATGAACGTCATCATTTTCATGGCGCTGGTCTCCGCGTTCTCCGCGAACATCTACGCCTCCTCGCGCATGGCCTACTCGTTGGCCGCCCGCGATATGGGTCCGCGTTGGCTCCTGGGCGCGCCGTCCGCTGAGAAGGCGCACGCGCGTGCCGTCGTCGAAGCCGCCCTCGAGGATGATGAAGCCGTCTTGGCCGCCGAGCTGGAGGGTGACATTGCGGCTGGTCGCACCCCGAAGTTCGCGGTCGGCTTGGTTGTCGTGCTGGCACTCCTGGCAGTCCTGGGCAACTGGTACCTGCCCGGCTCGATTCTGACGATACTCATCAACGCGATTGGCATGGTGCTGCTGATCGTGTGGACCTTCATCATCATCTCGCTCATGCGCCTGCATCCCTCGCTGGAGCGTTCGGGTTCCCTCGTGATCCGTATGCCCGGATGGCCGTGGCTGCCGTGGGTCGTCCTGGTGGGCCTGGCTGGTATCGCCGTCCTCATGCTCACGAGCGCTGAGGGCCGGGCCCAGCTGGTGTCGATGGGCGCGCTGACACTCATCATCGTGTGCATCTACTTCGTGCGACAGCTCGTGAGCCCGAGGAAGTAACAGTTCCGCATGGATTCGCCGCCGAGTACGCAGATGGAGGCGGCTTGGTCCATGATGGGGGCACCCCGACGACGCGTCGGGGTGCCCCCATCCGTATGGGACGGATGGGCTTGCACGTGGCAGAAGGAGGCCTCATGGCACGCAGACGGCGTCGCCGTAAAAATATCGGAGATCAGATCGTTCTCTCACTGATTCTCGTGGCCCTCGTGTGGGCGTTCGCGCCCGGCGTCGGCTGGGATCTGCTGGACCTGCGCTCGCGACTGGGGTGGCCGCCGACGCGCAGCGGACAGGCCCTGTCCACCCTGCCGGACAGCGAGGCGGCCCGCCAGCTGCGAGAGCTTACCGTTCGTTCCTCAGACGATTCCTCCGGTATACCGGATTACAACCGCGAGGACTTCGGACAGGCATGGGCGGACGTCGACCACAATGGCTGCGACACACGCAATGACATCCTGGCCCGCGACCTGGCGCGGCCCACCTTCAAGCCGGGCACGCACGACTGCATCGTCCTCACGGGCACGCTCGCCGAACCCTACACGGGAAAGACAATCCAGTTTGAGAGGGGGGACAAGACCTCGTCGCTGGTCCAGATCGACCACGTCGTCGCCCTGGCGGACGCCTGGCGCTCGGGTGCCTGGCAGTGGGATGAGCAGAGCCGTCAGGAGTTTGCTAACGATCCCGAGAACCTGCTGGCGGTCGATGGAGCGGCCAATCGGGACAAGTCCGCTTCGTCGGCCGACCAGTGGCTACCGCCCAACGCCGGCTTCCGCTGCGACTACGTGAAACGGCAGATCGCGGTGAAATACTCCTATGGTCTGAGCGTCACCGAGTCCGAGCAGGATGCGATGGCGACCCAGCTGGCGACCTGTTCGGGGTGATTGATAGTCCGAAACTGTCAGCCTGTTAGAAGTGTTGCATGTGCGTGATAGACACATGCATGCAAATGCCAGGTGCGCGCGTCTGACTAAGTGATTTCAAGGAGAATCCCAGACAATTTCTCAGAATGTGTCCATCCGATGTGGAACACCCCGCAACGTGCTGCACGTTCCCGAACAATGCCGGTAATGTTCGCCTCAAGGAATGAGGTGACATGTACACAGCAATCAACTGGGCGATGGACCTGGGGTTCTACGCGGGCTTCAGCGCGCTCACGTGCACTCTGTGGTGGATCCTAGGGCGCCGCGCCGACCGCAAGTGGCTGCAAGCACGCACGCACGTCATGCGTGCCGCCACGGACGCGGCATCGGCGTCTGGCCAGGACCACTCGCACCTGACTGTGTCTAAAGCGCTGCCCCTCATCTACCGCCGCTCACGGGACACCGGTGCTCTCCTCGAGCGTGAGGAGAATCCCGACACCCCCAGGACGGCGGAGATCCCCGTTGTCTCAGCCACGGCCTCGTCCATGTGGAGGCTGCCGCGCGCCCTTCCGCTCGCGTGGATCCTCTACCTGGCGGGCCTGCTCATTTTTGTCCTGCTGCCGATCCCCTCGGACCCGCAGGCCGCATGCGCTGCGATCCTGCACTGGGACAACTACATGCCCTTCGGATCGCTGAACGCCGTCGCCGACCAACTCCGCGATGGCGAGACCCTGCGCGGTACCCTGTATGCACTCTCAATCGTGCTCAATATTGCCCTGTTCATGCCGCTCGGCGCTCTTGCCGAGATGGCCTGGCGGATTCGCCGCTCCCGCAAGGCCTCCGAGAGCCTGCCCGATGACGGCGGGCGCTTGACGCGTGCGATTCCCACGCAACGAGTGCTCGTGTGGCTCTTGATCGGCACGCTGCTCTCGTGCCTCATCGAGTTTACGCAGTACACGGGCCTGTTCGGCCTCGTGCCCTGCACGTACCGCGTCGTCGACATCGACGACGTCATCACGAACGCGCTGGGCACCTACCTGGGCGTGCGGCTCCTGCCCCTGTTCGCGCGCAACTCGCGCTTCATGGGTGCGTAGAGGTATCAAGAACGAAGCTAGTTAAGCGCGTTGCCCTGGAGCTTGACACGGTGCTAGCGTGCATACACAACTTGCTGGTTGTGTCTGTTGATCATGCAGTCAGGTTTTCAAGCTCTTCACAGTTGCGTGCGGGTGGAGGCGTCTAGGCCTCCTGCGATGAGGAGCATTCGGAGTTGGTAGTTGGCGGGGTTGCGGTAGTCTCTGGCGGTGCGTCTGCCTAGTTCGACGATTCCGTTGATGGCTTCGGTGGGGCCGTTGCTGGCTCCGGCTGTGTCGAAGTAGGCCAAGAAGGCGTCCTTCCACTTGCGTAGGGTTCGGCCCAGCCGAGCGATTTTGGGGATGGGACACGTTGGTAGGCTCTCGATGAGCCGGGCGGCCAGGCGTCGGTCTTGGGCGGGTGTGGCTTGATGGAAGACGTATCGGACTTGCTGGACGCGGCGGCGCACCTCACCTCGAGCGTCGCCAGCGAGCTTAACGATATGGAAGGCATCGAGCACGCTGGTGGCATCTTGGAGTTGATTGTCGATGGCGTTCTTGCTGTCCCTGGAAGGGATCCAGCGTCGCGATTCGCACCCCCGCACGGAAGTCTTCTCCACGCTCGGCCAACCAGTTCTCATGCGCGGTGCCAGACCTTCCCGGGACCAGATCCAGCAAGCGGGCCGTGGGATGATCCTCCCCGCGTGTCAGGTCCACGATGCCGGTGAGCTCACGCGGGCCCCGGCGGCGTCGGTCCTGGTGATGCCACACGCCTCTCATCGACCCCCAGTACCCGTACCCCTGCGAAGCGGTCGGGGTCATCAGATGCGGCTTGCAGGCACGGCTTGATATGGGACCACACGGTATTCCACGTGGTTGCGAGTTGTCCGGCCAGGCCAGCGATAGTAGCTCCCTGCGAAACGCAGTTGTCGGATCGCCCAGCGGATCGCCCGGGCGCCCAAACGCGCCCTGGGGGCACACACCGAGTGGTTCTGCTCAGTGAAGGTCGCGATCTGGCAGGTGTGTTCGCGGCATATCCATCGGCGTTTGTGCCATCGGATCCGCGCCGGGACCCCGGCCCAGGGCGCGTCGATCACCTCCACCACCACGCGACCGTGGCCTTGTGCGATCACCCCACAACCAGGGCAGCCAGCAAGGCAATCACAGGACTCTATGTCGAGCACCAGAGCCTGTAAGGTGCGAGTCACGCTCATCAGATGGAAGCCCTCCAAACCGACGAGCAGATCACACCGATCACAACGATCAAGCGACACAGAGCAGCAGCAGGTAGGGTGAGACATTGTCGAGGTCCTTGACGACAGCGGGGGTAGAAGTCCGCTCATCATCAAGGACCTCGACCTCTACCCGCAACCCCCGACCAACACCCGGTCACCCACACTCAACTCGGAAGAGCCTGTAAAATTGCTCCATGGGAAACTTCCATCTTGATTTCGACGAGAGTCTGAGCGGGCTACTTGATGATGGCGTCGAAGGTACACCGTTTGTTGGTGCGACGATAAGGATTGACCGTCACAAAGGTCTTGTTGTAGAGATTCCATATCTTCTCGGAACGGATAATCAACAGTTTGAACATGTGCGGCGGTGGTTCACTTCGCGGAAGGCGCCGACGAATATGGAGCTTCTGACTCCTGAGGGCTGTGTCAGTCTGTTTGGTATCACGTGGCTGGAACATCGTGAGTCGTACGGACGCGCAAATGCGTCAATAGGAAGGTTGCAGCCATCGGTTGCAGTTTTTGATTCGCGCGAGGGTAGCTTCGAGGATCCTCATCCTTATGGATGAATTGTATAGTTGGTTTGATGGCTTGAATGATTGGTCTGAGCTAACTGCTGTGAGTGTGAAGCCGTCGGTGGATGAGAGAAATATTCCTTATCAACTTGAGTTCATGTTACGGTCAGAGCCTGGGGTCGAATGGGTTCAAGGTGATGCGAGGATGCGCATTCAGCCAACTTGGTCTGAGAGTCCAGAATCAGATGGGTATCAGCGAAAACACATAATTTCTGATAACGTGTCAATTGTCAGTAGTTTCGATTCTGGTTCAAAGTGCTTTGAAGACCATTATCGCGAGCAGCAGAAGGTTCGTCATTTTATGACGTTCATGTATGGGCGACAGCTGTACTTTCGTCGGCATGCTCTCAGTGATGTTCAATTTTCGTACACCATTGGAGATGGGAAAGATCCAATTAGGCCGCGTGTTGAACTAGTCAGCTCGCGCACATGCGCTGAGTTTATTCGGGATGTCCCGTCTCGTAGTAGGTCAATAGATTTGCTCGCTAGCTTGCAGACTGTTGAGGCAAGCGGGATGAAAACTTGGGGTGAGGCGTATTGTGAGTGGGAGCGTTTTATTCTGCCTAGTGTGAATGTGCTTGGCCGCGAAGGTGTTTTCATGGAGGATGTAATCCTTTCGACCTCGATGAGCATGGAGGCGGCTGGTGAGTTGATTGGTGAGCGTGATGGGGAGGGTTGTTTGAAGGGGAGGGGGAGAAATCTTCCGATTGCATTGTGTGTTTATCGGTGTTTGCATGTTCTTGATCTTGAATTGCCGAGTGTGTTTGGTGGTCTGGCTGGAATGTCGAAAGCTATTGCGAATACATATAATGCAATTAAGCACTCGAGCCGTGGTAAGTTTCCTGATGTGCGAGAGGTTCGTGTGGTCTGTGATGTCAATAAGCTGGTTGTTAGGCTTCTTGCGCTATACATTGCGGAAGTGGATCCGAATCCCAGAATTCGGAGCATTGTCTCAAATAATTTCGATAAAATTGTTGAGAATATGTCGTATTGGTCTTTGAGTGTCGATGGGGATGGTAAGTGGTGTTACGGAGACTGAGTGGTATGGTCTAGGGCATTGGATTTATGGTACCGCTCGTGTTGGAGGGAGGGGTGGGCGCGAGGCCGACGAGAGCATCGGGTGAATAAAAAGGATGGTGGGGGAGTCGTCTTCAGCAGCCCCGTAAATGTGCATTCTCATGCAATGTCCTCGTGTGGTGTCCTTGTGGTGGGAATGGACCTATTCGTAGTTTCGAGGGTCTAGCGAACCCATGAAATGATCTCGGTTCATGGAGGTCGTCCAGAGCCGCGCTTCGGTTTTTATACGTTCCAAACGTTCGCCTGTCGGAGGGGTCGTACCACTTTGCCGCTTCAATCTTTGCGGCCTGTAGTTTGTGTGCTTCATCAAGGGCAGGGGCGAGGTCGGTATCCCGCGAGGCGAGGGTAACGACGTCGTAGCTGCCTGATCGGGCGAGCCTAACGAGTGCGAGGGCGCACATAACGTCAATGCCCTTTTCTCTGCGAGATGATCGGATCGGAATCTTATTTCCCTCCATCCATTCCCAGTTGTACTTGAGTGGGCGCAAAGTTACCGAGACGGCATTGTGATGTCCGTACTCCCATTGTGATTGTTGCTCAAGGTTGCGGCGGTAACCGTCAGGGTCGTCGTCGGGGATTGGGATGCCGCGGAAGACTTCGACTCGTGAAACTTCAACCTCATGTTGGCCATCCTTGTTACGTGCCTTCGCAAGTTGCTTCGCGAACCGAAACGGGTCGATCAGGCTCTCCTCGATAGGGCGGCCGGGCAGAAAGAGTTGGGCGGCTGTGAGGTGAACGTTCTGATAGTCGATGACGACGGCCATACGCACAGTCATTGTGACGCCTCCGGATAGAGTAAACCCCGCCAATCCCTAGGGATGACGGGGAGCTATGACAGGAAGCATAGCAGCTGTGCATGCCGTTATGCAAGACAATGTGCCGTGGATCTGCTGAAGGGTAGCGCGTGGATGCGCACAAGGAGGCCTTCCAGTGGGGCGCTGTCATCCGTCTGCCCGACTTCGTCACGCGCGAGGACTTCGACTGGGCGGTCCGCGAGGCAACAAAGAAAAAGAAGATCGACTGCTCGACAGCCGAATACCTCATGATCGACGAGGGCCTGTGTGTCCAGTGCCTGCACGTCGGCAGCTATGACGCCGAACCCGCCACAGTCGAGGCCATGGATGCCTACGCGCGCGAGCAGGGCTACGTGCTCGACGTGACGGACGAGCGTCGCCATCACGAGATCTACCTGTCGGACGCGCGCAAGGTTGCCCCCGAGAAACTCAAGACGGTTATCCGCCACCCCATCAAGCCGCTTGCGGATAGCTGAGGGATGGGGAACCGACGACGCGGCGCGAGGATCCTGCGCGGGTGGACATGGTGGCGCTCGCCCGGCGACGCGGGTAATGTTGGTCCGATCACAACCTAACCAAAGGAGAATATGATGCTTGTGGTGACGACTCCGACCGTCGAGGGTGCGCCGATTAAGCGTTACATCGGCATGGTGTCCGGCGAGACGATTGCCGGCGTCAACGTGTTCAAGGATTTCGGTGCCAGCCTGTCCAACATGTTCGGCGGCCGCGCCTCCCAGTATGAGGAAGAAATCGGCAACGCGTCGGCGACCGCCGTCAATGAGATGTGTGCACGCGCGCAGTCGATGGGAGCGAACGCGGTTGTCGGCGTGAAGGTCGACTACTTCACCGCAGGGTCTGACAACGGTATGCTTGCCGCGATCGCGACGGGAACGGCCGTCGTTCTCTGAGAGGAAGCCGCCGAGGCGGTGGCAGCCTGACACGTGAACCCGCCGGGTTGGTCACGGGCGACGATGCTCGAGGCCTCCCGGCGGGTCGTCGTCTCTGCGTTCCTGCGCTGTGGCTCGGCGGGGAAGGAGAACGAGCGGGCGATCAGGTGAAAGAGCATGGAAGCATCGCAACTAAGGCGATGCTAAATTAATATAGTGTACCCTATGGATTGGGTGGGGTAAAGCTCTTCACACATAGTGAGAAGAAAGTTGGACAGGTATAGGTCGAAGCTGCTCACGGCCCTACCCTTGACGCTGGGTGTGCTGTCACGATGCGTGCGCCTATGCCTAGTTGTCAACCAAGTGAGCCACTGATGTCCCATCGATCAATCACGGTACTGGCGCTGGTCGTCACCGGCGCTCTCGCCGCGACCACCGTCAGCATGCCGGCGGCCTTTGCGGCCGATGACGAAAACCACGTGCAATCCACCGTCACCCCGAATAGTGACACTCCCGCGCCCGAGGCCACCCAGGCCTCGTCGAATGACGCGCAATCGGGTGCCCCCGCGCCCTCCGACACCACGGACGAGGCCGGGGATGAGAGTGCGAGCATCACCCCGGAACCCGCGGACGACACCCCGACGACGATCATCGTCCAACTGGAGGACGGCAACGTCGGTATTCCCTGGTATAACCGCATCTTCGGACTGTCGACCTCAACGAAGCATGAGACGGTCAAGGACCGCATCGAGACAGCCGTCGAGTCATCCGTGCCCGGTTCGGAGGTCACGGACGTGCTCGACTACACGAAGGCTTTCGACGGTTTCGCGATCCAGGCCCCGGCCTCGTCGCTGGAGACCATCAAGGCCACGCAGGGCGTCAAGGCGGCCTTCATCGAGCGCCACCTCAAGCCGCTGGTCGTCGGGGGCGACACGGGAGCGAACGGCGTTGATGCCGTGAGCCCCGACCTGAAGAACGGCTCCTCCCTGGAGATGACCCGTGCGAACCAGACCTCGCAGAAGGGTGACAAGCAGGTTATTGAGGTCATCGACACGGGCATCGAGTCCACGCACCCGGCATTCTCTGGCCCCATGGATGACGTGCCCGTGCGCCTGTCGCACAAGGACGTCGAGTCCCTGGTCGGCAAACTGAGCCACGGCAAGCAGGGTGCCTACCTGAACAAGAAGATTCCCTTCGCCTTCGATTACGCCGACAACGACGCGAACGTGCTGCCCACCTCCACCAAGGATCTCTCCCACGGCACGCATGTTGCCGCGATCGCCGCTGCCAACGCGCCCGACCTGCAGGGCACCGCGCCCAACGCCCAGATCATCGTCGCGAAGGTCGCCGCCGACAAGGACGGTTCGATCCCTGACAGCACCGTGCTGGCCGCCCTCGACGACGCGGTCATCATCAAGCCCGACTCGATCAACCTGTCCCTCGGCGACGACGCGGGCTGGGGCAGCGAGGCCGGGACCGTGTACGCGGAGGTCTACAAGAACCTCGCCGAGGCCGGGGTGAGTGTCAACGCGGCCGCCGGTAACTCGTACTCGAGCGCCTACTCCAACTACTCCGGCAAGGGGCTGCCGTACGCGACCGACCCCGACGAGGGCACGGTCTCGGAACCCGCGTCCTACGGGTCGACCCTGTCGATCGCCTCGGTCAATAACCAGGACGCTCTGCCCTACCTCACCTACGGAGACAAGCAGATCGTCTACCGCAAGTCACGCGGCCTCAAGGACGCCTTCGTGCCCAGCCTGCTCGACATCGACGAAGACACCTACACGGTCATCTACGGCGGCATCGGGGACGCGGCAGCCCTAGAGAAGATGGTGGCCGAACACCCCGGCGACCTCTCGACGACCATCGTCCTGGAGGACCGCGGCGGTTCGGACAGCGCGACTGGCGCGGACATGACGCACGAGGCCAAGGTCAGCGGCCTCACGAAGCTGAGCTCGAAGCCGGCCGCCCTCATCCTCGGCGACTCCCAGGACGCCGACACACCCTACGTGGCGACCATCGAATCCACGCACACGATGCCGACCGTGACCATCACGAAGAAGGAGAAGGACACGCTGATCGAGGCCATCAATGCCGCCGATTCCCACTCCATCTCCATCACGAACCCCCACGCGGGCCTCACACTTGCCTCCACGAACCCCACGATCTCCGACTTCACGTCGTGGGGCGTCACCCCGGACCTGACTCTTAAGCCCGAGGTCGCCGCCCCCGGCGGTAACATCATGTCCGCGGTCCTGGGGGGCGAGTACCGTTCGATGTCCGGCACGTCGATGGCCACCCCGCAGGTGGCAGGCATCACGACGCTCGTGCGCCAGCGCATGAATGAGGACCCGGCCTTCAAGAAGCTCTCTGCCTCCGAGAAGACTGCCCTCGTCTCCAATTTCCTCATGGGAACCGCCCACCCTCTGGTCGACCTCGAGCAGGGAGACGGCACCTACTACTCCCCGCGTCGCGTCGGCGCGGGTCAGGTGGACGCGCTGGCGGCCACGACCTCGTCCGTGTACCCGAGCGTGGTGGGGGCCGCGAATCCGTCGCGTCCCAAGGCTGTCCTGGGCGACGGAACCGACGGGTGGACCTTGCAGGTGCAGCTGACCAATGTCTCCGATGACGCTCACACCTACACGCTCGGAGGTCAGGCCCTGTCCGAGGTCGTGGAGGGTGAGCTCTTCACGCAGCACTCGAAGAACTGGGCGGGAGCGGGTATCGATCTGACTTTTTCGGCTGACTCGGTGACCGTTCCGGCTCAGTCCAGCGCGAGCGTGACCGTCACGGTGACCCCTCAGGCGGCCTTCGCCTCGTACGCGAACGCCAACGCCCCCAAGGGCACGTTCATCGACGGTGCCGTCACCTTCACGAGCGCCGACGGGCAGCCGGGCCTCACGGTGCCCTACATGGGCTTCTACGGTTCCTGGGGTGCCCCAAATATCTTCGACGGCAAGTGGTACGACGGCACGACGAGCACCGCGCACGTCTGCTCCTCGACCCTCATGAACCCGGCGACGGACGTGCCCCTGGGCGCGCTCAACCCGCTGGACGGCCAAGACTCCACCGCCGTGCGCGCCGTCGACCCCGCGTACTTCATCATGTCACGCTCGGCCGCGCAGGAAGCGCCGAACAAGATGCTCCCGCGCACGTGCCTGCTGCGCAACACGCCGAAGCTGACCTACACGTACACGAACGAGGCAGGGGAAACCGTGCGCTCCTACACCTTTGAGCGCGCGAAGAAATCACTGTTCAACTACTCCTCGGGCGCGATCCTGCCCGTTGAAAGCCAGGAGGGAAACAACCCGATTTTCGACGGCTTCGACAAAGACGGCAACGAGTTGCCCGACGGCCGCTACACGCTGACCATCGAAGGATCCTCCGTCGCGCCCTCTTCCACGACGCAGCAGGTGACGTGGGAGTTCACGCTGGATACTCAGGCCCCCACGATCTCGAACGTTGCGGTGACCGGCGAGGGGGATGGTCGCGTTGTGTCCTTCGACGTCTCCGATAACTCGCCGCTGGCCGGTATCGCGTTCTCCGAGTCACCCACGTCTCGTCACTACTACGACGAGAAGGAAGCCGTGGGCGCGAACCGTCAGCCCGACGGTACCTACTCCAAGCACTACGAGATCGCCTGGAAGGATCTGGTCGACCGCGCTGATTCCTCGGATCCGGCGACCTCCTACCTGTACGCGTGGGACTGGGGTAAGAACCAGACTCGCCAGCAGCTGCGCTTCCAGACCATCCCGATGACGTCCCTGACCCTCTCGCCCGCCGAGACCACGGTCGTTGCGGATGACAAGGTGATGCTGAACGCCGCCTACGAGCCGGCGAACGCGAACGTCACCGACCTGGTGTGGTCCTCCTCGGACGAGGCCGTGGCCACCGTCAGCGACACCGGCGAGGTCAGCGCGGTGGGCGCGGGTGACGCGACGATCACCGTGACTGACGCTGCCCAACCGACTCTGTCGGCCTCGGCCACCATCCACGTGCGCACGATTGCTGAGGACACGGGTATCGAGATCTTGCAGACCTCCCTGTCCGTGAAGGCGGGCGAGGAGGCCTCGGTGAAGGCGTACCTGGCTCCCTCCCTGGCGGGTGCCGCGGTGACCTGGAGCATTGAACCCGCCAATCTGGCGACCGTTGTGGCTGGCACGGATACGACGAGCGCGACGCTGACGGGCGGCGACCACGCCGGTACTGGCACGCTGAGCGCATCCGTGACCTCGGGCGGCGCGGCCAAGTCCGCGCAGATCCCCGTGACCGTGCGCTCCGCCGACGCCGACGACTTCGAGATCGACGAGAACGGCGTGCTGACCGCCTACAAGGGCAGTGCGACCGACGTTGTCCTCCCCGAGGGCGTCACCGACATCGGCGAGCGTGCCTTCGCGAACTCCTCCGTGGAGAACGTGACGATCCCCGCCGCCGTGCGTAGCATCGGCAACGAGGCGTTCATCTACTCCTCGCTGAAGACAATTACCTTCCAAGACGACGTGGCCGCGCCCTCGCAGCTGACGTCGATTGGCGAGAGAGCCTTCGCGCACGTGTCGCTGGAAACCCTGGCCCTGCCTCGTTCCGTCACGACGATTGGTGCTGAGTTCATCGACTACAACAAGGCTCTAACCTCGCTGTCCTTCGGCGCGAAGGTCTCCGCCGAGTCGATCACCTCGGGCTACGCCGAGACGTCCGCCCTGACCTCGGTCGATGTCGATAGCACGAACCCCAACTACGAGTCCGTGGACGGCGTCCTGTTCTCTAAGGACCACGCGCGTCTGATCATTTACCCGGCGGCGAAGAACCCCGGCGGCTCCTACACGGTCCCGGAGGGCACGACCGAGATCGCCAACAAGGCCTTCGCCGAGGCAGGTATCGTGACCGTCACTCTACCGACCTCGTTGCGCACCATCGGTGACGAGGCCTTCCGCCTCTCCGCCCTCACCGCGCTGACCCTGCCAGAGGGCTTCGACACGGTGGGCACGTGCGCCTTCTGCCTCGCGGCCAGCCTCGATACCATCGACCTGGGCGGCACTGTCACGATTAAGGGCAGTGCCTTCGAGGGAGTGGGAGCCAAGAACGGCGTCAATTTCCGTTCCGACCTGAACAAGCTGACGACTATCGGAGACTTCGGGTTCAGCCGAACGGGCATGAAGGCCGTGACCCTGCCGGATTCGGTGACCACGGTCGGTGAGCAGGCGTTCTCCGACAGCACGGGTATCACCCAGTTCCACCTGGGCGCGGGCGTGACCTCTTTCGGCGAGACCGCTTTGTACAACGACCGCAACATCGCGACCCTGACCGTCGGTGCTGGCAATCAGGTGTTTTCGGCCGATCAGAATGTCCTCTACCGCAAGGGGGCAGACGGCCTGCACCTGATGCTCTCCCCGGCGGCTAATGCGATCACCGACTACGCGGTGCTCGCGGGCACGGTTGAGATCGGTGCGTCGGCGTTCGCCAACAACAAGACGGTGACGCGCGTTGTCCTGCCCGAGGGTGTGACGACCATCGGCGACGAGGCATTCGCCGGCTGTGCGGCTCTGACCGAGCTGGTCATCCCGAATTCGGTCCAGACATCGACGGGCGTCGTGGGCAACTCCCTGGAGATGGTCGAGTACGGCACGAAGGTGCGCTCGATCCGCATGGAGGGCAGCTGGGTGCCGATGCCTCGTCGCATCGTCGTGCGCGGTGGTGAGGACGGTTCCTTCGTCTACGATGGTCGCCCGACGAACGGACGCCGCGAAAGCGCGTTCTTCGGCGAGGGCATGACCTCCGTGTCCTTCGGCGTGGACGTGCCGCGAGTCCTCTTCCTGCCGTCCACGCTCACCCGCCTGGATCTCGAGCAGGACCTGAGCGATGAGAAGAAGGCGGACACGCAGGTGTACGTCGCCGGTGCTGAAGGCTCGGCTGCGTGGAACGTTGCGAAGGCAGCCATGGAGGCTGCGGGCATCGACGTGTCGCAGCTGCATGCCTACACCGCGCCGTCCGTGACGCTGTCCGGCACGGGCATCGCCGAGGCCGGGGCTGGGTACACGCTCACGGGCGCGGCTGGCTCTCCGGTGGACGTCACCGCCTCGGTGACGGGTGGCATCGCTGGTACGTCGCAGGTTCGCGCCGTGCAGGTCGGTGCGGATGGCACCGAGACGCTGGTTCGTGACTGGACCGCAATGACGGATAACGGGGAGCGCGCTCCCGAGGCCTCCGCGACCTTCCCGTGGACCCCGACCAGCAACGACGTCGCCCTGCGTGTTGAGGTGCGCGACGCCTCGTACGTGACGAACAAGGTGCGCCTGGCTATGCCGGGTGCCCCCGAACCGACGCCCGATCCGGCACCCAACCCGGATCCGGCTCCTAACCCGGATCCGGCTCCCGTGGAGGGTGAGTGGGTGAGTGACGGGCGTGGTTGGTGGTATCGCTGGGCCGATGGGTCTTTCCCGAAGGGCACCGTGCTTGTGATTGGCGGATCCGTCTATCGTTTCGATGAGTCTGGTTATATGCGCACTGGCTGGGTTAGGGATCAGGGGTTGTGGTTTTATCACCAGGCGTCGGGTGCTCAGGTTGTGGGTTGGGTGAAGCAAGGTGCGTCGTGGTTCTACCTCGATGAGACCACTGGAGTAATGGCCACCGGCTGGCTGCACCTTGGCTCATCGTGGTTCTACTTGAGTTCCGAAGGTGTTATGACGACTGGTTGGGTCAGGGTTGGCGGATTGTGGTTTTTCCTTAACCCCGATAGTGGTGCGATGGCCACGGGTTGGATGATGATTCGTGGGTCGTGGTATTACTTTGATCCGGCCGATGGTGTGATGGTTACTGGTTGGTTGCGGATTGGTGATTCGTGGTATTTCTTGAAGGAGTCGGGTGTGATGGTGACCGGTTGGGTGTGGATTGGGGGGACGTGGTACTTCTTCTCTGATTCGGGCCAGTGGAGCTGAGCTGAGTGATTGATGCGGGCGTGAGCGCCCGAGTGTGCGCCCCGGGACACCACCCAGGGGCGCACACCTGTCCGCAGCTGCAGTGCTGGTCACAATTATCGGCGTGGATGAAAGTTTGTCAGTTTATTATAGTGCGTCTCCATGTCCCCCATATAGCCTTGTAAAACGCTGGGGTGTCAGGCGCTGTTGGAATATTAAAGGCTGTCGGAATGGGTTGTTATGTCAGCTAAAATAGTGTCGGCCTACTGTTGGAACGATTGTCTGTCAAACAGTATCAATTATCGACTAAGCTCCATCGGTTTATGATTGACAGGTGAGGATCGCAGTGACGTGACCCTTACCTCCACCCCTTTTGTCGACCAAGTGAGCCACAGATGTCCCGACGAAAAGTCACGGCACTGGCGCTGATAGCGGCAGGTGCCCTCGTATTTACCCCGGTCACAATCCCAACAACACACGCAGCAACCGTCAACGAAGACGCAACGCATCACCACAACGTCGCCCTGCGCGACGACGCGCAGTCCGGCGACAACCCACCGTCCGGCAACCCGCAGGACGCCACCACAGCCCCGGACGTTGACGAACACGCCAACGACGACACCCCAA
>ERZ1699236.168-NODE-168-length-20107-cov-2.089740_pt1 | contig 20107 bp, 19 predicted proteins | sample MGYA00581538_ERZ1699236 | MGnify/ENA primary metagenome ERZ1699236 (study PRJEB42319, sample SAMD00040336) | human oral metagenome | material: saliva | host: Homo sapiens | study: EMG produced TPA metagenomics assembly of PRJDB4115 data set (Metgenomic analysis of... | reverse complement strand
TTGCTCTTCCATCCGTTTTTTATAGATTTCAGTCGCTTGGAAAGGTTTCAAGGATTTGACTTTTACAGTAACTACATAGCCAGGCATGATTTCCTTGGTATAGGTAGCGCCAACTTGAAGAGCTAATTTTTCTTCTAAATCTTTATCAGGAAATTGGTCATTTTTAGGAACGATGACTGTTTTTGCCCCTGTCCAGTTGGCTACATCTCCAAAGTCCAACCAAGTAATCTGGCTAGTCATAGATTTGGCATCAAGATCTGTTGTAAAGCCAGGTTTTTCAACTTTTGGAGTTGAAGTTGCATCTTCAACATCATCCCCAATCAAGCTTGGATCATTGGCATCACCAAGGGCACGACGATTACGTTTTTTACCAGAAGTTTGGGCTGTCTCTTCAGTGGCTAGTGTATTGTTTGTTGGTACACCTTGTCCAGCTGAAAGAGTTGGTGTTTCTTTTTTATCTGCAGATGTTGAAGCAGCTGCCGCCTTGTTTGTTGGCGTAGTTGCTTCTAATTTTGGTGTTGCAGCTGTTGATGTTTCCGGTGCGGTCGAGGCTGCAGATGCTGCTGTGCTTGTGCTACTTGCTTCACTAGTTGAAGCAGGTGCTGTTGAAGTTGATGCTGCAGTAACAGCCGGTTTTGCTTCATACGTTGTGACTGCTGTACTAGTTGTTTCAGCAGTTGATGCTGCTGAAGTAGCTGTTGAAGTTGCGGACGCTTCTGACGCTGTTGCAACTGCTGCTACACTATCACTGCTTGTATCTGTCTTTTCTTCAGCGGCTGCACTTGCGGCTGTCCCAACCATGACAAGTGTTCCCAAAAGTACTGAGCAAACACCCACATTCAATTTACGAATTGAGAATCTGCTAATACGATCATTAAATAAGTCTTTCCCCATCTAATGGACCTCCATATTTATCTATAAATTAACATTCTTTTTAAAATTGTTTAGTTTTTACAAACCTTATCTATTTTAACAAAACCCGAACGATATTCAAAATATTTTGACTCAAAAATGAGTAAAAATTTTTAGCTAAAATTGTTTTAATTCTGAAAGGATTTCACCCATAGATCAGGGCATCAAAAAACCTTGATTTATCACTAAATCGCAAGATCAAACTTCAACTGTGGCTTCACCGGATCATAATCGACCAATTCAAAATCTTCTGGTTTGATATCAAAGAAATCAGTTCCATCCGGTACATTCAAAACCAAGTGTGGCTGACAATCTGAAGGCTCCCGACGAAGTAACTCTTCAGCCTGTTCAAATTGATTATCATAAATATGAAGGTTATTAATGAAGTAAAAGAACTTCCCAACCTTCCAGCCAAAGTGTTTAGCAATCATCATCTGAAGAGCAACATATTGCATGGCATTGATATGGTGGGCCACCAACATATCATTCGAACGCTGGGTCAAGGTCGCATCCAGATAGATCTCCCCATCCACGCGCCGTACGTCAAACATGGTCTGAAAAGCACAGGGCAAGAGTCCGTCGGTCTCCTCAAAAGCATCATAATCCCAGAGCGAGATGATATTGCGGCGATTCCAAGGATTGGCCTCTAATTGGTTGAGGATTTTATTCGTAATGTCATGCTTTTTGACGACAGCTCCATAGCGCTGACCGATTGTCCGGCTATCTCCCACTTCCCAGTCATTCCAGTAGTGGACATTGTACTTGTCTTCTAAAAGGTCCAAGCTATTCGACTGATCCTGGTAGATCCAGAGCATCTCTTTGATGGCTGATTTAATCGCGATGGGACGAAGGGTCGTGATAGGAAACTCGCCTTTTGAGAGATCAAACTCCATAAAGGCTCCCGTGATGTACTTGGAGTTGGCCGTTCTACCATCCTTGTATTTAGGTCGGGCCTGTTCAGACCAAACACCTTCTTCCATGATTTTCCGAATATACTCTTTAAAAATGGTATCTGCTTTTGTCATATCTCCTCCTTTAATCTACTATTGCTTTCATTATATCACAGGATAAAGAAAAAAGGAGAGGCAAATCTCCTTTTAATCTTATTGTAATACTAGAGATGCGGCACCGATGACACCCGCATCATTTCCCAAAGTAGCAAGCGCCAATTGAGTAGATTCACGTACTTGTGGGAATGAGTTTTCTTCAAAGACCTTGCGCACACCATCCAAGAGGAAGTCTCCAGCAGCAGATACCCCACCACCGATAACGATCTTAGACGGGTTCAAGGTTGAACCAATATTGGCTGCAGCAAGTCCAAGGTAACGTGAGAAGTTCTTGTAGACGATCAAAGCAAGAGCATCGCCTTCTTTTGCCAGGTCAAAGACCGTTTTAGCCGTTACTTCTTCTCCGTTGTCGATCAAGACTTTCAATTGAGAGTCCCCTTCGTACTCATCGGCATAACGACGAGTCAAGTTGACGATACCAGTTGCTGAGGCAACCGTTTCAAGACAGCCTTTTTTACCACAGGTACATTGGATTGGATCATCAAAGTCAACAGTGATGTGACCAAGTTCTCCAGCAGCTCCACGCACACCGTGCAAGAGACGACCTTCAGCGACGATCCCACCGCCAACACCTGTACCAAGTGTCATAAAGACAACATCTGGTTGGTTTTCACCAGCCCCTTTCCAACGTTCACCCAAAGCAGCAACGTTGGCATCGTTATCAATGAAGAATGGAATATGAAGGGCACTTTCGATCTTTTCTTTAACTGGTTGAAGGGTCTTCCAGTTCAAGTTGTAGGCCCCGATAACTGTACCTTTTTCACGGTCAACAACACCAGGCGATCCCATTCCGATTCCTTGGAATTCAGAAGCATCAAGTTCAAGCATCTTCAAACGATGCGCGATGGATTCGATCATATCGTCGACGATATGGGTACCTTCATCCAAAATATTTGTTTTAATAGACCATTTTTCTTGAACTTCCCCATCCAAAGTAAGGATGGCAAACTTAATTGAAGTTCCCCCTAGGTCAATCCCAATAATTTTTTTAGACATCTGTAACTCCTTTCAAACTTGTAAACACTTACAGATCTATTATATCAGACTTTTTATCAAACGCAAAGGTTTGCACGTAACTTTTCTTAACTTTTTAACAAGAGACTAAAGGATTGAAATCCTAAAATGAGGAAAATCAAGCCAATAATATTTAATAGAAAGACGCTAATCGAAAGCGGACTAACAATTAAGAATAAACCGATGAAGAGCTGTAGCAAGGCAAAGAAGATATAACGCTTGGACAGTTCTTCAACCTTCCTCGAGTAGAAATTGGCTTTTCGGAAGTTTAAAATCGAACGATAGATCAGCCAAATCCCTAAAGTGACTGGAAAGACAATCGGCAAGGTCTTGTAGCCATAGAGCAGTAAGTAGACCGCAAAAACCAAGGCGACCATACTGTGAAAGAGCTGTTGCTGCTGAATGATACCAGCCTGACGCAATCGGTAATAGCGTGAAAAACGCGAAAGGGAGATTAAAAAGAAGCCACAAGAAATCAACCAGCTAAACGAGCCAATGTGCTCAATCGGATTGATAAACAAGACGATACCGATAATGGTAAAAATAGTGGCTGAAATCCCAAGGGATATCCGGTTCAATTGATTCATAGGGCCTCCTTATTCATCTAATTCACTTAGGTAATCATAACGATCATACTTTTCAAGTAGACGCTCATTTTCCTGATCTAGTTCTTTTTGAAGGGCTGACAACTTGCCAAAGTCAGAGCCGTTTTCATTCATTTCCACTTCAATCTCTGCAATTCGATTTTCAATTGCTTCGATATCTGCCTCAATACTTGCCCACTCTTGCTTCTCCATGTAGCTCATGCGCTTCTTCTCTTCTTTTGGCTTGACAGGTTTCTCTTTTTCAACCTTGTGACTGGCCGTTACTTGAGCTGCTTCAAAGGCTTTTTCATCCAGGTAATCCGTATAATTGCCAAAGAACTCCCGAATGCCCCCGTTTTCAAAAGCCAGGATCTTACTTGCAACCTTGTCTAGGAAATAGCGGTCGTGGCTAACGGTAATAACGGGACCTCCAAAGTTTTGAAGGAAGTTTTCCAAAACCGTCAGGGTAGCGATATCCAAGTCATTGGTTGGCTCATCGAGAAGAAGCACATTGGGTTTTTCAATCAAGAGTTTTAAAAGAAAGAGGCGCTTCTTCTCACCACCGGAGAGTTTTTCGATCAAGGTTCCGTGCATGGAACGTGGGAAGAGAAATTGCTCCAAGAGATCAGCAATCGAAGTCGTCCCAACGGTCGTCTTCACTTCCTCAGCAACTTCCTGGAGGAAATTAATCACGCGCTTGCTCTCATCCAAGCCATCAATCTGTTGTGAGAAATAAGCCACCCGCACGGTTTCTCCGATAATGACTTGCCCAGACTGAGGCTGGAGTCGCTCAGCGATCAGATTAAGTAGGGTAGACTTGCCGACACCATTATCCCCTACGATCCCGATGCGGTCCTTGTTTTGCACCAAGAGGTTAAAGTTCTGTAAAATCGGCTTGTTTTCAAAAGCAAAACTCACATCTTTAAACTCGATGACTTTCTTTCCGATTCGGCTGGTCTCAAAGTTCATCTCCAAATCCGTCTGGTTGCTTTGACCAGACAAGTCTTGCTTGAGATCATGGAATCGATTGATCCGCGCCTGTTGCTTGGTCGCACGCGCCTGAGGTTGACGCCGCATCCAGGTCAACTCCTGCTTATAGAGTTGCTGCTTCTTATGAAGAAGGGCTGCATCACGCTCGTCTTGCTCAGCCTTTAAGCGGACATAATCCTGGTAGTTGCCCTGATACTCGATCAAGTTTGCCCGATCCAACTCAAAGATCCGCGTCGAGATATTATCCAAGAAATAGCGATCGTGAGTAATGAAGAGCACGGTTTTCTTAGAGTTCTTCAAGAAATTGGTCAACCATTCGATGGTATCAATGTCCAGGTGGTTGGTCGGCTCATCTAGTAAGAGCAGGTCGTGGTGAGACAGCAAAACTTGGGCCAATTGCACCCGACGACGCAAGCCCCCAGATAGATCGCCAACTTTGGCATTCAAGTCTTCAATCCCAAGTTTTGAAAGGACTGTCTTGACCTGACTCTCGATTTCCCAAGCATTGAGCGAATCCATCTCCGCCATGACCTTTTCAAGACGGGCTTGGTTCTCTTCTCGGTAATCCGCCATCAAGAATTCATAATCGCGAATCAGCTGCATTTCGCGCAAATCACTAGATAACACTGTATCCAGAACCGTCTTTTGATCATCAAAGTCTGGCTCCTGCGTCAAGTATCCAATTGTATAATCACTCTTGGCAGAAAAAGGACTCACATCTCCATCAAAGCCAGAGCGACCTGACAACACATCTAACAGAGTGGTTTTTCCAGTTCCATTGACCCCGATCAATCCGATCCGATCCAAGTCGTGAATGATAAAGGAAATCTCACGAAAGACGGTCTTATCTCCGACAGATTTGGTTAATTTATCGACAATAAAATCGCTCATTTTTCCTCCTCTTTTGCTTGCTGGATATAGGCAATGATGGCCTCTTTTTCATTGGCCAGCTCCCCATCGACAATGGCATATTCAATTTTTGTCAAAATCTCTCCCAAGGCTGGACCTGGTTGAAAACCATATTCTTTGATCAGCATACCGCCATTGACCACCACTTCATGCTTATCATGAATGGTCAAGCTATCATAGACACGCTCAATGGCCAAATAATCCACACTCAAAGCATACGCTTCCCGGAGCTCTTCAGCCACTAGCAACAAACGCTTCTCATACTTGTAGCAAGCACGCTTGTCTAGACTTCCATTTTCTCGGAGCTTTAGAATCTCCACGATCTGCTCCACCGTCTTGGCAAAGTCTCTAGAGGTCTTCCATTTCTTAAAGAATTTTGGAATATCTTGAATCTCTAGTGCTAAGACCAAAGCAGCCCAGGCTTGCTCAGAAGTTGAAAAGGTATACTCCAACTCTATGTCAAACAAACGCTCGATCGCTTCTTTACGATCCTTCATCTCTGGCAGATAGTGATAGGCTCCACTTGCTAGCATAGCCTCCAAGCCTTGTCTCCAGTATGGAGAAAGCAAGAGTTTATCAAACTCGATGAAGGTACGCTCTACTGAAATCTTCTCAAGCAAGGGAGCACACTCCTTCATGGCATCAAAGGTTGCCTCTTCTAATTCAAAGCCGAGACTGGCTTGAAAACGAAAGCCTCGCATGATCCGGAGCGCATCTTCGTTAAACCGTTCGTGAGGAAGCCCAACGGCCCGAAGGACCTTGTTTTCCAAATCTTCTAGTCCATGAAAGAGGTCAACAATTTCTCCTTTTTCATTTAAGGCAAAGGCATTAACCGTAAAATCACGCCGCTTGAGGTCTTCTTCTAGCGAGCGCACAAAAGACACAGAGCTCGGACGGCGATAATCTACATAGACATCCTCCGTCCGGAAGGTCGTAATTTCATATTCTTGCCCATTTTCAAGGACCAAAACGGTCCCATGTTCGATACCGACATCAACTGTTCGATCAAAAATCGCCTTGGTCTCTTCTGGGTAAGAGGAGGAAGCGATATCGACATCGTGAATGGGACGATCCAAGAGGGCATCTCGGACAGATCCCCCAACAAAATAGGCCTCAAAACCAGCTGCTTTAATCTTCTCTAATATTGGTAAAGCCTCCTGAAACTCAGAAGGCATCTTTTCTAATCTCATAGTAAGTGTTCCAAACCATAGACAAGCTCATGACGCTTGACAACTTCTTTAATCCCTAGATTTACTCCTGTCATGAAGGAAACACGATCATAGGAATCATGTCGGAGAGTCAACCCTTCGCCTTGGCTACCAAAAATCACCTCTTGGTGAGCGACTAGGCCAGGCAATCGAACCGAATGGATGCGCATCCCTTCAAACTCTGCCCCTCTTGCTCCAGGCATCAACTCTTCTTCATCTGCTGCACCTTGCTGGATCTTCTCGCGCTTCTCAGAGATCAACTCAGCGGTCTTAATTGCTGTTCCACTCGGTGCATCTTTTTTCTTATCGTGGTGCAATTCGATAATTTCTACATTCGGGAAATACTTGGCTGCTTGCGCTGCAAATTGCATCAAGAGCACAGCTCCGATAGCAAAATTAGGAGCAATCAAACCACCCAAGTCCTTTTGACGTGAAAGGTCTGTCAATTCTTGGATCTGCTCAGGAGTGAATCCAGTCGTTCCCACAACAGGCGCAAAGCCATTTTCAATTGCAAAGCGAGTATTCTCGTAAGCGACCTTGGGCATGGTAAAGTCGACCCAAACATCTGCTTCTATACCCACAACATCTTCTTTGCGGTTAAAGACAGGGACTCCTGCAACCTCTGTCTCATCAGTAAATGGATCGATCAAGCCGGCTAATTCTAGCTCAGGATCTTCAGAAACCATCTTATAGGCTGCTTGTCCCATTCTTCCCTTGAAACCTGCGATAATGACTTTAATTGACATAGAATTCTCCTTAAACGATGGGGATATACCCGACTGCTAAGCTATGGTCACCTAAGTGCGTCCCAATCACCCCTCCAAAGGTAGCAAAAGGAATGTCACCTTCCACTCCTTCTTCAATGAGCAGTTGGCGAAGTGCTTCTGCTTTTTCAGGGACATTGGCATGGATGACAAAGACTTGGTAATGACCATCTGCGATATCTGATACAACAATCTCTACCAAGCGTTTCATGGCTTTCTTTTCCGTCCGGACTTTCTCAAAGACCTCAATCACGCCTTCATCATTAAAATGAAGAATAGGCTTGATGCTCAAGAGGTTCCCAAGAATAGCAGCCCCATTTGACAGACGACCACCTTTGACCAAGTGGTTCAAATCATCCACCATGATATAGGCAGAGGTACCATCAATCTGGTGTTGGACATTGGCAACAATCTCGTCGAAAGAACGGCCTTCACCAGCCCATTTCAAGCAGTCTTCTGCCATCATTCCTAGAGGAGCACTGGTGATTTTTGAGTCCGGAAATTCGACGGTCAAGCCTTCAAATTCGTCCTTCAAATATTGGATATTTTGATAGAAACCAGAAATACCTGATGATAAGAAAAGACCGATAGCATGCGTATAGCCCTTAGCTGTCAAACCAGATAAGACTTCTTCTAACTCTGCAACACTCGGCTGGCTAGTCTTTGGCAATTCCTTAGACGCAGCCATCTTTTGGTAGAACTCATCGTGTGTCAGGTTCTTCCCTTCAACATAAGACTCCCCATCGATATAGATCGGGATCTCTAAAATAAATAAGTCGTCGTGATGGAGCACGTCTTGCGTTAAATAGGCAGACGAATCCGTGATCACTGCTAATTTCATTGATTAAAACTCCAAATTAATACCCGGTAAATCGAGGGCAATTTCTGTGACTTCATAAGTCAAACGGTTGAGCATATTCAAGCAAGGGCGAGCCAATTCTTCCACTTCGTCTTTGCTGAATTCACTTGGTTCATTGACATAACGACCAAACAAGTGGTTGATTTGAGTGATGGTTCCGCTGATCACAAAACCGTCAAAAACGATCATGTAGCTCAAGATGACAATCAAAGAAGTCGTGTTTTGTTCTTGATCACGATTGATCAATTGAAAGTTTACATCTACTTTTGTTTCAGGGATGCCATTTTCTTTTTCCCACTCAAAATTACGAGCATCATAGTGGTATTGGCTGACAAATTCTTTTTCACGTTGAATATCCATTTTTATTCTCCTAAAAATATGCGATAGGCTTATTATATCATAATTCAGCTCAAGATACCAACGCCGAATGAGGTGATTTTTTTGCTAGTACAAGAAGAAAAGGTTGGGCATTCCCAACCTTTTAATCATATTTAGTTTTTAGGTTTGCGAAGCAATCCGAACAAGATACCACTTACAACTGCACCGATCAATACGAACAAGATGTAAAGAAGTGGATTTGATGTAAGGGCGATAACGAAGATTCCTCCGTGAGGAGCCATGAGTTTCAAGCCTGCAAGACCAACAAGGGCACCTGTCAATGCTGAACCAGCGATGAAGCTAGGGATGGCACGAGCTGGGTCAGCTGCACCGAATGGAATGGCACCTTCTGTGATGAAGGAAAGACCCATAACGATGTTTGTCAAACCTGAATCACGTTCTTCTTGTGTGAATTTATCTTTAAACAATACAGTTGCTACGAATACTGCCAATGGAGGAACCATACCAGCTGCCATAACAGCTGCCATAACAATAGAACCACCTGAAGCAACAGATTCAGCAAGTGTACCTGTAGCGAAAACATAAGCGGCTTTGTTAACTGGTCCACCCATATCGACAGCCATCATACCGCCGACGAGAAGTCCAAGAAGGACAGCTGAGCTACCTGACAAGCTTGAAAGGAAGTTGTTAAGACCAGTATTGATAGCATCCATTGGAATATTGATGAGGAACATCAAGAATCCTGTCAAACCAACACCAAGTAATGGCAAGAGAAGGATTGAACGGATACCATCAAGAGAACGTGGAAGACCTGCAAGAGCTTTACGAAGAACTAGAATCACTCCACCTGCTAGGAAACCACCAACTAAGGCACCAAGGAAACCAGATGATACTGCTGCTGGTAATTCACCTTTAGCAGCACCGTAGGCGATATTTCCAAATGCTGACCCTGAGCTAGCAATAGATCCAGCGATAAACCCTGCTACAAAACCAGGTTTTTCAGCGATTGAGAATCCAATGTAACCTGCAAGTACAGGAAGCATGAAGCCAAAGGCTACTCCACCAATTGTTTTAAATTGTGCTGCTAATACATGATAAGAACCAAGACTAGACAATTGATCTTGAGGCACACCAAGAACTTGGTCAATCAAGAAGGCAAGGGCGATCAAGATACCACCACCGATAACGAATGGAAGCATTTGAGAAACCCCACTCATCAAGTGTTTGTAGAAGGCTCCACCTAAGCTCAATTTTTCTTGGCTAGCGCTAGCTTGTGCAGCATTTTCAGCGTGGAAGACATCTGCTTTGCCATCCAAGATGGTTTGGATCAATTCTTCTGTCTGACGGATACCAGCTGCGACTGGTTTAGAGATCAATTTTTTGCCATCGAAACGAGCGGTTTCAACGGCTTTATCAGCTGCAATGATGACCCCTTCAGCTTTGGCGATTTCTTCAGCTGTCAAGCGGTTGCCGACACCAGATGCCCCGTTGGTTTCAACGCGGACTGTAACACCCATTTCTTCCCCTTTTTTGATGAGGGCTTCTTCTGCCATGTAAGTGTGGGCGATACCAGTTGTACATGCTGTAACGGCAACGATGAGAGGCTTGTCAGATTTAGCTGCTTCTTTGACTGCTTCTGCTTTTTTCGCTTCTTCAGCGGCAGCTTCTTGCTCTTCTGCATCAAAGGCTGCGATCACTTGATCAGGAGTGCTTGCTTGGCGAAGTTTGTCCGCAAATCCTGGTTTCATCAAGTACTTAGACAATTCAGCAAGGGCTGCCAAGTGAGTGTCGTTTGCTCCTTCTGGAGCTGCGATCATGAAGAACAAGTCTGTTGGTTGGCCATCAAGTGATGCATAGTCCACACCCTTGTTTGATTTTGCAAACAAAACTGTTGCTTCTTTTACAGCTTCATTTTTGCTGTGGGGCATAGCAATTCCGTCACCCAAACCAGTTGAAGTTTGTGCTTCGCGGTTCATGATTCCAGCCTTAAAGGTGTCAAAATCTGTCACCACACCATTGTCAACGAGCGATTGGACCATCTCATTGATCACGCCCTCTTTATCTGTTGCTTGAAGGTCAAACAACATCACGTTTTTATTTAAAACGTCTTGAATTTTCATAGTTTTTCTACCTCTACTTTTTCATAAGTTTCTTTTATATAGTCAGCTGTCGCCAAATCATCTGAGAAGGTGGTCGCTGTTCCACAAGCCACGCCCCATTTGAAGGCTTCGATGACATCACCCGTCGTTGCAAGCTTCCCAGTGAAGCCAGCTACCATGGAATCTCCAGCGCCGACAGAGTTCTTCACTTGACCCTTGATTGGTTTTGCGAAGTAAGTGCCGCTTGGACTGACAAGGAGAGCACCATCACCCGCCATGGAAATAATGACGTTTTGTGCACCTTTGGCCAAGATTTCTTTAGCGTAGCGTTCAATTTCTGGCAATTCCGTCAAGGTAACGCCAAAAATATCTCCCAACTCATGGTTGTTTGGTTTGACCAATTGGGGATTGAACTCCAAGGAATCAATCAAGGTTTGCCCTTCAAAGTCGCAAACCACTTGCGCACCTGTCGCACGAGTTGCTGCGATCAATTGTTTGTAAACGGCATTCCCAAGTGAAGATGGGGCAGACCCTGCAAAGACTACCACATCATCTGCTGTTAAGCTCGATAAGATGTTGAGCAATTCTTGCAACTGAGCTTCCGTTACTTCTGGACCATTTCCATTGATTTCTGTTTCCTCATCAGCCTTGATCTTGACATTGATCCGTGTATCTTGGTCCACTGTCACAAAGTTGGTTGAAATGGCTTCGCTAGTCAGTACGTCTTCAATGAAGCGTCCAGTGAAACCACCGATAAATCCAGTCGCTGTGTTCTCGATATCGAGACGCTTCAAAACACGACTGACATTGATCCCTTTACCACCGGCGAATTTATCTTCCGAAGCCATCCGATTGACCGCTCCTGTCTCTACATGATCGAGACGGACAATATAGTCAATTGCTGGATTCAGTGTTACTGTATAAATCAAACCTCTATAACCTCCGTTTTTTCTTTTAAAACCTTTAATCGTTGCGGTTCACATTGATTGGTGATAATCATGGCTCGCTTGATAGGAGCCACTTTGACAAAGGATGTCACCCCAATTTTCGAATCATCCGCTAGGATATAGGTTTTTTTCGCATTTTCGATAATCGCACGCTTGACAGATCCTTCTTCCAGGTCTGGAGTGCTGTAAAATTCATCATCGATTCCATTCATACCAAGAAAGGCTTTGTCAAAATTCAACTGACCGATCTGATTGAGCGCGATCCCTCCGATACTAGCATCTGTTGAAGATTTTACCTTCCCACCGATGATGACCGTCGGAACATTTCGCTCGACCAACTTGGTCGCATGGTGAATCGAGTTGGTCACCACGGTTACCGTTGGATTGACAATTTCTTGTACCAAAAGTTCATTGGTCGTCCCGGCATCGATAAAGATCACATCATGATCTTTGATCAATTCCGCCGCTTTTATCGCGATTTTTGACTTAACTTGAATGTTTTTGATAGATTTTTCTTTATTGCTTTCTTCCTCTTGAAGAAAATGCAGGCTTTCCGCACCGCCGTGAACCCGGCGAAGTTTACTTTCAGCTTCTAATTCATCCAAGTCACGTCGAACCGTTGATTCAGACGTCCCTAGCTCTTGTACAAGGGTTTCTAAGGAAACAAATTTTTCCTTCAGTACCTTCTCGAGGATGAATTGTTTTCGTTCAGACTTAAGCATTTCTCCTCCTTTTGCAATCGATTACAAGGACTATTATACTCCATCTCCAAAAAATGTCAACACTTTTTATCATTTTCTATCATTTTCTTTCAAAAATTCTAAAATTGTACAAAAAAAGCAGGAAAGAACTCATTTTGTTAAGCGAGTTCTTTTCCCACCTTCATATATATTCTTTGAAGATTTTAAGCAATAAAGTGTCTAAGCATCCACTCTATCTTCGGTATGTCTTAATCATTTTTTGAAGATTGTTTCTTTTTCTTGAAACCAAACAATCCAGCAAGTAGCCCGACGGCAACACCTGTTGTTGCTACTGCATATTTGGAAGAATCTGCACTTGCTACAGCTTGGCTGTTTTCTTTTTTGGGTTTGATTTCTTCTACTTTAGCTTCTTGTTTTGGAGCTGGAGTAGCTGTTGGTGCTTGCACTTTCGGACTATTGGTAGTTGTTGGAAGAACTGTTGGTCTATCCGAAAAAGTAGTTGGATTGCTTGAGCGGATATCCATTGGCATATCTGCTGCTTCTAAAATAGCTGGATCTATCCGTGAGGCTAGATCTTCATATTGGGAATTCAACAGTTCCACGACACTGTGATAAGATTGAAGAGTAGTGAATTCGGCTTCTAATTTTTCTTTTTTATTTTCTAAATTAGCCACCGCAGCTGATAAAACTGATTGGGCTTTGACCAATAATTCTGGAGCATTTTTAAAGTCAGAAAGACGTTTTTCAGCAGCAACCAAGCGTTCTTGCGCTGCCTTCAAGCCCTCATGCGCTTCTTGAACGACTTGGGCTTTTTCTGCTTCTTCTGCTTTTAAAAGATCTAATTTCTCACGCGCAGCCGCTAACAAATCCTTCGCTTTTTGAAGGGCTGCTTCTTTTGGCTGGATAGCTGCTTCAATCCGACCTCGAGATACATCAAGAGTCGCCTTCGCCTTTTCAACCGCATGGTCCTTGCTAATGAGAAGAATCTTGTAATTTTGGATGGTCTTTTGAACATTGGCCATTTCTACTGCCACATTCGAATTAGCATGGCGGGCATCTTCTAATTTGCCTTGCAGGATAATGATTTGAGACTCTTGATTGGCCTTGTCCAGCTTGAGGTTAGCGACTTCATCAGATTTTGCTTTGACATCTGATCTTGTCGTTGTAGCTCCAGCCCCCTGACGCAATTGGTAAGCGAGTGCACTGGTTGACACTGCTGAATGGACAGGGCGGTGTAAGAAAGCTGCTTCTGACATGGCATTACTTGGGTCATAAGCCACTGATAAAGCCGTTGCTTTGTTGTCCACCATTTGGAGGTAATGACCAACCTTGGCAAAGGCCTCAGCCCCAATCCTCATATAGATGTCATTGGCATCGATTTGTGTTTCGTCTGTTGGTAGACCGTATTGAGCTGCTACTTCTTGGTAAGCCGCTTTTTCATTGTACCAAAAGTCTACTGCACCAGCAGGTGAGAAACCATAAGCAATATTTTCGTTTGGCAAATACTTAAACATATGCCAGTTAGCCTTTTTGAAGTATTTTAACTGAACTTGACTGGCAGGAAGGGAATAAGGATCCAGCTCCAATTCAGGCAAACCTGCATTGCGACGATAGCTATTAATGGCATCCGCAATTTCAAGAGCTCGAAGATTGGCTTGCAAGGATCCAGACTCTCCAACCGTCAAGCCATCTTCTTCACGACCACGCTTGTAAAGGGCTAAAGCACTTGCTGCAGCTTCATTGCCATTGTCAGCCAAGTGTTGCAAGTAGCCTTCGTAGGTTGCTTGACTCAGTTGAACTGGGCTATTAGCCGCTGCTTGTTCTAAGGCTGCCAATTCTGCTTCCTTGGTTGCGATAACCGCTTTCAAATCTGTCAGACGCGTTTGAGCCAGTTGAATATCGCTCTCAATTTGAGCCACTGTATCTGAGCCAGTTTGCTGACTCGCTTGCAAGGTCGCAAGGTAATTCTGAGATTCTCGGATACTTTGCTCGACTTGACTTTGCTCCAACAAGGCCTGATTTAGCACATTCTCATCATTAGAAATCGGCGCTTTTGCTTGGTTCAATTCATTTTGTGCTACATCGACCAAAGATTCCTGAGCAGTAACCTGATTTTCCTGTTGACGAACAGCCTCTACGACTTGGTCATGGGCAGCTTCTGCTTCTCGAACCTTATTTTCTTCGATAGTCACATAGGCTTGAGCCACCTTGACGTCATTTTCTGCATTCTGAACTTGGGCATCCGATGTCGTTGCGATGAGGTTTTCCGCATCCGTCACTTCTGCTTTCTTTTCTTCCAGTTCTTGTCCAGCAGCCTTGACTTCCGTTTGAGCATCGATCACTTTTTGCTCTTGGTAGTGGACATCTTTCACCACTTGGCCTTTTTGAGCTGTAATTTGCTTCAACTCATCGACCGTAATTGGTTTTTCGAATACTTCTGTACTGTTGGTTTCTGCATTTTCATTTTGCTTCACCTCTTCGGCACTAGCCTTGTGATGAAACATACCAGATAGGACCGTTGTTGCGGCAATCCCCGTCGTGAAAACCGATTTTCCTAATTTCTTTCCCATTAAACTCACCCCCAAAACTGAATCATTTTCTTGAAGTTTCTCTACCCCTTAGCATACCACATTTTGTTACCAATAACTAGTAGGTTTAAAAAGTTTTTTTCATAAATTTTTGAGGCAAAAGAAAAACAGCTGACGCTGTTAGTCTTCTTGTTTAATTTGATCCAACATCTTCTCTTCTTCTGCTGTCAACTCATAGTTTTCTAGCAAGTCTGGACGACGTTCTAGGGTCTTTTTCAAACTCTGATAGAGGCGCCACTGACGAATATTTTCATGGTGACCACTCATGAGAACATCGGGAACTGTCATTCCTCTGTATTCATAAGGCCGTGTGTATTGAGGATACTCTAAGAGACCAGAGGAGAAACTGTCATCCTGGTGACTGGACTCTTTTCCGATCACTTCTGGAATCAAGCGAACTGTCGCATCAATCATGGTCATAGCCGCTAGTTCACCACCCGTCAGGACATAATCGCCAAGAGAAATCTCATCTGTCACCAGGGTCTTGATCCGCTCATCGTAGCCCTCATAGTGACCGCAGATAAAGATCAATTCATCTTCTTGAGCTAATTCTTCTGCATAACTTTGATCAAAGGTCCTACCAGCAGGATCCAGTAAGATCACGCGCGGATTCTTTTTCTCAATGGCATCAAAGGCATCGAAAATCGGCTGAGCACGTAAGAGCATACCTTGCCCCCCACCATAGGGTTCATCGTCCACATGCCGCGCCTTCTCCGCGTTTTCACGGAAATTATGGTAGTTGATCTCGAGAAGTCCCTTTTCACGCGCCTTGCCGACAATGGAATGCTCCAAAGGCGAAAACATTTCTGGAAAGAGGGTTAAAATATCAATCTTCATCGTCTAACCCTTCTAAGATGTCTACATCCACACGGTTTCCTGGGATATCGATATTGAGCACCACTGGTGGGATATAAGGCAAGAGAAGGTCGCGTTTACCTTTGCGTTTCACGACCCAGACATCATTAGCACCTGGTTGCAGGATTTCCTTGATCTGACCGATTAGCTGGTCATTTTCATAAACATCAAGGCCGATGATCTCATGGTAATAAAACTCGCCATCCTCCAAATCTGTCAAGTCTTCTTCCGCAACCTTGAGGCTAAAGCCTTTGAATTTTTCGATGGCATTGATATGGTACATATCCTTAAACTTGATGATATCGAAGTTCTTGTGCTTGCGGTGACTGGCAATAGTCACCGTTTGGACAAACTGATCCTTCTCATCAAAGAGAGCCAACTCTGCTCCTTTTTTAAAGCGCTCTTCCGCAAAGTCTGTCACAGACAAGACCCGCATCTCACCCTGCAAACCCTGCGTATTGACGATTTTCCCAACATTAAAATAATTCATTTTATTCTTTACATTCCTCTTTTGATTAATTTATCTCTAAAGTTCTCTAATAAGAGTCGCAATTTTTTCCGATTCTGACCAGTGTAGATAGTGGTGGTTTCCACCTAGAATGAGTTTTGTATTAGAATTCCAATATTCTGAATCTCTGTACTCTTTTTCTCTGTACGCCTGACAAAATACGAAAACAGGAATATTATCTGCTAAGGACAAACTATCAAAATCTTCAGCGGTAATATTTACAGATATCTGAAATCCAGGAACTTGCTTTTCCAATTCTAAGCCCTTTTCTTCCATCAATTCCCAAATCAGTCTATCAGTTTCAGGTTCAAATGTTGCTTGAGTTAGTCCCTTAAAATAATTTTCCGGACCACATTCTTCAATCATCCTCATTTGCTCTTCCATTTCTGGATAAGGATTTTTTGAAAAATCAGCAAACATTATTTTTTTTGTTGTTGGTTCAATTGCTATCAAAGCTTGACACTTAATTGGTTTACTCATTAACTTTAAAGCCAAAACACCACTTAAACTATGAACACAAAGTATGTAATCAGAAATTTCCAACCCTTTCAGGATTTCGAATACCGCTTCAACAAGATTATCCAAATTAATTCCTGTTTGACTATGAATCGGACTCCTACCTGTATTCGGAAAATCAATCGTTAAGTAACCTATTGAGGAAGGAAGTTTTTCAAGTATTGGTAGAAAATTTTCATAACTTGGTATCAAACCAGCACCATTTAAACAAACTAGTACTTTATTTCTCTTTTTATAAGTAACAGAGAGACAACCAATCTTTGTAGTTACTTCAAATCGGTTCATATCAAAATAACTCTTTCTAAACAACAATTCACTTAACATTCTTAGGTTTTATTTTATCACGTTCAAGGGATTTTCTCAAATGCTCTTTTTTGCTAAAAAACCTTCCAAATCTTGTTCATGCTGATACTTGATGGCTGCCTTCTTGTCTTTTTCAAAAATGGTCTTCGTTAGGTCGATGTGGTTAATAGCTGCAATTGCCACTGTGTAGTGAATGATATCTGCCAACTCCTTTGCCAATTCCTCGTTTGAATCTTGGACCCCCTCTTTTCTACCTGAACGTCCATTTAAAACCTCAGCGACTTCTCCAACTTCTTCCACTAGTTTGATAAAAAGTCCTTCTTCTGTTCTAGATTGTTGATAATGATCAAGTAAGTATTCCTCTAGTTGTCTAACTGTTAAATCTCTCATTCCTTCTCCTTGCAACAAAAAAACGGGACAGAGTCCCGCCTTTTATTTTTCGTCAATAACGATTCTTACTTTTTTATCTTCAGTTGGGACAGAGTAGACAATCGTTCTTATCGCAGAAATGGTGCGACCTTTTCGACCGATTACACGACCAACATCGCTAGGATCAAGGTCAAGGTGGTACTCCAAGAATTCAGGAGTATCTTCGATCTTGATGGTTAAAGCATCCGGTTGTGAAATCAAGGGTTTCACAATCGCAATAATGAGATTTTCAATCGTATCCATACATCAACCTACTTAAAAAATTATTTTGAGAATTTAGAATCGTGGAATTTCTTCATCACACCAGCTTTTGAAAGGATGTTGCGAACTGTATCTGAAGGTTGAGCTCCATCAGCCAACCATGCAAGAACGCGGTCTTCTTTCAAAGTTACTTGGTTTTCTTCAACAAGTGGATTGTAAGTTCCAACTGTTTCGATGAAACGTCCATCACGTGGTGAACGTGAATCTGCTACGTTGATACGGTAGAAAGGTTTTTTCTTAGAACCCATACGAGTCAAACGAATTTTAACTGCCATTTTTATAAGTCTCTTTTCTATATTTTAATTTTCGGTGAAATAGACAAGCTATTTAGCACATGATCTATTATAACACATTTCATCAACCTGTCAAGAAAAAAACTTGACACTCTTAAAAATTTTTTATTTAAGCAGGAAATCGGCGATTTCTTGATAGGTGCTAACGGTATAAGTCGGTACTACCAGGCTGGTATTTTCCTTAAGATCAGGATTATACCAGACGGTATCAATCCCCGAAGCATTTCCTCCTGCGATATCCGCCGTCAAGGAATCTCCGATCATGAGTGTCTCTTCCTTGCTAAAACCTGGAATCAGTTGGCCAACTTTGTCAAAAAATGCAGGTTCTGGTTTCTGAGTATGAAGCTGCTCAGAGATAAAGACCTCTTTGAAATAAGGTGCGATTGTAGAATGAGCCAAGCGTCCTTCTTGAATGGCGGTCACTCCATTCGTTGCACCATAGAGCTGGTAACCCGCTTTTTCAAGTCGAGCCAGTAAGTCCTCCGCACCGTGGAAAGACTGCCCCTGAAGACTGATGTAATCTTGGTAGCGAAGAGCCATCTCAGCCCCATCAACCGTGATCCCAAAGTGGGCAAACCCAATCGCAAACCGACTATCCACGAGCTCTTGCTTGGTTAATTTCTTTTGTTCCAAATCCTTCCAGAGCCCTTGGTTCATGGGTTTGTAGTAATCCTTAAAGGCCTGTACATCTTGAAAATTCATGTCTTCTAACATCTGCGTCAAGGCTGTTTCTTCAGCAGATTCAAAGTCCAACAAGGTATGGTCCAAATCAAAAAGTAAAAATGTATATGCCATTACAAACGATCCTTCAATTTTTCTACAAATAAATAAGCCGCTGGGCAAGTGAGGGTATTCTTGATGGTCAGATGGTTGATCTGATAAATCTTCTTGCGATCGGTGTGAGGGAATTCCCGACAAGCTTTAGGCCGAACATCATAGATGGAACAGAGATTGTCCCCACCAAGAAAAGGGCAAGGCATGGATTTAAAAACCTTATCCCCATCTTCGTCAACTTGAAGAAATTCAGCCTCAAAGGCAGGAAGCTTCATCTTGAAATATTTGGCGATCCGCGTGATATCGGCCTCCTTAAAATCGGGCCCTAAGGTTTTACAGCAATTGGCACAAGCCGTACAATCGATTTCTTGGAAAACTTCATCGTGGATTTCTTGCGCTATTTTATCTAAATTCTTAGGTGGTTTCTTCTTGAGATTCGCCAATACCTTGCGGTGCTCCTTTTGCTTTTGGAGAGCTAACTGATGGTATTTTTCAATATCAATTTCCTGTGTCATCCTCTATTTCCTCTTCTAAACAATAGAAAGATTATACCACAAAGACTCTAAAAAAAGATAGATCCTGAGATCTATCTCACTTGATTAATCGGTCACAGCACCTGTTCCATCTAGGCTCCAAGTGTTTTCGACATAAGGAGTAAATTGAGTTATTGTTTTCTCAAATCCTTCAACAACAATCAAATAAACCTTATCATCTTTTTGGAATACCCAACCAGCAACCTGCAGGCCTGACTTGAGAAAAATATGTATTTTAAGCGACGCATTTCCTCCAACTGTCGTCGTAGTTCTTGTCATTTTCTCAACAAGTTTAGGGTCATTCCACCTAGTCTCAAATCTTTGGGCCATCATCTCGGCATTAAATTCCACTCCTTCGGGGACATTTGCTTTTTCTCTAGTGGCAGCATTTAAAACAATAATATTGAAGGCGTTTTTATCTGTATACTGAATATTATCTCCGACTTGGATACTATCATTCTTTTTCCAGTCACTTGGGATATTGAGGTAACCATAATCTGCTGAACCGATTCGTTTAGTTTTCACATCCTCCTTATCACTATCCGATATTTCTTTCTCTACCTTGCTACTTGATTTTGTAGTCTCTTTCACCACATGAGTGGAACTAGTATCCAATGATGATTTTTTAGACACTTTCTTCGGACTAGTACAAGC
>ERZ1699236.165-NODE-165-length-20527-cov-3.213627_pt1 | contig 20527 bp, 14 predicted proteins | sample MGYA00581538_ERZ1699236 | MGnify/ENA primary metagenome ERZ1699236 (study PRJEB42319, sample SAMD00040336) | human oral metagenome | material: saliva | host: Homo sapiens | study: EMG produced TPA metagenomics assembly of PRJDB4115 data set (Metgenomic analysis of... | reverse complement strand
AAAAACCTTAGCAATCTAATTTTCGTATTATATTCAAACCCTGTACTTTCAAACATAATATAAGGTACATAAAAAATCATTATTCCTATTAGGAATGTTGCTCTACAGATAACAGCATAAAGGAAAACATCTTGCAATCTAGGAATTTGACTTGTTATTTGGTTATATTCCCACTGATATCTAGCCTCTTCCGCCTTTGTAAAGGGGGAAATCAGAATAAGATAAAATAATGTCAATATATAACTCATTCTTTGAGATATTCTTTGATACACAGCTTTTAATATTGGCATTGGTATTTGCCTTAGCTCTGTCGTGTAATCCTCTTTATCCTTAATTAGATCCGTTGCTAATTGAACCTTATCTTGAATAAGCGCATGGGTACCGATAATCAATTGAATGGTTCCATTTGCTAATTCCTCATAGATTCTATCCTTTTCTTTTTTAGGTGTGGATCCTGTAAGCAATGCAATATTAATAGGCAAATTTTTACAAAATTCAGTTATCCCTTCAAAATGTTGAGTCGCTAAGATTTCTGTAGGTGCCATGATAACAGCTTGGTATCCATTTTCTACGGCTTTTACAAGGCTCAATGTAGCTACAACAGTTTTGCCAGAGCCCACATCACCTTGTAATAATCGTTGCATCGGCCGTTCATCTTGCATGTCCTGTGAAATTTCTGTTACTGCCCGTTCTTGATCCCCCGTTAGCTGAAAGGGTAAATTCGTCCTACATTGTTCCATCAATGTACCATCTGGCTCCATCTTAGGCCCTACATGACATTGCTCTTTATTTCTAAGCAGAGCCAATCCAGACTGCATGATAAATAGTTCTTCATAGGCTAATTGATACCGTGCTTTTTCATGACTTTCACTACTTGAAGGAAAATGCATTTCTTTAAATGCATCATATCGCTTCATACTCGCATGATAATTCATGATTTCAGGCGGTAAAATTTCATCCATTGTATGATGCGCTTCGAACCAATTTCGAATCGATGCGCGCACCACATATTGAGAAACGCCATCCACCAAGGGATAAATAGGAACAATGCCCGTATCTGGCATAGCATCTGGCCCAAGATTTTCTATTTGCGGAGAATTCATCTGCATAGAACCATATTGAAATTCGGCCTTACCGTACGCATAGAGGCGTTGACCTTTTTTGTAAAAGTTCTTTTATATTCTTGATTGAATAATACAATCTTCAATGGACCAGTTCCATCCGTGATGATAACTTCTAAAATAGATAAGCGAGGCCGTGGCCGTTTTTCCGTAATGGATACGACAGTACCTACAACCCCCGCAGTAATACCAGTTTCCAATTCTTTTATGGAATAAATTTTACGTCTATCTTCATAGGAGCGTGGAAAATAAGCCAATAAATTGGATACAGTATCAATGCCTAATTTATGAAGTTGTTTTTCTCGACCTGGTCCAATTCCCTTAATAGAGGTCAGTGCTTCGTTCATTATAATGCCTCACATATAACATAATTAATGAATATAGTGAAAATATATCCATTTTTATATTTCTCTTGCCATATCTCATAGATTTCGTCTACAATATTAGCTATAGTATACCAAATATTGTAGTATATTTCATAAAATATCAATGCATGTAGTAAAAACACTTGCTTAAACCTTGTCTTTATGATAATATACTTTTGTTATGTTATAGATTAAGCTTGGAGGTGGAAACTATGGCAAACCTTTGCGAAGTATGTGGCAAATCCACATCTAGCGGTATGAACGTGAGTCACTCTCACATTCGCACAAGAAAAACTTGGAAACCGAACATTCAAAGAGTACGGGCGGTTGTAGACGGTGCTACTAAAAAAGTAAACGTATGCACTCGCTGCCTTCGTTCTAATAAAATTACACGCGCGTAAAATAAAAAGTACATGTACTCTTTGGGGTTCTAGAGCCCCAAAAAAAGCAGTTAGTTCATTTGAACTAACTGCTTTTTTTGTTATCTATATACCTATTACTAAAAGTCTTACAATGTAATATTGGGAATATAATACTGTTTAAACAACTTAATAGCATATTGATCTGTTAAGCCTGCTACATAATCAACCACATCACGGGTAGAGTAAAACTCTCGATTACTTTCACAGCCCTCCATATCGTCAGGATGTTCCATAAAGTGAGTAAATAAGTTTTTCACCACATGAGATGCCTTATTTCGATCTGGAATTAAAGCCGGCGCCAAATAGACATTTTTAAACATAAATTGACGGAATAGATTCATGGTCATCTCTATATCACTAGACATAGAAATAACAGGTTTATCTAAAGACTCTCGCACCATATCTTCAACCATGGCAGTAATCATACTAGAAGGAGTCATACCAAAATGCTCTCGCACTTCAAAAGGTAATTCCTCAGCCGTCAACATACCAGCGCGCTGTGCATCATCAAAATCATGACACAAATAGGCAATGCGGTCTACGATACGAATAATTTGACCTTCCAAAGTGACAGGGATATGTGCCCCTGTATGACCTACGATGCCATCACGTACAGCAGTCGTTAAATTAAGACCTTGATGGTCTCCATGCTTTTCTAAGACTTCAACCATACGCAAGCTTTGTTCATTATGATTAAAGTGACCAACCATATCACGCAACGCATATTCACCGACGTGACCAAATGGGGTATGTCCCACATCATGCCCCATAGCGATAGCTTCTACTAAATCTTCATTTAGTCGCAACGCACGAGCCACTGTACGACCTATTTGTCCTACCTCAAGGGTATGGGTCATACGCGTACGATAATGGTCACCTGGCGCAATATAAACTTGTGTCTTATGCTTTAACCGTCTAAAACATTTACTGTGAATAATGCGGTCCCGATCACGTTGAAAGGCAGTTCTAAGTGGATCGGGAGCTTCCTCTAAATCACGGATGGCATCACGGCTTTTAGCTGCATAAGGAGAGAGGAGTAAAACCTCCCTCTCCTCTATTTGTTCCCGTATATTCATTTACCCTCCGATGCACGGTTTTTATCGATCAATTGCATAACTAGAGATGCTGTTTCTTCGATAGATTTATTAGAAACATCTAGCACTTGGCAATGTAAACGACGCATAATAGCTTTTGCATATTCTAATTCAGATTGAATACGCTCAATAGATGCGTAGTTTGCTTCGTCTTCAAGACCGATAGCGCGTAACCGTTCACTACGAATATTATTTAATTTGAATGGGTCAATAATAAGGCCCACGATTTTTTTTGCTGGAATTTTAAATAATTCCTCTGGTAATGGTACCTCAGGTACTAATGGCAAATTGGCAGCTTTAATCTTTTTGTACGCCAGGAACATAGATAATGGCGTCTTACTTGTTCTAGATACACCAATAATAACTACATCGGCCTTTTCAAAGCCAGATGGATTTTTACCATCGTCATATTTTACGGCAAATTCAATGGCTTCTACCTTTTTGAAGTATTCTTGGTCAAGCTTATGAACCATACCAGCTGTCATACGAGGCTTTGTGGATGCAACAGTACCTACAGCATTGAGAACTGGGCCCATAATATCTACAGCAGGAATATTGTATTCTGCTACTTTTTCATGAAGATATTTGCGCAAAGACTCAGATACAATGGTATGACAAATAACATGATTACCACGTTTTGCATCTGCTATAACTTCATCAATTTGGCTTTCACTATCAATATAAGGAATACGAACAATTTCAATTTGTTCCTTATCATATTGACTCGCCGTAGCTCTTGCTACAGCCTCTGCAGTCTCCCCAAGGGAGTCCGATATTGCATAAATAATTTTTTCTGCCATTCTATCAACCTCAATGTATGCTACATTCTAAAAATACTTTCGCTACCGTCGTTTTAGATACACGGCCTACAACCTTTAGGCGTTTCTTGTTTTCCACATCCTCGCGAACGACGACAGGTAAACAATCCACTTCATAATCTATCATCTTCTGTGCAGCCTCTACTAATGTATCGGTAGGCTCCACAGTTATAACCTTACTCACAGGGGTCATAATCATAGATATAGGCATTGTGTGCGAATCTGTTTGCCCCATAGAGGCACGCAACAAGTCCTTACGGGATACGACACCTACTAAATAGGAATCATCACACACTAGAATAGTCCCTACATCTTCAGTAAATATAGTAACAATCGTGTCATACAAACTTGTATCCCCGTTGACTACAACGGCTTGAGATAATACATCACTTACCAGAAATGACTTTAATCGCTCCGCCGTTTGTGTTTCTTTTGAAAGTCCCACATAGTAATAACCTACATTCGGACGCGCATCTAAAACACCTAGCATAGTTAACACCGATAAATCTGAACGCAATGCAGATCTAGTAACCTCTAAATGTTCAGCAATAGCACTGCCCGTTACAGGCCCTTCTTCACGAACGATTTGAGCAATTTGTTCTTGTCGTTTCGACAGTTTCACACGGTAACCCCCTTTCATCTCTGTTTGTATTATATCCTAAGTTACCATTCAGAAAAAGAGGAGACCTACGGGCCTCCTCTTTCAATACCACTATATGATTACCAAGTTAAGTCATCAGTTTCTTGACGACCACGACCAGTCATAGCATCGAGCATAATTCGTTGTTCGATTTGAGCCACCATTTTCTTAGTGTTCACAACCGCATCTGGGTTAACAGAAATGGAGTCGATACCACTCTTCACGAGGAATTCGCAAAGTTCAGGATACACGCTTGGCGCTTGACCACAGATGGATACAGTTTTACCATCTTTGTGAGCCACTTCGATGAGATGGCGAATCGCTCTACGAACTGCTAGATTCCGTTCATCATAGATATGTTGAACTGTTTCGTTATCACGGTCACAGCCAAGAACGAGCATAGTCAAGTCGTTAGAACCGATGGAATAACCATCTACATATTTATTGAATTGATCAGCTAAGATTATATTGGATGGAATTTCAGCCATAAGCCAGATTTTGAAATCTTTACCGCGTACAAGGCCTTCTTGAGCCATTAAGTTAGTAACAAGTTCAGCTTCCTCTATAGTACGGCAGAATGGAATCATAACTTGTAAGTTTTTGAAACCAAATTCGTTACGTACTTTTTTGATTGCTTCTAATTCTAATTTAAAAGCAGGTGTATATTTTGGATCATAGTAACGAGCTGCACCACGCCAGCCAAGTAATGCACTGGATTCATGTGGTTCATATTTGTCGCCACCGTTGAGATCACGGTATTCGCTAGATTTGAAGTCGCTCAAACGAACTACTACTTGGCGAGGAGCTAATGCTTGACACACTTTACGCATACCTTCTGCCAATGTATTAACTGCAAAATCACTGCGACCAGTTTCGATAAGATGTAATGGGTGTTCGTGAATGAAAGTTGTCCAAATGAACTCTTCACGCATTAGACCAATGCCATCACATGGTAATACACCATGTTTTTCAGCTAAATCAGGATTGCCTAAATTCATGTAAATCTTAGTGCCTGTTACAGGAACATATTCAGTTGCAACACTTGCAGTAGCTTGTGCTTCTGGCTTTTTAACGATATCTTCTAATACACCATCGTATACGATACCATTTGTGGCATCAACAGTAATCATTTGACCATCTTTAATGGATGTTGTTGCTTCATGGCTACGGCTCTTAGTACCTACGATACAAGGAATACCAAGCTCACGGCTAACGATAGACGCGTGACAAGTCATACCACCAGCATCAGTAACGATTGCTTTTGCCTTTTTCATTGCTGGTACCCAGTCAGGAGCTGTCATAGCTGTGACAAGGATTTCGCCTTCTTTGAATTCATCAATATCCTCAGGATTGATGATAACATGAGCTTTACCGGCTGCATTACCAGGGGAAGCTGGCAAACCTTTTACAATAATTTCACGATTACCTGCATCTAATGTGCTAGGTTTTTCAGTTGTTTTTGGTTTTTCTTTACGGGACCAAACTGTTTCTGGACGAGCTTGTAAAATCCAAATTTTACCGTCTCGTTCATCTACGCCCCACTCCATATCCATGTAACAACCATAATGTTTTTCGATTGCTTTTGCGTATTTAGCAAGCTCCAAAACTTGAGCATCTGTAATAACTTGTTGTTTAGCTTCATCTGCTGGAACAACTTCTTCAACACAGTCGCCGTCAGCTTTACGAACTAAGCGGATATGTTTGTCATTAATCATGCTATCTGTAATTTCCATTTTATCTTTATCTACATGGAAATTATCTGGTGTAACTGTACCTTGTACAACGTACTCACCAAGACCCCAAGAACCTTCGATAAGGATGTTGTTATCGTTACCTGTTACAAGGTCAACAGTGAACATTACGCCAGCGGCTTTAGAGAATACCATCATTTGAACGGCTGCACTCAATGCTACTGTCATATGATCGAAACCTTGTTTTACACGGTAGTATGTTGCACGATCTGTGAAAGTAGATGCATAACATTCTTTTACTTTCTCGATGATAACGTCAGCACCACGTACATTTAAATATGTATCTTGTTGGCCTGCAAAGCTTGCGTCTGGCAAGTCTTCTGCTGTTGCACTAGAACGAACTGCTACGAATGGATTTTCTTCGTTTACTTTTTTACCAAGTTCTTCATAAGCATGACGGATAGCATCTGCCAATTCTTTAGGCATTTCTTCTTCGCAAATCATGCGGCGAATTTTAGCACATACTTCACGCAATAATGCAGAATTTTCTACATCATCTAACGCATCAAGTTCAGCGCGGATTTTATCTTCCAAACCTGTTGCTTTCATAAACTCACGATAACCATGAGCAGTTGTAGCAAAACCGTAAGGTACAGGTACATTAGTGGAGGATGTCAATTCCCCTAAGGAAGAAGACTTACCACCAACTAAATTAACATCTTCACGTTGTAATTCATCAAACCAAAGTACGTATGCTGTTTCGCGATTCATGTGAGAACCTCCTAGTCAATTAGTGCAACACATTAAACCTTTTACACATAAATAGTATACCTTAATTTAAAATCTGTCAATTTATATAAGGATTATTATGCAAATAAATCTCCCTATAGATATCTAAAAAGTTTTTCAGCACTCGCCCCGTTAGTCCCCATATGGTGTATTGTTCATAAGGATAGAAATAGACGGAGTAGTTTTGTCTGATTTTCCAATCGATATTGTAGCCTTCTAATAGATGGAATGGAAAATCTTTCAATGGTCTTGTGGCTATATCTAGATGACCTACGGTAGGTTCCATATTTAGCAAATATTGTAAAGGTACGGTAAATACTTCTCCCACTTCATCAGGATTTGGTTTTAAATCGATTGTATGTAATCGCACCGCTACAGCATATAATTTGACACCTATCGCAGATACGAGACAATCTAAATTACCAAGTAATTCAATTTGATCTAGATTAATTCCCAGTTCTTCAGAGCATTCACGCATGGCAGCATGGGCACTGCTTTTATCATTAGGCTCACAGTGTCCACCAGGAAAGCTAATTTCACCGGGTTGACGACGTAGTTTATTGCTGCGCACAGTAAAGACTATGTGATCTTCCCCATCGATTTCTAATAATGGTACTGCTACGGCAGCAGTTATAACATCGATATCGGTAAGAACAGTATATTCTCGTTTTTCTAGGAAATTAGATAGTTTCTTGTCCATATATAGTCCTCTTACTTTACAGTTAAATTTATATGATATCTGTATAAATGTTTTATGTATCAAATTTGTACTTTATATTTATCTTTTATATTCATTATACATTAACTTGTTTATCAATTTTGGAGTTACCATTAATAGATACAATAGAGAAAATCTTATAAACAAAATGGACAAAAAAACTGTGATGAGGTTTCTACCCCATCACAGTTTTATATTAGTTAAATTTAATTTTTACAAATTTACGTTTACCTACTTGAACAATCATGCCCTCTTCAAGGGTAAGGTTTTCTTCTGTATATTTTTCACCATTTACTTTGAAAGCACCAGCTTTAATAGAGCGACGTGCTTCGCCATTAGAGGCAGTTAAACCAGCATCTGTACAGAATTGTGGCACAAAGATTGGTTCTGTTGGCGCATCCATAGCGTATTCAGGAATATCTGTAGGCAACGCGCGTTGTTGGAATACGCGTTTGAATTCTTCTTCTGCTTCGAGAGCAGCTTCTTCACCATGGTACAAACGAACGATGGTACGAGCTAATTGCATTTTAGCATCACGTGGATGTAATTCACCACTTTCAAGACGTTTTTCCATGTCCTCTTGCTCTTCGATTGGCATGTCTGTAACGAGCATGAAGTAACGCATCATCAATTCGTCTGGAATGGACATTGCCTTACCGTACATTTCTTTAGGTTCTTCATCGATACCGATGTAGTTACCTAAAGATTTACTCATTTTTTGAACACCATCAAGGCCTTCAAGCAATGGCATTGTGATAACAACTTGTGGTTCTTGACCTTCTAATTCTTGTAAATGACGACCCATTAACAAATTGAAAGTTTGGTCTGTACCACCAAATTCAACGTCAGCATGTAATGCTACAGAATCATGACCTTGCATCAATGGATACATAAATTCATGAACCCCGATTGCACGACCTTCTTTGAAACGTTTATTGAAATCATCACGTTCCATCATACGCGCTACAGTGTAAGAACTTGCCAAGCGAAGCACATCAGCAAAGTTCATAGACTCTAACCATTCACTATTGTCACGAACGATAGTTTTTTCAGGATCCAACACTTTGAAGATTTGTGTTTTATAGGTTTCAGCATTTTTCAATACTTCTTCTTTTGTAAGTGGTGGACGAGTTACGCTTTTACCAGTAGGATCACCAATACGTGCAGTAAAACCACCGATAACGATTACGACTTGATGACCAAATTCTTGGAACAAACGTAATTTACGAAGTGGTACAGTATGACCCAAATGAATATCTGGCGCTGTTGGGTCCAAACCTAATTTTACAACTAAAGGTTTATTTTCCTTAATGGATTTTTCTATTTTCTTTACAAGATCTTGTTCATTAATTAAATCTGCTACGCCGTGTTTAATTTGGCGCACTTGTTCTTGAGCACTAACCATGATAATCCTCCTCGAAATACTATTGTTTTAGTATACCATTATCTAAAAACTTTCACAATTATATATATAGTATTGGTTTTAACCCTTTTATGATATAATATTTATAACTGCGTAATAGAATTTACGTTATATTTACTAACAAAAGAAAAAAGAGGTGACTCTATGAGTAATAACTCAAATGCGAGAAGCAGCCGCCGTTCTAATAGTAGCGGCTCTACACCGAAGAAAACAAGTCCGAAGCGTCTATTTTGGATTTGTGCCCTTCTCCTTATACTCATCGTAGCCGGAGGTGGCTGTGGTTTCATCAGTGCTACACTGTCTAACCTACCAGATGTATCCAATGTACGTCCTTCTGCATCGTCTCAAATTTACGATGTCCATGGTAATCTCATCACAACGGTTCATTCCACAGAGAACAGATTACCAGTACCTTTAAAAGATGTACCAAAGAATTTACAAAATGCCTTTGTTGCTACTGAGGACTCTCGCTTCTATTCCCATCATGGTATCGACCCTGTTGGTATCTTGCGTGCTGTATGGGTTAACATTGTTCATAGTGGCGTATCTGAAGGTGGTTCTACAATCACTCAACAGTTAGCGCGTAATGCATTCTTATCTCAAGACAGAACATTTAAACGTAAAATTTCTGAAGCATTGCTAGCACTTAAGATTGAACAACATTACACTAAGGATGAAATCCTTGAAATGTACATGAACCAAATTTACTTTGGCCAAGGTGCATACGGTGTACAATCTGCAGCTCATGTATACTTTGGTAAGGATGCTAGCCAATTAACGCTAGCTCAAGCAGCACTTATTGCAGGCTTACCACAAAGTCCTAACTACTACTCTCCATTCAATGATTTGGAAGCTAGTAAAAAACGTCAAGCTGTTGTATTAGGCCAAATGGTTAAATACGGTTACATTACACAAGAGCAAGCTGATGAAGCACGTCAAGCAGATTTAGGCTTAGTGGCAAAACAAGAACAAACGCATGAAAAATCTAATGCATCTTACTTCATTAACTATGTTATTGCACAAGTTTCTGAAAAATATGGCGACGATGCAATCTATAAAGATGGTTTAAAAATTTATACAACTCTTGATATGGATGCGCAAAATGCAGCTGTAGCAGCAATGCAAAACTTGCCTAACTACTACACTGATAGCAATGGTTTACATCAACCACAAGGTGCTATCGTAGCAATGAATCCACATAATGGTTATATCGTTGCCATGGTCGGTGGTCGTGGAGATGATGCCTTTAACCGTGCATCACAAGCGGAACGTCAACCAGGCTCTGCTATGAAACCATTCGTTTACTTAGCTGCTATTCAATCTGGTAAAACTCCAGGGTCCATTGTTGATGATAGCCCTGTTGATTTTAATGGATGGCGTCCTCAAAACTATGAACGAAACTTTGAGGGTAATATTACATACCGCTATGCATTACAACATTCTCGTAACGTACCAGCTGTAAAAATTGCTGATGAAGTAGGTATGTCTAAGATTATCGACTTAGCTAAGAAGATGGGTATTACTACCTTAACTGATGAAGATAACAACTTATCAACAGCACTTGGTGGTTTAACTCATGGTGTTTCACCATTGGAAATGGCTGAAGCTTATGGCGTACTTGCTAATGGTGGCGTCAAGGTTCAACCTACAGCAATCATAAAAATCGTGGACCGCAACGGACAAGTAGTGGAAGAAAATTCCATCCAAGAAAAGCGCGTCGTTGAAGAAAAAGATGCTGCTATCATCACTGATATGTTAGAATCTGTTATCAGTGGTGGTACTGGTGGCAATGCTGCTATCGGTAGACCTGCAGCTGGTAAAACAGGTACAACAGATGATGAAAAAGATGCTTGGTTCGTTGGATATACGCCTGATTTAGTTGCTGCTGTTTGGATTGGTGATGACTACGGATCTGAAACATTAGGTATTACTGGTGGTTCAACGCCAGCTGTAATGTGGGGTCAATTTATGGCTAATGCACTTGCCAACACCCCTGCCTCTGACTTCTCCGTTCCTGCTAGCGCGCAATCAGCTGTTTCTGAAGGTTATTATAATCCTGTAAAAGCACAGCCGAAAAAAGAAGCTGCTAAGGACGAAAAAGCAGACAAAAAAGACGATAAAGACAAATCGAAAGATGAAGCTGTAAAAGATGACAGTGGCTCAAAAGATGATGCAACTGAACAGAAATCTAATTCATCGAAAAGTAAAAAGTCTAGTAAAAAAGATCGTTAATCACATACGCTAAAGGAGCGGAACATGTGTTCCGCTCCTTTCTTTTACGTAAAAAAAGTAGTAAGCTCTAAGAACTTACTACCTTTTTTATTTGCTTTATAACTACATAATTATCCGCAGCATACAGATACGCAATGATCAATTAGAGAGAGTATACACTTTTATTTCAGAACTACATTGGTAGCCCCTGCACCACCTTCGTCATAGCCTGCCGTTTCAAAATGAGCTACATGAGGTAAGGTACGCAAATATTGATGTACACCTTCTCGTAATGCGCCAGTCCCCTTACCGTGAATAATGCGCACTTGATTAACACCACCAAGTAAGGCTTGGTCAATAAATCTACCAACAGAAACTGTCGCTTCATCTACCGTTTGTCCAAGAATATTGATTTCAGTACGAACCTCTTTTTGGCGTTGTACAGCAGAGCCACCCATACGTTTTCTAGTCTTAGGCATAGCTGCCTTTTGTTCACGTGCCAGTTTATTACCTTCTTCTCGTGTAGTAGATTGTAATTCGCTAACCTTAACGGTAGCAGTTAAGCCATTAATGTCTACATTTACACGATTACCTTTCATAGATAATACGGTACCTAAAGAACGCAAGGTCGTTACGAATACAACTTGACCAACCTTAACTTCATCCGCAGTTAAGGTCTTACGATCATCATCGACTGGTGCATCTGGCACATGAACACTAGAGATGCCTTTACGCGCTGCATTAATAGCAGATTGACGCTTATCCTTATTCGTTTCAGAGAATTGTGCTTTCAATTGCTTGATAATCGCTTCCCCTTCGACGCGTAAGCTACGTTTCATAGATTCTGCATCAGCTTGAGCTTTGGCTAAGATTTGTTTACGCTTTTCGTTAAACTGTTTCTTTTCCTTCTCTAATTGACCACGCATGCGACGTGTTTCATCAAGCTCTTTCTTTAAGGCTCTTTCCCGTTCAGATGCCTTACGAAGTTGCTCATTCAAATCTGAAAGAACTTCTTCCATTTCATGGCTACCAAATTGAGATTTATACTCTGCAGCGCGCGTTACGATATCTTTTGGCAAACCTAAGCGGGCCGCAATGCTCAATGCATGGCTACTACCTGCTACACCGATATGAAGTCGATATGTTGGTTTTAAGGTGCGCTCATCAAACTCTACATGGCCGTTTTCGATTCCTTCTGTATGGTATGCATAGTTTTTAAGCTCATTATAATGGGTACTTACCATCATAAGGGCACCTTTTTTACGGAAGAACTCAAGGATAGATACAGCAAGTGCACTACCTTCCTCTGGATCTGTACCAGAGCCAAGCTCATCCAGCAATACCAAGTCATTTGGGCCACAATATTTAATAATGGAAATCACTTGTGTCATATGAGCAGAGAACGTACTAAGACTAGCCTCAATACTTTGTTCATCCCCAATATCGGCAAAGATATTTTGGAATATAGGCAATATTGAGCCGTGGTCTGCAGGGATAAATAGACCACATTGGTTCATTAAACTCAATAACCCTAATGTTTTAAGGGAGACTGTTTTACCGCCTGTATTAGAACCAGTAATCAATAAAATACGGTACGATGTACCTAATTGAATATTTGTAGGCACTACCACATTCGGTGGGATTAATGGGTGCCGAGCTCTCATGAGATTGACAGTTCTATCAGTACTCAAGATGGCCGGTACACCCTTATAAGAAATAGCAAGGCTCGCCTTACCATATACAAATTCGATATGGGATACCTTTTCACAAGCATCCATCAAATCATTACTATGTTGTTTTACAAGGGCAGACAATTCACGGTAAATGCGCAATACCTCTTGCTCTTCACCAATCAATGCCTCTTGTAATTCATTATTTAGATTCACCAAGCGCATCGGTTCAATATAGAGTGTTTGACCCGTTGCAGAACGGTCGTGAATAAGACCATCAAAATATTGGCGATATTCCTGTTTTACAGGGATTACATAGCGATTGTTACGCTGTGTAATAATCGCTTCTTGGAAATACTTCTGATTATCCTTGTCGTGTAAGATAGCTTGAATATCATTTTTAATCTTTTCACGAGTTTTAATAATCGTATTTCTTAGGCTCGCCAACTTAGGAGATGCTGTATCAAGCAATTCCCCTTTTTCATCAAAAACGCGTTTAAAGCGATTTTCAATGCGATCTGTATTTGGCATATCCTGTACCCATAAGGATAGCAATGGATATTCCATATATTTCGTTCTAAAGAACTTTGTCATTCGCTTATAAGCACCAATGGTTAAATAAATATCCCACAATGCTTCACGCGTAAGGACAAAGTCTTTGCGACTCTTTTTACAGGATTCGCGAATATCTCGCGTACCGCCTAACGGTTGTTCTACCTCAGTTTGCAAAGAACGCATGGCTTCTGCCGTTTCATCAAGGTTCTCTTGAATGGCTTTCGCATCTGTCATAGGTTCGATGTGCATGGCTAATTCTTTAGCAATGGTAGAACTACAATGTTGTTGTAATTGTTCTTTTATATGGTGAAAGTCTAATACATCTTCGTTAAACAATGTACTACCTCTTTTATAAAATACCTCTAAAATAGTGGCCCCTTGTAATAGGCGTATCATCCTTGCCTACACTCTTAGGCGGAGCCTCTTTTGTTCCATTTTGAATGGATACATAATCTGCTATGATAATATGCAATCTCTTTGGATCCATATGACGTCCATCGATGCGCAAAATATGTAGCCCTTTTCGATGTAACTCTGGTACGTAGGCACGCATGTCCATCTCATGACTGTTCATAATATGCATACGGCAATATGGATCTGTGCGAAGTGGGAATACTTCCCCTTTACGGTCCTTTAATGCGTAATCTTCTGTTACGCACGGCATTGGACAGTTTTCTTTTTTACCTGTCCCTACAAAGCTAGCGATGGCACAGTATTCAGAAATCATCATTTCCGTATAACCATGAACCATGACCTCTAATGGTAAATGAGTGGATTTTTGTAAGCTTAAGAGTTGCGTCAATGTTAACTCTAATGATGGTGCTACGCTACTCATATGTAAATCTTCCCATACTTGTAAGGCAGAGCCATTAAATATATTAAGACCTGTATCGGCTTCAATAGCACCTGTATACCCTAAGTCACGAAGCCACAATAAGGCTTGAGGGACGTGAATAGAAATACTATCTGGTTTCGCCTCAACTATGGCCTTAAGGGTATTCAGGTACGCCTTTACTTCATCATCTTTCACAACCCGAGGGGTAGCAAATACACAAAGTACATTATGGTCTTTGCAAAGCTTAGCTACCTGCTCGTAGATGCTAAGTTCATAAGGCTTACGTTGTAAACGGTCACCACCGAAGATAATCTTCTTAGCGCCCCCTTCAATAGCTGCTTTCACAGCCTCTAGTTCATCAACGCGAGCACTCACCATAGGCTCAGAATATTGAACCTTACCCTTAGCAACCATAGATGACATATCTTGAGGCTCTACAGCCAGCTCAGCCCAAGCCGTTTCATGGTCTGTAATCAGTAAGTTTTCTAGCGCTTCTACAGCATCTCGGCGCAATGCATTTAACACACTAGCTGGCCACATATAAGGTCCATCAGGAATAGACATAGAGCCAAGCGTAAACAATGTATTGCCTAATCTACCTACTTGGTCAGTAACCTTCTCTAATGTAGTCGGTTTATTATTAGCATAAACAGGTTCAAACTCATTAGATACAGTCACAGTACGCCCATCATTCAATACAAAGGTAAGGTCTGTGCAAGGTTGTTCTCGGTCTGTATTAATAGATAGATAACCATGTACCTCTAATTTAGCACTAAAATCTTGTAAGCCTCGTTGCTTTTGAGATTTTGGCGTAGATGCTAAAAATACTTGTCCCGCTGCAAACCCTTCATCAGGTTTGCCTACAAAATGCTTTTCATCCATTAAGGACCAATTCTGATCAATTTGATAATACGTAATACTACCAGAATCTTGCATTACCTTTAAAAGTGATCCTTTTTCAATCGGTTCTGTTAGGAATAAATGAACTTGTCCCTTTTTGACCTCTGCTTTACCAATTAATTTGCCTTGATTATTTGGAGCTACAACAGTCATCATAGATTTCCCTACATGGTCTGTTAAGTAATCTGTAGAGAAGCCACGATTAAACCCAGATGCCAATGCATCGGCATCAGCAGCATCCATATGAGCCGTATCTAAAATATGACGATAGGTCCCAATGACTTGACGCACATAGGAAACCTTTTTCATACGCCCTTCTACCTTAAAGGACGTAACACCAGCAGCTACGAGCTCATTCATATGCTCACTATAGTTAAGATCCTTTGGACTTAGTAAATAGGCTTCGTGTTTAGGTAGCAAACTAGTACCAGAAGAATCCAATAGTTCATAAGGCAAACGGCAAGGTTGTGCGCAAGCACCACGGTTACCACTGCGACCACCGATAAAGGAACTCATCAAGCATTGACCAGAATAGCACACACATAAGGCACCATGTACAAAGACTTCGATTTCAGCTGTACAGTTTTTACAAATATGTTCAATTTCAGGGAGACTCAATTCACGAGCCAATACAACGCGGGTAAAACCGAGGCTTTCATAAAAACGAACAGCATCTAATGTAGCAGCCGTCATCTGCGTACTGCCATGTAAGTGAAGTTTAGGAGCCACTCGTTGTGCCAATTTAGCAACTGCTAAATCTTGAACGATAATAGCATCCACTCCGATGCGCTCTAAGTCCTTTAAATACGCCTCGAGATCCTTTAATTCGGAATCACCTATGAGGATATTTACGGTTACATATACGGACACATCTAAAATATGAGCCAAACGAATAGCCTCAGCTAGTTCTTCAATGCCAAAGTTCGCTGCATGAGCACGAGCATTAAAGCCTTTACCGCCAAGATAAATAGCATCAGCCCCAGATTCTAAAGCGGCCATAAAGTTTTCCATTGTACCGGCAGGAGCCAATAATTCCATGGATAATCCTTTCTACCTAACTAAAGGTATAACTATAGTACTAAAAGGGTTTACCATATGGTAAACCCTTTCAATATACTGCTTGAGATTAACGTAATCTGCAGTTAATTTCTGCTAATGCATCGATAATAGCTTGAATGTTACCATCAATATCTTCATCATTCAACGTGCCTTCCATAGAGCGGAATTGCAAGTTGTATGCAAGACTGCGGTAACCAGCTTCGATATGTTCACCTTCGTAAACGTCGAAGATAGATGCACTTTCTAAATATTCACCACCATGCTCTTTAATGATAGATAAAATTTCGCCACTAGATACGGACACAGGTGCTACAATAGCAAGGTCACGGCTAGTACCTGGGAATTTACTGAAAGATGTATAGCGGAATGGTGGAATCGTTAAGGATAATACTGCTTCCAAATCGATTTCAAACATGTATACTTTTCCTGGTAAATCAAAGTTTTTGCTCACTTGTGGATGTAATTCACCATATTGAGCAATCATTTTACCATCAACTACGTATTGAGCACTTACGCCTGGGTGGAAGTAAGGTTCAGTGCTACGATTAATTTCGTAGCCTGTAACGCTTAATTCAGCTAACAACGCATCTACAATGCCTTTTACATCATAGAAATCTGTAGTGCGTTCTGCTTGATTCCAGCCAGCTTGGTTTGCTTTGCCCATCAAGATACCACAAGCCATAGGGCGTTCATGAGGTACCTCTGTTAAAGGCAATGCTTTTGGTTCATATACATTCGCTGTTTCAAACAACCAAAGATCCTTATTTTGTTGCGCAATATTGCGTTTGGCAGCTTCGATAACAGCCGGCACCAATGTAGTACGCATATAAGGGAATTCTTCGGAAATAGGATTCAAAATTGGAATGGCTGTATAACGGCTATCCCCTTCAGGAAGCATCATATTGGAAAGGCCATCTTTATGCATAAAGCTAAATGTAATGATTTGAGTCATACCCAATTTAGCTAACCCGTGTGTTACCTCTTTCGTAAGAGCTTTCTTAGGCGTCATACCACCAGAGGACAATACGGCTACAGGAATTGTAGGAGCGATATTATCATAGTTATAAATACGAGCTACCTCTTCAGCGATATCAGGCATTACTGTTACGTCACCGCGCCATGTTGGAACGAGGGCAGATAATTGGTCCCCTTCTTCAGTTACAACGAATTCAAGAGCAGTCAAAATGCGAACCATTTCGTCTTTTTCGATATTTGTACCCAAGTAATCGTTGATTTGTTTTGCTGTGAAAGTAACTGTATGTTGCTCTACAGGGTTCTTGTACACATCGATAATGCCTACGTCAACTTTACAGGATGGGCAAATTTGTTGCAACAACTGTGCTGCTCTATCGATAGCATAGGCAGTGTATTTATGGTTTACGCCACGTTCAAAACGTCCAGATGCTTCAGAACGCATACCAAGCGCTTTTGCAGTACGGCGAATGGATGGTCCATTAAACACAGCAGCTTCAAGCATAACAGTAGTCGTTTCATTGGTTACTTCACTATCAAAGCCACCCATAATACCAGCTACACCTACTGGGCGTTCTGCATCGGCAATAATAAGCATGGAATCATTCAATTCTCGTTCAGAACCATCAAGTGTAACAAGAACTTCACCATTTTTAGCACGTCTTGCCACTAATTGATGACCTTTTACATGGTCATAGTCATAGGCATGCATAGGTTGACCAAGTTCTAACATAACATAGTTTGTTACGTCTACTACATTATTAATAGGACGAATGCCGCTGTTACGCAAACGATTTTGCATCCACAATGGAGATGGTTCAACCTTTACATCTGTAACAATACGAGACATGAATCGTGTGCAAAGATCATCCGCTTCGATAGATACAGATGCTTTGCCTTCAATGGGCTCACCATTTTCGTTAACCATGATAACAGGGAATAAAGCTTTTTGATTTGTCATCATGCCGAATTCACGGGATAAACCAACCATGGAGAAACAGTCCGCACGGTTTGCAGTCAATTCAAATTCATATACTATGTCGTTTAAGCCTAATACATCTTTTACATCAAGGCCGATTGGTGTGCCTTTAGGAAAGATATAAATACCTTGTGCTTCTTCTGGCAATACTAAATCGCTGGAGATACCAAATTCTGCAACAGAACAGAACATACCTTCAGATACCTCGCCGCGCAATTTACCTTTTTTAATTTCTGTTCCATCAGCTAAGCGAGATTTATGATACGCCACAGGCACGATTTGGCCTACTGCAACATTGGTAGCAGCTGTTACGATTTGTTTTGTAACAGGCTCACCTTCTTCAGTAAGGCATTCAACTTGACATACTTGTAATTTATCTGCATCTGGATGTTTTGTAATCTCCACGATTTTACCAGTATAAATTTTCTTAATGCCATTATCCATAGCAATGACATCTTCTACAGGAATCCCTGCTTGTGTTAATTCATCGGCCAATTCTTGAGCAGGACGATTCATATCCACAGGCACGTATTCGTTCATCCACTGTAAACTTGCTTTCATGAGTTCCTCCTAAAATTGTTCCAAGAATCGTACATCATCTTCAAAGAATAGACGTAAATCATTAATGCCATATAAAAGCATAGCAATACGTTCTACGCCCATACCAAAGGCAAAGCCTTTAACCTTTTCAGGATCGTACCCATTAATACGCAATACATCAGGATGAACCATACCACATCCTAAGATTTCAAGCCAACCTGTATGAGAACATACACGGCAACCTTCACCACCACACATTACACAGGAAATATCTACTTCTGCAGATGGTTCTGTGAATGGGAAGAAGCTTGTACGGAAACGTACCTTTGTTTCATCCCCATACATGTGACGCAAGAAGGACTCTAATGTGCCTTTCAAATCAGCAAATGTAATATGCTCATCGATGATGAGACCTTCCACTTGATGGAATACTGGGGAATGTGTTGCATCATAATCCCAACGATAAACCTTACCAGGCGCAATCATACGGATTGGGCTGTTAGGCTCATGACGTTGCATTGTACGAGCTTGTACTGGAGATGTATGCGTACGCAATAAGAAGTTTTCTGTAATATAGAAGGAATCTTGCATATCACGTGCAGGATGATCTTTAGGCAAGTTTAAGCATTCGAAGTTAAAGTAATCCTGTTCAATTTCTGGCCCCTCTTCAACGGTATACCCCATTTTCATGAAGAAGTCCTCAATCATTTCATTAACCTTAGTTAATGGATGGATATGACCAGCTTTTTGTGCACGACCAGGCAATGTAATATCGATGCGTTCTTGTTCTAAACGAGCGTTTAACTCTGCCGTTTCCATACGAACTTTAACCGTATCAATTTCGGCTTCTAATGCTTCACGAACAGCATTAACGAGGGCGCCAGCCTTCGGGCGTTCTTCTGGAGATAATTTACCAAGACCTTTTAGTAATGCCGTTACCTCACCTTTTTTACCTAAATATTTAACGCGTATATCTTGCAGTGATTGTATATCTGTCAACCCTTTAATCGCATCAAGAGCTTCAGCCTTAATCCGTTGTAATTCTTCTTTCATTAAAGCATCCTCCTATATTTAAAAGTCTAAACTATATTATACCAAATCAGGGTTGTCTTCTTCAATAAAACGCCATGGTAATTCAGGTAATGACTTCTCTTCTAGTACAAAAAATGTACCACGTGCCAAGTGAACAAGTTCACCTAATTCATTATAGATACGTGCTGTCGCAACCATAGTTGTTTTACCATTATGCTCTACATTGGCTACACCACGCAATACAGTACCACCCTTAACAGCTTTCACATAGTTACCATTAAGATCAATAGTGCTAACAGATTTGCCCAATGTGAAACAAGCGGTCCCCATTACACTATCTGCTAATCCAATACAAACAGCACCATGTAAATCCCCTCGGAAATTACAATACTCTGTATCATTTGTTTGTAAGGTCATTTCTGCATGACCTGGTTCAACTGCTGTAATTTCAGAATCTTTTACCCAAGAAAATGGATTCTGATTTCGTAATTCGTTGAAATATTCTAACAATGTTGTAGCCATAAGTTTCTCCATTCAATATACTTACCCGTAGATTAGGTAATCTACATATCCCGTTTATTACAAATTGCTTGAATGAAAATTTCATAAGTATATAGAAAAAATTACTAACAACAATATAAAAATGGTGCGTTACATCATACTTATTGTATAATGAAACGCACAATATGCGAA